>Ga0247805_1001294_pt1 | contig 12077 bp, 6 predicted proteins | sample UWRJL044104R1_FD_180930 | JGI IMG/M metagenome (GOLD analysis project Ga0247805, IMG submission 180930) | Plant litter microbial communities from Arlington Agricultural Research Station in Wisconsin, United States - UWRJ-L044-104R-1 | ecosystem: Environmental > Terrestrial > Plant litter >...
ATCCTGACCAACGATTTAATTCAGTCGCTGAACCGTAAAATATACCTGCTTCCCGATAAGTGCAGATCCGTTTTTGAACTGAGCAGAAAGGACCACAAAACCAATAAAGAAATTGCAGTGGTGATGGGCATTTCTGAGAAAACGGTGGAAAACCACATGACTAAAGCCTTAAAAATCCTACGCCTTAGTTTCACTTCACTAACGATAGCGGGCATCACCTGCCTGAATCAACTCCATTACTGGTTACATTTTTAATGTATAAAACAGCATAATTTAATGCTGCTGTTTTTTTTTAAAAAAATATTTCACTTCCAACTAGGGGTTAGGTCTTCAAATCTTCACTACATATATAACCAATATATAAACCGACACGACTTAAACGGGAATGAAGATCTCAACAACTCTAATTGACAAGTATTTAAAGGACTCATGCACGGCGGAAGAACGCGAACTCGTACATGCATGGTACCGCTCATTTGAATATGAAGAAGAGCCTTTAGCGGGTCTGTCTGAGCTACAACAACAAGCGCTTAACCAACGCATGCTTGATCAGATTGATCATAACATTTTAAAAAGCGAAAGCCAATCATCAAAGAAAACAACTTATTTCAGATATTTTTCCATTGGCCTGGCAGCTACCCTATTGGTACTGCTCGGCCTGTTCCTCTTTCAAACCGAACAACCGGTAAAAGTTAAACACAAAATTGAGACGGCTGCCCTGTCAGACTTGATCATGTTACACAACGATTCAAGAAAAATGAAGCGACAAGCTTTATCTGACGGAACCATCATCTGGCTAAAGCCACAGTCTCAAATTGTCTATCCCAAATCCTTTGCAGGAAATAAATTCCGCGAGGTCACTTTGAATGGGGAAGCTTTTTTTGATGTAAAACACGACAATACGCAACCTTTCATCATCAAAACCGGCCATGTCCTGACCAAAGTATTGGGTACCAGTTTTAATGTAAAAGCTTACAACAATGCAGAACGTGCCGAGGTTTCAGTGGTTACGGGTAAAGTGCTGGTTTATCTGGATAAAAAATCAGATGACAAACATACCAGTGAAGTTTACCTGCTGCCCAATCAAAAGGCAGTTTACGCTAAAACAACTCAAGATCTGCACAAGGAAAAAGACGTGAGCTTGAAAATATGGGAAAAAGACAACTTTACATTTGACGATACACCGATCATGGAAGTGGTTAAAACTTTGGAAAAACATTTCCTGGTACACATCCAGATTCAAAACCCTGAAATTAAGAAATACACCTTGAAGGCTGATTTTAGCAAACAGAACTTACCCAACATACTGGAATTGTTAAGTAAGTCTATGGACATCAGCTACGAGATTTTAGACCAGCAGATATTAATCAACAAAAACGAATAAGCGCAGCAATGGCTGTGTAACTAACCAAATAAATATGGAGGAGCACCATGTGAACGAATAGAAAACGAGCGGCATAATTAAATGAAAAAGGAGTAAAGAAGTGGTGGGCACTTCCTTACCCCTAAAAAGTACTGATCAGGACATTGAAAACAATGTTCCAGATCGCTAACTGTCTTATTTCTGGAAAATAAAACCAAATTAAATATATGAACTTTAATTTAAAAGTCTCTATTGACTTACGTTATATTATGAGAATTACATTGAGCCATTTAATTCTATTTTTCGTATTCACGGGGGTAACCTATGCTTCTTCATCCAAAGCACAAGGTGTTCTGAATACCAATATTAGTGTTAATGTAGCTGACATGAGTCTTCGGGATGCCTTGAAGCTTATTGAAAAAACAGCCAACACCAAATTTGTTTACAGCAATACGCTGATCAATGCCAGCCAAAAGGTATCGATCCATGCGGATTCGGAAAAATTAGCTGATGTGCTGCAAAAGCTATTAACTGATAATGGAATTGCTTTTGAACTGTTCAATCAACAGATTGTATTGAGCAAGGCCAAAACTGTAGTAGCCACGACCACCGAAGGAAAAACTGCGGTTGCTGATGTGGTGCTTACAGGTAAGGTGACAGACGATAAAGGTGAAGGCTTACCAGGTGTGAGCATCAAAGTGAGTGGAACTACCATTGGTACAACCAGTAACAGCACGGGTAATTTTACCTTAAGTATTCCGGCAGATAAAGCCAATGGGAAACTTCAGTTTATTTACATCGGCTTTGAAACCCAGGAAATTGCCATTGCAGGCAAAACGACCTTCAGTGTGAAACTACTGGAAGAAAGAAAGTCCTTAAGTGAAGTAGTGGTTATTGGTTACGGAACACAGAAAAGAAGTAATGTGACCGGATCCATTGCCAGACTAACGGCCGAGGCGATTGACGAGCGTCCGATTACACGGGTAGAACAAGCCTTACAAGGTCAAATGGCAGGTGTTACGGTTAGAAGTACTTCAGGTTCTCCAGGTAGTGACCTGGTCGTTAATGTACGTGGTGCTGCTTCGTTATCTGGCTCAGCAACTCCTTTGTACATTGTAGATGGAGTGCCTTTGGACAACATGTCTGGTATCAACCCATCCGACATTGAATCTATCGATGTGTTGAAAGATGCTTCATCGGCTGCAATTTACGGTGCCAGAGGTTCAAATGGTGTGGTATTGATCACAACCAAACGCGGCAAAACAGGCAAACCTGTATTTAGTCTTTCGGCCTATACCGCTGTTGCCAATGCTGAACGCAAAGTAGATGTGATGAGCTCTGATGAATGGATCGATTTCAACAAAAAATATCTGGATAGGTTATGGGTTAATGCGACTAAACAAAGTGCAAGCGTGAGCCAGGCTGATCGTATTGCTTATGCCCAATCACTGGCTCCTGCAGGGACTGTGTACCAGACAAGAGATCAATTGTTAACCATTAAAAATGCTTACGGGATTTATGATCCGTATTGGGGAACCAGTGCCATTGAAAAAATAGACTGGCAGGATGAATTGTTACGCTCAGCCCCGGTAAACGATTTGCAACTGAGTGTTGCCGGTGCAACAGATCAGATCAATTATTCGATATCGGGAGGTGCATTCAACCAAAAAGGTATTGTTGTAGGTTCGGGTTTCAACCGTTATTCTTTTAGAACAAATGTAGAGGCTAAATTGAGCGATCGGGTAAAAGTTGGATTGAGTCTTGCACCTTCCATCGGAACCACTACCGGAACCAACGTAGATGGAAAAGACAATGCAGTTTCACGGGGTTTAAGTTTCCCGGGTTGGGTATTGGCTGGCAGTGGCAATATGGCCGGTGCAGATCCGTACAAATATTATGATGGCTGGGGACCAGGCGCTAACAACGTAAGTCCGTATGTTCAGGCTGTTTACAACGATCGGAAAATTTCTGACTTCAGATTGAATACCGCTTTAAATACAACGGTTAAAATTATTGATGGATTGAACTTTAATGGATTAATTGGCTGGAATTACAGAAACAATTCGCAAAGAACGTATAGTCCGACCTGGATTCAAGGTACCTGGAACACGGCAACACCGGGTTCACTATCTACGTCAAGAAAACAAGGTACATTCTCCAATAGCTTATTGTACCAGGCTACTTTAAATTATAACAAAGAAATTGGTGACCATTCCATCGATGTATTGGTTGGAGCTACCCAGGAAACGTTTAAAGATGAAACCAGCGACCAGGGATATACAGGTTTTCCAAATGACAAGACTTTCATCTTTGACATCACCAGAGGTACAACCATCAATCAGAATTCGATCTATGCATCCAGCAATGCCATCCAATCTTTGTTTGGCCGTGTTCAATATGCTTATAAAAACCGTTACTTATTGTCTGCATCCATGCGTCGTGATGGATCTTCTAAATTCGGCCCGAACAACCGTTGGGGTAGCTTCCCCGCCATCTCTGTGGGATGGAAAATCAGCGAAGAGGATTTTGCGAAACAACTGGAATGGTTAAGTACAACCAAACTGAGGGTAAGCTGGGGACAAGCTGGAAATGACAGGATCGGAAGTTCCAATTTCCTTTCCAATATGGCTGCCCTCAATTATGTGTTTGGTGAAACGCAAACCATCAACAATGGATTTGTGGTCAGCAATATTGCCAACACCAAATTACACTGGGAAAAAACAGACAGTTACAACTTCGGTTTAGACCTTGGTCTATTGAAAGACAGGATCACCTTGTCAGCAGATTTGTATTATAAAAAAACATCTGATTTATTATTACTTGCCCCGGTTTCATTGACTACAGGATTTTCTACCATGTACAACAACATTGGAAACCTGGATAACAAAGGATTTGACCTGCAAGTAAATACCGTTAACTTTGTGGCACCAATTAAGTGGTCAACATCATTTAACATTTCAGTAAACAGGAATAAAATCACCTCCCTGACCAACTCAAATGCAGATATTAAACTTGGACAAGGCAATACAGTTATTCAGCGTGTAGGTTATCCGATTAACTCTTACTACTTGCTGGATGCAGTGGGTGTATTGAGACAAAATGATTTTACTCAGGATGCAAGTGGTAACTATACTGTACCTAAAATCCCAATTTACTCCGGGCAAAAACCAGGTGATACAAAATACCGTGATGCAAATGGAGATGGTAAAATTGATGCCAATGATTATGTTGTTGCCGGAAATTATCAGCCTAAATTTGAATGGGGTATGACCAATACCGTTTATTACAAAAATTGGGATCTTTCGGTGTTGGTACAGGGACGTGTAGGTGGCGATTTACTATCTATCGGTTCGCGTGGATGGAACAGAGCGACAGGTGATACACGCTATAATTATATGGAGAGCTGGTTAAATAAGGCATATTGGTCTGAAGAGGATCCTGGAGATGGCAAAGTGCCTGCATTTTTCTCTGCTGTTACCAGTCAGTACGATACCAACTGGTTGTACAGTGCCAGCTACTTACGCATCAAAAATATCACTTTAGGTTATAACCTTCCGGTGCTTAAAAAAGCATTCAACAAAATCAGATTGTACGCTTCTTGTGATAACGTATTCTTATGGGATTCTTATTATCCTGGCTATTCTCCGGAAGCAGCTACACAGGATAATGCATCGGCCGATTGGGGTTCTTACCCACTTGCCAGGACAATATCCTTTGGATTATCAGCTAAATTTTAATCTACACTTAATTCAGGAACATGAGAACTTATAAAAAATATATCATTTTATTTGCAGGTGTGGGGCTAATGGCATTGCAGTCCTGTAAAAAAACTATAGATATCCAGCCGATTGAAAACAATACTTCAGGCCAGTTTTACAGCAATGAAATAGAAGTAAGACAAGCAGCAAACGGAATTTACGCACGCTTGGGCAGAAATGGCACCAATACGGATTTTGCTACAGACTATTTCTTCCTGGCTTCAGAAAACCGATCAGACTTAGTTTATCTTGGCGGAGAAACCAATGCGCAAAATGATCAGCTTGATTTGAGAAAATATTTATTGACCTCAAATTCTGGTATCGTTTCTTCGATTTTTGCACGGTTGTATCAGATGATTAAAGAGGCGAATAACCTATTGTATTTTACCAAAGAGGGAGAGTATATGCGTTACCGCGCAGAAGCTAAATTTTTACGTGCCTATGCTTATTCAGAACTGGCCCGTTCATTTGGTCCGACAGCATTAATTACCCAGCCGATCGAAAATCGCGATGCCATCTTGTTGCCACGCGCTCCTTTGCCTGAGATCTACGCACTAATTGTAGAGGATCTCAATTATGCCGCTGCTAATTTGCAAAAAATCTATACAGGTGCTGATGCAGGCCGTGTTGGAAGCGTAGCTGCGAAAGCACTGCTTGGTCAGGTATACATGACTATGGCCGGATATCCACTAAATGATGCAACTGCTTATGCTAAAGCAGAAACTACATTTTCTGGCATCATTACAGATGTTACCGCAAGGTTTGGACCTGTATATGCAGACCTCTTTACATTGGCCAATGAAAATAAATACGATTTATTCTCCATTCAGTTTGTTTCCGGTGCATCAAACCTGGGTTCCAGTTTACCTGGTTACATTACAAGTTCTGCATCATCCGGCAGTCCTTATCCGGAATGGGTATTTAATTCTTACACTACCCAGGGTCAGGATATCCGTGTAGATACTTTATTGATTAAGGAAATGAAACTGAGTAAAGACCTGCGCTTTAAAGCAAGTATTGATACCGGCTTTTACAATGCCGTGCTTACATCCAGCAATGCAAATACGCGGACTTTTGTCTTAAAAAACATCATTACCAAATTCCTGGAGAAAGACAATACCAACTCCAAAATCAAGGCATGGAACGATTTCCCAAGAAACTTCCCGATCATTCGTGATGCAGATGTTTACTTATTGTACGCAGAAGCGCTGATCCAAAATGGAAAAGCAAGCCAGGCTAAAGAATATGTAGATAAAATCAGAATACGTGCAGGAATAGGCGCTTTAGCAGCCGCTCCAACCATGGCGGACATTAAACGTGAGCGCAAGTTTGAGTTTATTGGTGAAGGCCGCAGGTATTTTGACCTCGTAAGATGGGGAGAAGCAGAAGCAATAAGTACGTTGTCAGCATTTGCTACGCACTACCATTCAAAAACAAATGGTCAGCTACCAACCAAAAGGGATCTATTGTTGCCAATTCCTCAAAGTGAGTTGAATACACGCAACAACTGGCAACAAAATTTCAATTATTAAGCGTAAATCATTTTCATAAAAAAAGAGGGCTTCCTAACGGAATCCCTCTTTTTTTATGAACTAAATCCTTTTTTTAAGCGGCTAAAACTTATCTGTATTCCTCACCTGTAATTTCTCAAAAGAAATCACATCTGACCTCGAAGCCCATGCCTCGTACAGCGCATTTAATTCTTTTACTTTAGCAGGATTACTGCTGCTCAAATCATTCAGTTCAGAGCGGTCTTTCAACAGATCAAACAGATGCCATTTGTTGTCCGGATAATTAGAAACCAATTTCCAATTGCCTTGTCTTACCGCACGATTCCCTTCATGTTCAAAGAATAATGCATCATGTCCTTTCCAGCTTTGTCCTTTAAATAAAGGCACCAAACTCAAACCAGTGGTTGCTTTAATTTTCTGGTCTTTGTAAACAGCTGGATACTTCCCTCCTGCCAGATCCAGGCAAGTCGCCATCATGTCAATGATATGCCCTGGTTGTGCAACTGTTCTACCTGCTTTAACTATGGAAGGCCCGTAAGCGACGAAGGGTGTAGCAGTTCCACCTTCATATTCCCAATGTTTGAACATGCGGAATGGTGTATTGCTGACATTTGCCCCTGGAAAGCCGTAGGCAGTAAAAGAACTCGGATCACTGGATAACTTTTTACTGCTTTCATAAATTTGAGGTAAAAACCCATTTGGGTTGATCGTCTCGTTGCTGGCACCGTTATCTGATAAAAACATAATTACGGTATTGTCTGCCTCTCCAAGTTCCTTCAGTTTGGCACGTACACGACCAATATTCTGATCCATACGATCAATCATTGCCGCATACACAGCCATCTGATCGTCCCAATAAACCTTTTCCTCCTGACTCAGACTATCCCATTCGGGTACCTTTCCATCTCTTGGTGAAAGTTTGATTTGCGGATCAATAATTCCTGCGGCCTGCATTTTCTTGAACCTGGCGATTCTCAATTTATCCCAACCCTGCATGTATTTACCTTTATATTTCGCTATATCTTCTGGTAAAGCCTGCAAGGGCCAATGTGGCGCCTGATAAGCTAAATAAAGAAAAAACGGTTTCCCGGAGTTCTTGTTTTGCTCAATGAATTCCAGCGCATGATCGGTATAAGCATCTGTAGAATAGTAGTTCTTCCCTGGGGTAAATTCCTGGTCATCCAATGCAATGGTCAGCTTTTGATTTGGACGATATGGATAAGGCCCGAAATAACTACCAGCACCATCAATCAAGCCAAAGTAACGGTCAAAGCCTCGTTTGCGCGGCCAGTGTTCAGGTGCTTGCCCAACATGCCATTTACCCGCCATCAATGTGGTATAGCCATAGGGTTTCAATGCTTCTGCAATGGTTACGCAATTTTGATTCAGGTAGCCCTGATAAGCGGGTTCCTTGCGGGTATTCATCATGTCGCCTACACCTGCCTGATGTTGATACAGACCAGTCAGCAAAGAAGCTCTACTTGGGCAACAGCGAGATGCATTGTAAAACTGTGTCATTTTTAAACCTTTTGCAGCCATTTCATCCAGGTTTGGGGTGCTGGTCTCAGAACCAAAACAACCGATATCTGAATAGCCCATATCGTCGGCCAGTATGACGATGATATTGGGTTTCTTTGCTGGCGGATCCGTATGCTTTATTGCAAATCCGGTTGTTGCCGATGAGAACAATGCGAATAAGATGATTTTGTGTAACATATATTGGTATTAGTAATTTATTGAACCTGGTATTTTGCAGTCGCTACTATTGGAACACCATTGTTTGTGATGCCTTCAGTACGAATGCTAATGGTTGATTTTGGCTCTGCATTCAAAAAGCTTAGGGTAGCCCTCCCCTGTGCATCAGTTTTTAAAAGCGGAGCCCAGAAAATGGTGGTGCGTAAATCTTTTTTTGCACCGGTTTGATCCTGATAAACCGGGGTATAAAAAACACGGGCTTTATAGTAACCTGGAACCGTGGTGGTTAAAACATCCAGATTTGCACCCCCGAAAGCGGTTTCTTTCAGATCAAGATTGATTAAATAGGCATCCTCACCACCATTTCTGATCATGTGACGTACCACAACCTTATTAATTTGATCCATTGGTAAACTATAGTAATCGTCGCGGTCAAAAACATCTTCCCTCCGGTTTACAATAAACCTTGGTTTCGCTTTTTTTCCTCTTGTAATAAAAGCAATTCCATCGGTAGTATCTGAAAGCGACACAGCCCCGGGAACCTTGGTCAGCAAGAAATGTTCTAGACCTTTATAATCATAGTCAGCCGGAGTAATCACATACTCCAGATCCGGATAGCCAAAACTGGTCAGCGTCTCATCCCAGAGTCGCACTGTTTTTTTATCCTTTCCGTCAATCACTACCTCTTTCAAACTAATGGTATCATTTATCTTGGCAATCCGGTTTAGCGACATCCGCTTAGCCAATTCGGTATTGAACATGGCCAAATCCGGACTTTTCTGCTCTGGACCCGCAGGAAGATCAATTTTCATCGGATTTTTAAACAGGGAATCGAGCAAAATCCATCCACCCGACTTTCCTTTATCATCTTTTGAAGTCAGCTTGATTGCCTGATCTCCGGTCCAGTTTAAACCATCCAGAAAATACCGGCCATCCGCCATACTTTTAGTCATGTATATTTTATCACCAACCAATCCATTGCCCATTAAAGTAATGTTCATGTCTGGAATTGGCTTACTGCCTACTTTTTGCCTTACCCTGCCCGAAAGGGTGATTCCAGGTTCAGGCATAAAGCTCAGCAAAGGTTTTGATTCGGCCAGCCTTTTCCACAAATAATCCCGCCAGCCTTGCGTCATCAACAAAAGGTCCAGTTGTTTTAAGCGACCGGCATTTTTGGTGTCAAAATATCGTTCCGGATCCTGTATTTTACCTTTGATCTCAGATTCCAATAATAAATACGAGGTAATGTTGCTTCCATTTGCAGGAACAATGGCATCTACCGCAGCTAAAGATAAGTAAGCCTGAACAGGTTTACCACTTTGATCAGAAGCTTTTACAGTCAGATTCACACGCTCTTTTGGTTTATAGCTGGTTTTATCGCTTGTCACAGACAAATTTATTACAGCGCCGGGGACATAGATTAGTCTTTCACAATGCGGCCTTCCCTGGTTGTCATTCAGTGTAATCGCAGTCACACCCTGCGGCAGATCTTTTAGCGGAACAGATACTGAAATCTGAGATTTATCGACTTTAATATTGCCTGCATAAAATGAATTACCGCCATGCCTCAGGTCAATGCTCAACTCCTTGCCTTGCAGTTCGCCCAGCATGGGCTCATTGATTGAAATCGTTGCTTTTACCTGTAAAGAATCGGTAGATACATGCATAGAAATTCCTTTAGCTAAAGCATCAGGAAGCACTGAACTCACCTTTTTACCGTTTGCAAACAGGGCTTCCACACGATATTTGACACCTGCAACCGGTTTAACGGTGAATATGCCCATTCCTAAATCGGTACTCTCAAACGAACTGAGTGTTTCACCGGTTTCCGATACCAGTTTACCACTGATCTTGCTCCCGTTCCCATATTGATCTACAGCCTTAAAAGCCACGATGCTCATCAAATCATTCACCAGTGATCCGCCTTCCGGAAAAAACTGGATGCTTTCATTAAGTGTTGCACCCGCCACATCATTTACTGCAACCTGTTTTTTTACAGCACTTGCATTTTGACCTTTCAATGGAAGTGTATTACTTAGGTATATTTCCTTCTGAAAAACAAACTTATCTTCAAAATTCCGCATCCAATTGGTATATGCCCTTAATTTATACCATCCACTGGGAATAGAATCTTTGAGTTTAAAATCTCCTTTCCCCAATCCCTGATCCATGCGGATTACTTTACGGTCGATAATTTCAGATGCAGGCGAAATCAGCTCGACATATAAATTGTTACTTGTTGAAGTTAAACTGGCACTTTTTCCATTGACCAGGTAGGCTGTAAACCAAAGATCCTCACCAGTACTGTAATAATTACGGTCGGTATGGAGGTATGTTTTTTCAAAAAACCAGGTTATACTTTTAGCGGGAGCAGTGGTGGTGGTCGGAACTTTTTCCTGTGCCAGACCAACAACAGGCAGAAGGCTTAAAGAAACTAGGATTGCAATTCGGTTCAGGTTCATTTCATATTGGGTTAAATGTTTTGGAGCGTGTAGGTAACGCCAGCCCTGGTATCGGCAATGGTTTGATAAACGACACCCAGACTGGTTTTTAGTTGTCTGGATTCTGTTTTAATTCCGTTTATTTTTATCGGAGATTTGGTTTGCAAAGTAATTTGTCCACCGTTTTTTGAAAGAATAGTCGATTTCGTCAGCATGTGATTTTCCCAATACAAATCTATCACAAAGCCACCTCTGGCTACCAGGCCTTTCACTACGCCACTTTTCCAGCTGTCTGGCAAAGCCGGCAGCAGCTGTACGGTACCCAGATGACTTTGCAGAAGCATTTCTGCAACGCCGGCTGTTGCACCGAAATTGCCGTCAATCTGAAATGGTGGATGGGTATCAAACAGGTTATTTAGGGTTGAGTTTTTCAACAATTCCTGGTACATCTTATAGGAATGATTGCCGTCCAGCAGTCTGGCCCAAAAGTTAATTTTCCAGGCTTTACTCCATCCGGTGCCTTCATCGCCGCGTATTTCCAATGTTTTACGTGCGGCATTGGCATATGTTGAATCCAGCAATGGCGAGATTTCCCGCCCGGGGTGCAAACCAAACAATTGAGAAACGTGACGGTGCTGCGGGTCGACATCTTCCCAGTCGCCATACCATTCCTGTAAATTACCTTTCTTTCCAATATGTAAAGGGTAAAGTCTGGCATATTTAGTTTTGAGCATCGCCGTAAAATCTTTGTCGGCATTTAACACCCCAGCAGCTTCAATGACATTCGTAAACAAATCGCGAATAATCGACATGTCCATAGTCGACGCAATGGTCACCACTTCCTTGTTTCCATTTGGAAGAATATAACTGTTTTCAGGAGAAGTAGAAGGTGCTGTAACCAGGTAACCATCCTTTTCTACCAGCCAGTCCAGACAGAACAAAGCTGCGCCCTTCATCAGCGGATAGGCCGTATCTTTTAAATAACTTTTATCCCTGGTAAATAAATAGTGTTCATACAGATGCTGAGAAAGCCAGGGGCTACCTAAAGACCAATTGGCCCATTTTGGGTCTCCGGTTCCCTCTCCTACCGGATTGGTTTGTGCCCAGATGTCGGAGTTGTGATGTACCGCCCATCCCGAAGCATGATAATAATTTTGTGCTGTATTTTTACCATTTACTGCAAGATGTTTGATCTGGGTGATCAAAGGTTCTGTTAACTCAGAAAGATTACAAACCTCAGCAGGCCAGTAATTCATCTGCAGGTTAATATTAGTCGTAAAATTACTCCTCCAGGAAGGTCTGATCAATG
>Ga0247805_1001296_pt1 | contig 12075 bp, 10 predicted proteins | sample UWRJL044104R1_FD_180930 | JGI IMG/M metagenome (GOLD analysis project Ga0247805, IMG submission 180930) | Plant litter microbial communities from Arlington Agricultural Research Station in Wisconsin, United States - UWRJ-L044-104R-1 | ecosystem: Environmental > Terrestrial > Plant litter >...
GGATGTCCGAAGGCCACAGTAGATTCTGTTCTCCTTTTAACATTCTTTCGATATACGGCTTAAGTGTATCATAACTCTGCAGTGGAACTCTTTCCTTAAACTGAGCCTGATTTTCTATCGAACGGTAATCATATTTTTTACCCCATTCGGTATTCTCTGCACTGGAGATGAGCTGGTGAAACCATTCGTCCTGCACGTCTACCGGATATTTCATGAAAAGTTCGATCTGATGGACCCGCTTTTTCATATACCAGGTAAAAATTGAATTTACAATCGCCATTTTGCTTGGTTAAGAATTAAAGATTTTTAGTGCGGAGTACGAAGTTCGAACCCAGATATACTTTTCTGACCATTTCATTCGCGGCAAGTACCTCAGGCGTTCCGGATTCCAATATTTTACCTTCAAACAACAGGTAGGCACGGTCTGTAATCGACAATGTTTCCTGTACATTATGGTCTGTAATGAGGATACCGATGTTTTTGTTTTTTAATTTTGCAACTATGGTCTGGATTTCTTCCACAGCTATCGGGTCGACCCCGGCAAACGGTTCATCCAGTAAAATGAAATTAGGACTTGCAGCCAGCGCTCTGGCAATTTCAGTTCGCCGGCGTTCTCCACCTGATAAAAGGTCTCCACGATTCCGGCGTACTTTGTGAAGACTGAACTCATCGATCAGCTCTTCTAGTTTTTCCTGGCGCTGTACACGGTCCATATCTGTCATTTCCAGAATAGCCATAATGTTGTCTTCAACTGAAAGCTTTCTGAAAACAGACGCCTCCTGAGCCAGATAACCAATGCCTTTTTGTGCCCTGCGGTACATGGCATCGTTTGTTATATCTTCATCGTCAAGAAAAATTGTTCCCTCATTTGGTTTGATGAGTCCTACTATCATATAAAATGAAGTAGTTTTCCCCGCACCATTCGGGCCTAATAAACCCACAATCTCTCCCTGACTTACATTGAACGAAACGTCGTTCACAACAGTTCGTTGCTTGTATTTTTTTATCAGATTCTCCGCTCTAAGATTCATCTATATTATGCTTGTAAAAGTCTTATTCCTTTAATATTCAGTTGCAAACGTTTCTGATCTTTCCAGACGTTTTCTTCTATCGTATAACAAATTGAAAATGGTCTGCCCTGTTGTAAAAGGGATTCCCATTCTGCCAGGCCAAACCCAATGCTCTCAAAAATAGCTGAATTTTGTTGTTTAATACTCAATTTCAGATGTTTTGTTCCTACAACGTATGGTTTTCCGACCAGAAATACTTCTTCGCTATGGAAAACCGGTGCAGGATTGAGTGGCCCGAAAGGGGCCATTTGTGCAAGTACACGCTGAAATTTACCATCGATTCTAGACAATTCAATAGCTGCATCTATTTGAATTTCCGGCGAAAGCATATCCTGCGTAATGGTTGCAGTGACATAATTTTCAAATCGTTCTGCGAATTCATGAATGTTTTCCGGTTTTATTGTCAATCCGGCGGCAAACTTATGTCCGCCGAACTGTTCCAGTAAGTCTGCACAACTTAGCAGTGCTTCGTACAGATCATAACCAGGAACCGATCTTGCCGAACCGGTAAGGAAACCATTTGAGAGCGTGAGAACAATGGTGGGTCTGTAATATTTTTCTGTAAGTCTTGAAGCAACAATACCGATGACACCTTTATTCCAGCGCTCGTTATAAACTACTGTTGTCTTTTTGCTGATCAGGAATGCAGATTCGTCAATCATAGCCAATGCTTCTGCGGTCATTTGCTGATCAGAAATTTTACGGTCAGCATTCTGCTGATTAATAAAATCACTTTGTATTCTTGCGATTTCCTCTTCATCACATAAAAGCATTTTCACAGCCTGGTTTGCATGGTCCATCCTGCCTGCTGCATTAATACGCGGGGCTAGTGTAAAGACGACATCAGTTAAGGTGAAATCTTTATTTTTACCACAACTGTCCATCAATGCTTTCAAGCCTATGCAAGGGTTGGTGTTGAGCCGGATAAGTCCGTGAAAGGCCAGTATCCGGTTTTCCCCTGTCACTGGTACGATATCGGCGGCAATGGAAACCATAACAAGATCCAGATACCTGAGGTATAGGGCGGCATCCAGGTTATTTTTAATACACCACGCCTGTGCCAGCTTGAAGCCTATGCCGCAGCCTGCAAGTTCTTTGAAAGGATAGGAGCAGTCTTTTCTTTTTGGGTCCAATACGGCCGCTGCATCCGGTATTTCTTCTCCCGGCAAGTGATGGTCACAGATAATAAAATCTATATCCAGACTGCTTGCATATTGAACTTTATCGTTTGCTTTAATTCCACAATCCAATGCAATAATAAGGGTGATTCCATTTTTTTTTGCATAATTTATTCCGGCCGTGGAAATGCCATATCCTTCCTTGTGGCGGTCGGGAATATAATACTCCATTTGGGAATAAAATTGCCTGAAAAAACTAAATGCTAAAGCGACTGAAGTCGTTCCGTCTACATCGTAGTCACCGTATATCATTAGCTTCTCTCCGCTAAGAAATGCTTTTTCAATCCTGCTTATAGCAAGGTCCATATCTTTCATTAAAAATGGATCGTGCAGGGAATTAAGGTCTGGCCGGAAGAAGTCTTTTGCCTGCTGAAAAGTATGTATATCCCGCGCTACCAGAATTTCGGCAAGGGCGGGATCTATATTAAGTTCACGGGCAAGCGTTAAACTGATTGATAGCTCATCAGGTTTAGCCTGCACCCATTTTTTATCCATGTTCAATTATATTTATTCTGGCTCTGTCACGGCTATGCAAGATCTGCTGCCTGAAACAGGGTTTTGTCTAATTATCCGGCCGATCAGGTATTCTGTCCTTTTCATTTAAACAGGTTCCCTATCTTTGTGATCAATTTGTAAATATATCATAAAATATTCTTTTGACTAATACATAAGCCCGTGCAAGTTTTTACATTATTTGAAGGTTCTTATTCTGTTGCAGCAGATAAGAAGTTTATTCCTTTTGACCCGCAAACAGACCAGGCTAAAGACCGGCCCGGTTCTCTTTTTATCCATGTTCAGCCGTTTTTGATTAAGCTGGGTTCCCATCTGTTACTGCTTGATACCGGCCTTGGTTATAGCAATGATGAGGGAAGAATGATCCTCCACGAAAATATAAAGAAAGCAGGTTTTGAACCCCAGGACGTTGATTATGTATTGATGTCCCATTTACATTTTGATCATTCAGGAGGAATGGTACACCGTACGCCTACTGGTATGGACCTTAGTTTTCCTAATGCTACTTATGTAATTAACCGGGGTGAATGGGAGTCTGCATTTTCCAAAACCTCCTCCTCCTATAGAACTGATATTTTTGATTTCGTACAGCGGAACGCTCAAATTCAATTTGTTGAAGACAGTGGCGATCTGACCTCTGAAATCAGTTATATACTTACCGGGGGGCATACACCCTTTCACCAGGCCTGGTTTTTCGATGATGGCCAGGATAAAGTGTTTTTCGGTGGTGATGTTTTACCTGAACCCGAAGAACTCGTTAAGAAGTTTATCGCTAAATATGACTATGACGGCCGCAGATCTATGGAGCTTCGGGAAGAATTTGGAAAGTCAGCGGCAGAAAATAACTGGCTCTGCCTGTTTTACCATGGCAAGAGCAAAACCACTGCCTTTGTAGAGCAGAATGAAGAGGGACACTTTAAGGTCGTTTAAAAACGATTCTTACACTTTTCCTTCAAATAGTTCTATAAGACGTTCAATAGAAAGGGGTTTAGAAATAAACCCTTTTACTGTTTTATAGGTTTTTGCTTTTTCAATATCATTTTCATAAACCGAAGAAGAAAGCATATACATATCGGAATCTTGTAAAATGCCGAGCTTCTCATAGACTTCCAGGAACTCCCAACCATTTAAAACTGGCATGTTGATATCAATGAGGATTAGATCTGGAAATGATATGTCATTTTGCTGCAGATCTTTTAGATAATCTATCGCCAGCTGACCATTTGTTTTTGCCACCATTTTCGCGTCATAGCCCGTCTTTTCTACAATTTTTTTAATAATGAAGATGTTGATATCGTCATCGTCAATGACCAGTAAATTAATTGGTGTACTCATCAATTTGTAGATTTTAATAATTATGGTTTATAATAAAGATATATAATAGAATGTCAATTCAATATTCATTTACGATTTTAACAGGCAAAAAAAAGACCACTTATTTAAGTGGTCTTTTTTTTGTTCGAAATATAGTATTATATAGCTGCGTCTTCTTCCATGTAACTTTCAATCGGAGGACATGCACAAACTAGTGATCTGTCTCCGAAGGAGTCATTTACACGGCCTACCGACGGCCAGAATTTATGTGCTGCTACATAAGGAAGCGGGAACGCTGCAACCTGTCTGCTGTATCCATGTGACCATTCGTCACCTGTTACTACTGCAGCCGTATGCGGTGCGTTTTTCAGTGGGTTATCTACACGGTCCAGCTGTCCTTGCTCAATAGCACTGATTTCACTTCTGATTGCAATCAGTGCATCACAGAAACGGTCAAGCTCATGTTTCGGCTCACTTTCAGTTGGTTCAACCATTAAAGTTCCAGCTACCGGGAACGAAACCGTTGGTGCGTGGAAACCATAATCCATAAGTCTTTTTGCGATATCAACCACTTCAATACCGTAATTTTTAAACTCGCGGCAATCCAGAATCATTTCGTGACCACAGCGGCCATTACTTCCAGAATACAGGACAGGATAGTGCTGTTCTAAACGTGCTTTAATATAATTTGCATTCAGAATAGCATAACGGGTAGCTTCTTTCAAGCCTTCTCCTCCCATCATTGCGATATAAGCATGTGAGATGATCAAAATAGATGCTGAACCCCATGGAGCAGATGACACAGCAGGAATTGATTTTCCTTTGTTAATATCAACTACAGCATGTCCCGGAAGATATTTAACCAGGTGTGCTGCCACGCCAATCGGACCCATACCAGGACCACCGCCACCGTGCGGAATACAGAAAGTTTTGTGCAGGTTCAAGTGGCATACATCGGCGCCGATATTCGCAGGGCTGGTTAATCCAACCTGTGCATTCATATTCGCACCGTCCATATAAACCTGACCTCCATTTGCATGAATAACTTCGCAGATCTCTACAATACTTTCCTCAAATACACCATGTGTAGAAGGGTAAGTAACCATGAAGCAGGAAAGATTATCTTTATGTTGTTCTGCTTTAGCCTTTAGGTCTTCTACATCGATATTACCCTGAGCGTCACATTTAACAATTACGATCTTCATACCGGCCATAGCTGCAGATGCAGGATTTGTACCATGGGCAGAAGAAGGTATCAGAGCAATATTACGCTGGAAATCACCACGGTCCTGATGGTAAGCACGAATGACCATTAAACCTGCATATTCTCCCTGAGCGCCTGAATTAGGTTGCAAGCTCATTGCAGCAAATCCTGTGATTTCACTTAACCATCTGTCAAGTTCATTGAAAACACTGTAATAACCAGCTACCTGATCTGCGGGAGCGAATGGGTGAATCTTAGAGAATTCTGCCCAGGTAACCGGAATCATCTCCGTAGTGGCATTCAGTTTCATTGTACAGGAACCCAATGCAATCATGGAGTGGCATAATGAAAGATCTTTTGCTTCCAGAGACTTGATGTAACGCAACATTTCATGTTCTGAATGATGCGAGTTAAATACCGGGTGAGTCAGGTATGCTGACTGACGCTGCAATGCAGCAGGAATAACTGTTTCAATATGTTCTTCGGAAGCTAATTCTACACTGTCTGCAGCGATGCCTTTTACTTTCGAAAATATTTTGTTCAGTAATTTAATGTCTTCCAGTGATGTTGTTTCATCCAGGGAGATATAAGCTACTGTGCCTTTATAATATAAATTGATCTCGTTGTCGATACATTCTTTATGAATAGAGTCTTTCAGGTCACCCAGTTCAACCTGGATAGTATCAAAGTATACTTTATTCAATTGTGAATAACCGATTTGCGTTAAAGAATCTGATAATGCTACTGCCAGACCATGAGTTCTTTCTGCAATTAGCTTTAATCCTTTCGGGCCATGATATACCGCATAGAAACCAGCCATTATTGCCAGTAAAGCCTGAGCTGTACATATATTTGATGTCGCTTTATCTCTGCGGATATGCTGTTCGCGGGTTTGTAAAGCCATACGCAATGCATAATTATTTGCACTGTCAATAGTTACACCGATAATCCTTCCCGGAATAGAGCGTTTATATTCTTCCTTTGTCGCGAAAAATGCGGCATGAGGCCCACCGAAACCGATAGATACACCAAATCTTTGTGTTGTACCAACTACGATATCCGCTCCCCATTCTCCCGGAGGAGTCAGTAAGGTTAAACTCAGTAAGTCTGCTATTACAGTTAATTTTACCTGAGCATCATGAGCCTGAGTGGCAAAAGCAGTATAATCAAATACTTCACCATTTCCTGCAGGATACTGTACTATTGCACCAAAGTAGTCTGCTGTTGGGGTAAACGTTCTATGGTCACCGGTAACCAGTTCGATTCCAAACGGGTTTGCACGGGTTTTAAGAATGTCCATTGTTTGCGGAAAGATGAGTTCAGACACAAAGAATTTTCTCGCATCCTGATTTTTACGCAGACTAAACTGCATAAACATAGCTTCCGCAGCTGCTGTTCCTTCATCCAAAAGCGACGCATTCGCAATTTCCATTCCTGTTAGGTCAATGACCATAGTCTGGAAATTCAATAATGCTTGCAGACGTCCTTGAGCTACCTCCGCCTGGTAGGGTGTGTACTGCGTATACCATCCTGGGTTTTCCATTACATTTCTCAGAATTACTCCCGGGGTAATGGTATCATAATAACCTTGTCCGATATAAGATTTGAAAACCTTATTCAATGAAGCGGCTTGTTTGAGACTGGACAGATAATCTTTTTCAGATTTGGCTGCTGGCAGATTTAAAGGTTTTTTTAATCTGATTTTTGCCGGAACTGTTTGATCAATCAGTTCATCTACAGAACCCAGACCAAGGGTACTTAACATGGCGTCAGTATCTGCCGGGTCAGGGGCAATATGACGGTCTTTGAAGTCTTCTTTGTAATGAATGTTTAAGCTCATGGGGTGTAGCAATAAATTTGCGCAAAGGTACTAATTTTCATAGCTTTTTACTAATGGATAAGCCGCTTTGGTTTATACAGATAATTGTCTGGTGTACAATTGAATTGTGTTTTCCAGTCCAAGGTATATGGCATCACTAATCAGGGCATGACCGATGGAAACTTCCAGCAGGTTTGGTATGCTGGATGCGAAATACTTTAAATTTTCCAGATCCAGGTCGTGGCCGGCATTAATACCCAAGCCTAATTTATTGGCTGTATGCGCTGCCTGAATATAAGGAGCGATTGCTTTAACTTTGTCGCCTTTATAACCAGCTGCATAAGCTTCCGTATATAATTCAATACGGTCTGTCCCGGTTTGCTGTGCTGCTTCGATCATGTCCCTTACCGGGTCTACGAAAATGGAGACGCGTATGCCAGCTCCCTGAAAAAGGCTAACCATCTCTTTAAGATAAGTCTGATGCGTTACAGTGTCCCAACCATGATTAGAGGTTATTTGTCCCTCCGAATCTGGTACCAGTGTAACTTGTGCAGGAGCATTAGCCAGAACCAGATCTATAAATTTCTGCTCTCTGCAATTACCCTCTATATTTAGTTCTGTTGATATAACTGATTTTAAGTCAAATACATCCTGGTAACGGATATGTCTTTCATCTGGTCTTGGATGTACGGTGATTCCTTCTGCTCCAAATCTCTCACAATCCAGGGCAACCTTAATCAGGTCTGGATTATTTCCTCCTCTGCTATTACGTAAGGTGGCTATTTTATTGATGTTAACGGATAGTTTTGCCATAGACAAAGATAATTCATAATTCAGGAATGGGTATAATATTATTGTAAACAGGTGAAATTTGTAATTATCGCTATACGATAGGCTATGTTTCGTCATTGTCTCGAATCTTGTTCTATTTACCTCCAGTGTTCCTTCGTACTTCCTACAATTCCGATTGAAGGAAGTACGAAGGAAGTCCGAAGAAACAACGAACGAAGTGTGAAGGAAATGTTGACGAAACCAGCACAAGACTCTATTAACCTTTGGTTAATTTAACGGGGGCAATATAGGCGGGTCGTGTAAAGGCAAAACTGTTATATAAAAAAAAGGACGCAGCGAGAGCTGCGTCCTTTTATAGACTAAATCTTTTTCTGAGCAGATTAGTATCTGTATGCTTCAGCTTTAAACGGGCCGTCAACAGTGACACCGATATAATCGGCCTGGTGCTGATCAAGAACATCCAGCTCCACACCGATTTTAGCCAGGTGCAGACGGGCAACTTTTTCATCCAGGCTTTTTGGAAGAACATAAACTTTGTTCTCATATTTACCAGGGTTCATCCATAACTCCAGTTGTGCCAGAGTTTGGTTAGTGAATGATGCTGACATTACAAAGCTTGGATGACCTGTTGCACAACCTAAGTTAACCAGGCGGCCTTCAGCCAGTAAAATTACATCTTTACCATCTATGGTATATTTATCTACCTGTGGTTTGATTTCTACTTTTGTATCACCATAGTTCGTGTTTAACCAGGCTACGTCAATTTCATTATCAAAGTGACCGATGTTACAAACGATAGTTTTGTCTTTCATGGTTTTGAAGTGTTCGGCACGAACGATATCACAGTTACCTGTTGTGGTTACAACGATATCTGCTTCTTTTACCGCGTTAGCGAATTTCTTAACTTCATAACCTTCCATTGCCGCTTGTAAGGCACAGATAGGGTCAATTTCAGAAACGATAACCCTTACACCTTGTGAGCTTAAAGATTCTGCAGAACCTTTACCTACGTCACCATAACCCGCAACAACAGCAACTTTACCAGCTAACATTACATCTGTGGCACGACGGATCGCATCAACCAGTGACTCGCGGCAACCATATTTGTTGTCGAATTTAGATTTGGTTACCGAATCATTTACATTGATTGCAGGTAAATGAAGTGTACCATTTTTCATACGTTCATAAAGACGGTGAACACCAGTGGTAGTCTCTTCAGATAAACCTTTAATTGCAGCGATCAGTTCAGGGAAGCGATCGAATACCATATTAGTTAAGTCACCACCGTCATCAAGAATCATATTCAATGGCTGACGCTCCGGACCGAAATGTAAAGTTTGTTCAATACACCAGTCAAATTCTTCTTCGTTCAGACCTTTCCAGGCATATACCTGGATACCTGCTGCTGCTATTGCTGCTGCGGCATGATCTTGTGTAGAAAAGATATTGCAGGATGACCAGGTTACTTCTGCACCTAGTTCTACCAATGTTTCAATTAGCACTGCAGTCTGGATAGTCATGTGCAAACATCCGGCGATGCGTGCGCCTTTTAAAGGTTTGGATGGGCCAAATTCCTGACGTAAGGACATTAAGCCGGGCATTTCTGCTTCTGCTAGTCCAATTTCTTTACGGCCCCATTCTGCCAGTGAAATATCCTTTACTTTATATGGGATATAAGTGGTCTCTACTGATGACATATTGTTTTGTTTTAAATTGTTGATTATTAGATGTTTTAAATTAAATAAGAGTTGTGGTGCTTACTATTTCCCATCTTTAACAAAAACGATCTCTTTTATTTTTCAAAATTACACAATAGTTCAGCCAATTTCAAAAGGACGGAAAGAGGTTACATTAGGTTGAGAAACATTATGAAGTTAACCAAACCATCTATTGCAGCTATGGCTGTTATTTTATATTTTATCATAAGTTGCAACGACACAGGTAATTTGCAGGATACCAAACAGGAGAAATTAAAAAACAGCTATGCGAAAGACATAGTGAATACTTTTATTAAACAATATATTAAATCAGATACAATCCGCATGTCTATGTCCTCAAACTTACCAATGTGGGGTCAATGTGCTAAGGAAACAAAAGACAAGTATAATCTTGACATTGATTTCGTAGACACATCTACATATCCGGACACTGTACTGTGGGATTCAAAAATAGTTCCACATGCGAAGCTTCTTACTATGAAAGAAGAAAAAGTTATATCGGGAGAGGATTCATACACTCACATTCAGGCAATTGATGATGAGAAAGATGCTTTTTATCGTTTTGGGCGGCCTGTTTTCTCTAAAGACATGAAATACGCTGCCATAGCAATATCGTTTTATTGTGGCATGCAATGCGGTAATGGTGCTATTTTTATTTACGAGCATACGAATAACGGCTGGGTTTTAAAAGAAGAAAGGTGCAACTATATCTCGTAGTAAAATAGTTCAGGAGGCTCAAAAAAGCTATTCTTCTGCAAAGGAGAATAGCTTTTTTTTTACCTGGAGATAAAACCAAAGTAATTTAAAGGTAAAAAACCCCGGGGGCAGGAATGAATGTTTTGATGCTATCAGGCAGGGGCTTACATTTGTATAAAAGAATACTCAAATTAAAGCTTAATATATATGTATCCAGAATATTTAGTAGAACCAATGCGTGCGGAATTAACGACTGCTGGTTTTGAAGAAATGAAAACTGCCGAAGATGTGGACAACGCCATTTCTGGAGCAGGAACAGTGTTTGTAGTGGTAAACTCTGTATGTGGTTGTGCGGCAGCAAATGCACGTCCTGCAGCCAGACTTGCAGCAGCAAATGAAAAACACCCGGATAAAATGATCACTGTTTTCGCTGGTATGGAAAAAGATGCAGTTGATCGTGCAAGAAGTTATATGATGCCTTTCCCACCTTCTTCGCCAGCAATGGCTTTGTTTAAAGATGGTAAATTGGTTCATATGATCGAGCGTCATCAGATCGAAGGCCGTAATGCACAATTGATCGCCGATAACTTAATCGGAGCTTTTGATGAGCATTGCTAATCAAAAAGCAGGCATACTGATTAGTATAACTAGTATAAAAAAGGCGGCTCATCAAAATGAGCCGCCTTTCCTTTTATAATATGAATGCTTTTATACTGTGAATATTTTTATACTGTGAATCAGAAATCTTTATTCAACAGCTTTTCCAACTCACCAAAAGATACGTTCATTCGTACGCGTCCCTGTTTAGCATAGGCGATTTCACCGGTCTCTTCAGAAACAATAACCGCTACAGCATCTGTACTTTCAGAGATCCCGATCCCGGCACGGTGCCTCAGACCGAATTGTGGTGGGAGCTTATCGTTATCTGTTAGTGGGAGGATGCAGCTTGCATTCTTTATTTTGTTCTCAGAAATTACAACGGCACCATCATGAAGCGGGCTGTTCTTTTGAAAAATACTTTCCAGCAGCCGTTTAGATATTTTGGAGTCAATCACCTCACAGCTATTTGCGAACAGCTGATCATCGTAGTATTTAACAAAAACAATAAGGGCACCTGTCCTTGTCTTTTTCATACTCTTGCAAGCATCAATAATGGGTTTAATCCGTACCAGATTGTCACTTTCGGTGTCTTTGCTTCCAAACAGATATCCCCACCAGGCTTTATTCTTCTGAAGAAATGTGTTTTTTCCGATCATCAGCAGGAATCTTCTGATCTCCGGCTGAAAGATTACGATGAGCGCAATAATACCTACGCTCATAAATTTATTGATAATCGTAGATAACAGCCGCATGTTCAATGCATCGACAACAAACCACAGAATAAGTATTATAAACATACCCAGCAGCAAGTTTACCGCAAGGGTGTTCTTAATCAGATTATAGGTGTAATATATCAGGAAAGCAACGAAAAGTACGTCGACAATATCCGTTACTGTGATCGTTAAAAAATCAAAGTCAAAGCCTTTCATAGCAGACAAGTTAGGTATTTTGGATTAAATTATGAGGCCTGCATTTTGCCGACCAGCTGGATACATTCCATTGCAGCACGTACATCATGTACCCTTAAAATTGAGGTCCCTTTTAATAATGCGACAGTATTTATTACCGTTGTGCCGTTAAGCGCTTCTTCTGCCTGTGTCCCCAGTAATTTATAAATCATAGATTTACGGGAAATGCCGGTTAATACCGGAAGTCCAAAAATATCCAGGTT
>Ga0247805_1001297_pt1 | contig 12075 bp, 9 predicted proteins | sample UWRJL044104R1_FD_180930 | JGI IMG/M metagenome (GOLD analysis project Ga0247805, IMG submission 180930) | Plant litter microbial communities from Arlington Agricultural Research Station in Wisconsin, United States - UWRJ-L044-104R-1 | ecosystem: Environmental > Terrestrial > Plant litter >...
TATATGCAATGGGTGGATACTCCGGAATTATTGCAGATAAAACTACGCTTCAGTTTCGCATGCTCAACCTTTCTAAAGGCCCGGCGATGTGGAGTCCGCGTGCACAAAATGATCGTAAACGTTTTGCCGAAGAATGGCGTCTTGCTTTAGAACGAACTCCAAATGTAGACTTTTGGCAAGACATGGTAAGCAGCCTGATTATTGAAAATGATCAGGTCAAAGGCGTTAAAACTTCTATCGGTTCTGAGATCCGGGCAAAGGCTGTTGTATTGACTAACGGCACCTTTCTAAATGGTATAATTCATATAGGTGAGAAAAAATTCGGTGGTGGAAGAACTGGCGAAAAAGCAGCAACCGGATTAACGGAACAGTTAACCTCTATAGGATTTGAAGCTGGCCGGATGAAGACTGGTACCCCACCCCGTGTTGATGGCCGTTCCCTAAATTATTCGTTAATGGAAGAACAGTGGGGAGATGAAAATCCAGGACGTTTTTCATATACAGATGTAGCACGCCCGAAGGATCAGCGCTGCTGCTGGATCACTTATACAAATAGTAAAGTACACGAAACGCTAAAAGAAGGATTTGAAAAATCTCCTATGTTTACAGGGAGAATAAAAGGACTAGGTCCTAGATACTGTCCTTCTATAGAAGATAAAATAAACCGCTTTGCTGAAAGGGACCGTCATCAGATATTTGTAGAACCTGAAGGTTGGGATACCTGCGAGATATATGTAAACGGTTTTTCAACTTCGCTTCCTGAAGATGTGCAATATCGTGCCTTAATTCAAATTCCAGGATTTGAAAACGCCAAAATGTTTAGACCGGGTTACGCGATTGAATACGATTATTTTCCACCAACCCAATTATCGTTAACGCTGGAAACTAAAAAAGTAAGCCATTTATATTTCGCAGGACAGATAAATGGAACAACGGGATACGAAGAGGCGGCCAGTCAAGGTTTCATTGCAGGGATTAATGCGCACCAGCAAGTTTATGAAAAGCATGAACTGATTATGAAGCGCAGTGAATCTTATATCGGTGTGCTCATAGATGATCTGGTAACAAAAGGAACAGAAGAACCTTACCGAATGTTCACATCAAGAGCAGAACACCGCTTACTGTTACGCCAAGATAATGCAGATATCCGTCTCTCCCCTATCGGCTACGAATTAGGATTGATCAGCGAGGAAAGAATTGCTGCCGTCAAACGTAAAGTAGCAGACTCGGATGAAATCGTTGCTTTCACCAGAAAACAAGGTATAGAAATGGCTGAAGCTAATGCGATGCTGGAAAGTGTAAATTCAAGTCCGCTGGCACAGAATGTTAAAATATTTAATGTACTCAGCAGGCCACAGGTAAACATTAATGATGTTCGCCAGGTTAGTTCTGCATTTGACGAAAAGCTTAGCCAGTATTCACAGGAAACTATAGAGCAGGCAGAAATAAAAATTAAATACGAAAGCTACTTTCAGAAGGAACAGGAAATTGTTAATAAGATGCAGAAAATGGAAGACAAGGACATTAATCCTGATTTCGACTATAGTCAGCTTGGATCGCTTTCAAAAGAAGCCCGCGAGAAATTATTAAAGATTAAACCGCGTACCTTGGGTCAGGCATCGAGAATTTCCGGTGTTTCGCCGTCTGACATCTCAGTTTTAATGGTTCATATTAGCAAATAAAATATAATACACTGATAATCAATTATTTATATATAAAATTAAAGGTTTAGAAAACGGCTCATTTTAAAGAGATTTGGGCCATTTTCTAAATTTCCAAGACATAATCATTAAAAACATCCGTGAATCTCTTATATCGCCTGTAAATGACTAAAAACAGACTACTATCTTTCGCCATGAGTTTATGCTGCCTTGTTTTAGCAATCTCTCTGATGGTGTCCTGCGCGAGCATAGGACCGGGTCCACAAGGAGGCCCGAAAGATTCTATTCCTCCAAAAGTGCTGAACATGCTGCCAGAAAATCTGACCCGCAATTTTGCCACTAAAAAAGTACTGATCACATTTGACGAATATTTCAAATTAAATGATCAGTTCAAGCAATTTTCTATTTCTCCGGATATCGAGATCCTCCCTACCCTACGGGTTAAAGGAAAAATATTGGAAATTGAATTTACCGATACCCTGGAAAGCAACACAACCTATACGTTAAACTTCGGCAAATCAATTGTCGACGTAAATGAAGGTAACTCACTCAAAAATTTCAGTTACGTTTTTTCTACCGGTCCGGAATTAGACTCGCTGACTATATCTGGAAATATCAGGAATGCGCAAACAGGTAAACCAGAAATCGAAGCAGCAGCAATTTTAATTCCTTTCGGCAGAGATACCCTATTTGAAAAAAAGAAAGCTTCTATATACGCACTGACAGATAGTAGCGGTAATTATAAAATATCCAATCTGCGGGAAGGAAAATATCATATGTATGCACTAAAAGAGCAGAGCAGTGACAAAATTTATCAGCAGAGTACGGATGAGGTCGGCTTTGTAAAAGATCCAATTGTATTGAGCAAAGACACCCAACAGGTAAATATGCTGGTATTTAAAGAAGTTGCAGAAACATTCCGTGTAGTAGACCGCCGGTTAAATACCGATGGTACGATTACCATGAATTTTAACCAGCAGCTGGACCACCCGGGCTTAACCGTTATCGAACCTGCGAATCTGGATGCCAATAAAAAATACAAATTCAGCAGTACAGGAGATTCTGTAAAAGTATGGTTAACGGATCTCAGTTTTGATTCTGCCAAAGTTAGTATCACCAATGGCGGTCAGCTATTGCAAACGATTAATTTCAACCGCGGCAAACGGGAAACCTATACACGAAGTTTAATCGCCGCAGATAATCTTGAGGGAAATCTCCTTAATCCTAACCATCCGCTGATATTTACTTTCGGATTTCCAATAGAATCAGTAAACCCGGCGAAAATAACGTTAACAGAAGATTCGGTCAAAAAAACTGATTTTAAACTAGAAAAGGACAGCTCAAATTTCCTGGCTTATAAATTTATTTACCCTTGGAGAGCTGGAAGGATTTATGAAATTAAAGCAGACACGGGTGCCTTTGCTTCGGGTTTTGATACCAGAAGCAAGATTTTCACGAAGAAGTTTGAACTTGCTAAAAAAGATGATTACGGAACGCTGAAAGTTAAAATTCTCACTCCGGAACCAAATAAACAGTATCTGTTGGAAATCACTAATGAAAGTAAAAACGTCGTTTCCAGGTTAACTGTAAACCAGGATACTACAGTGAGTTTTACGAATTACCGTGCCGGTAAATATTTTATCCAGATAGTCTACGATACAAATAAGAATGGCAAATGGGATACCGGGAATTATAAGAAAGGAATATACCCGGAAAAGATCTTCCACGAGCCAAAAGAATTGAGTATAAGAGCGAATTGGGACAGGAATGAAACTATCACCCTGCCCAAAGAAAATTAACTCTTAAACCAGCTGGAATAAAGGATATAATTATCCGGAAGCTGATTTAATAAAGCCCGTTGCTCTTCAGTAACGGGCTTTATTTTTTTTGCCGGAGTACCGGCATACAGATAACCGCTTTCACAAAGCATACCGCTTAAAACTACGCTGCCTGCAGCGATAATACAATAATCCTCCACTACGGCGTCATCCATTATAATAGCGCCCATACCAACCAGGATATGATCCTTTAATGTACAGCCGTGTACAATTGCATTATGTCCGACAGACACCCGGTTTCCAATTACCGTAGCTGCCTTTTGATAAGTGGCATGAATAACTGCCCCGTCCTGTATATTACTCTCATTACCTATAGTAATAGAATTGACATCTCCACGAATAACGGCATTAAACCAAACTGAACAGCCAAAACCCATTCTGACTGCACCAACAATCGTTGCATTTGGTGCGATAAAACAATCTGCTCCCCACTCAGGATGCTGACCTAAAACAGGTAGTATAACTGCCATATTTATAAATTAACCGGATAAGAAATATTAAAAAATAGTATCCGATATTTCAGCTGCATGCTGCGGATAATCTGTTGTAAAATGTAAACCCCTACTCTCTTTTCTTGCTTTCGCAGCTTTGATTACAACGAACGCAGTCTGAATCACATTACGCAGTTCACAGAGTTTTACAGAAACTTTATTTGCTTTATAAAAAGCTTCCGTTTCTTCATGTAATAAAAACAATCTGCGCATTGCACGATCCAGGCGGAAATCAGAACGCACAATTCCCACATAATCACTCATCAACTTTTGCGTTTCCCTCAGATTATGAGTTACCAGGATATCTTCGTCGGATTGAACGACCCCATCGTCATTCCATTCTGGAATCTGATCAGGAATCTCGTGTTTATCGAAAGTAGCAATCGCATCCAGATAAATTCGATGGGCGAACACCGGAGCTTCCAAAAGCGAATTCGAAGCAAGGCGGTTAGCGCCGTGTAAACCTGTAGAAGAACATTCCCCGCAAGCATATAAATTCTGAATAGTCGACCTCCCATTTTCATCCACCAAAATACCACCACACATATAATGTGCAGCTGGGGTAACCGGAATCATATCATTAGTCATGTCAATCCCGATGGATAAACATTTCGCATAAATATTAGGAAAATGTGTCAGAATGTCAGCTTTGTTACGGTGCCTGATATCCAGATAAACAAAATCTTCACCTGATTTTTTCATCTCTGAATCAATTGCTCTCGCTACAATATCCCTCGGAGCTAGTGAGCCCCTGGAATCGTATTCCAGCATAAATTCCTCTCCATTCTTACGCTTTAAGACTCCGCCAAACCCTCTTACAGCTTCAGAAATTAAAAACGAAGGATACTCTCCAGGGTTATACAGGGCCGTCGGATGAAACTGAATAAACTCCATATTCCTCAATTTGCCTTTTGCGCGGTACACCATTGCCATTCCGTCTCCGGTAGCAATAACGGGATTTGTGGTACTCGAATAGACGTGCCCAGCCCCGCCGGAAGCCATCACAGTGACCTTTGCTAAGATCTTCTCCACATCGTTAAGCTCTGTGTTAAAGGCATATATACCGAAACAGTTGATAACTTTAGTGCTTTTGTCAACAAACTCTCCGAGGTGATGTTGGGTAATTAACTCCAAACAAAAGTAATGTGTTAATATCTCTATGTTTGGATTTTCATGAATCTGACGCAATAAAACGCTCTCGATTTCATAACCGGTTACATCTTTATAATGTAATACACGATGTGCAGAATGGCCGCCTTCTTTTGCAAGGTCATAAACGCCGGACTGATCCTTGTCGAAATTAATTCCGTAATCAATGATCTCCTGGATACGCTGTGGCCCCTCTTTGACTACAATTTCAACAATTTTAGGGTCGCATAAACCATCGCCGGCAATCAGCGTATCCTCTATATGTTTGTCAAATGAGTCATCTTTGTTAACAACTACCGCAACTCCACCCTGCGCATATTTGGTATTGGATTCATCCTCGTTTGATTTAGTCACAATCAAAACTTTTCCATGTTTCGCGGCCTTTAAAGCGAAGCTCAACCCCGCTATACCCGATCCAATCACTAAAAAATCAACTTTTCTCATTAAAATATGCAAATTCAGCCCTCTTGTTAACAACGTTAAAAAAATGTTAATTACTTGTCGATAGAAATAGAGGAACTATTTAAGAATGTTTAAAGCTAAGCTAAAATGAGAATTAGACACAATATTTTAAGTTATTTTTAAGCAACTTTGCAGGAGTTATTAACTTTTTCCCACACCTCTATTAATAAACATCCAGATATGGATAACTTTTAATTATAAAAATTATAAGGTTGTAAATCAGCGGATATTTGTGAAAAGAATTAACCTTTTTTGTGGATAAAACTTGAACAAGTCAATTTGACGAATTATAAAGAGGGAGTTACAAACATTACTAACACACTAATAAACAATAGAAGTCTATTTATATTAAATAATTATTAATTATTGAAACGTTGAAAATGGATACCTTAGAAGAATTAAACCGAAGAGGATTTGTAGAAGAAAGTATCGACCCAACACTTGATCTTTTTGCAGAAATTGAAAAACTGAAAAAAGAGAAAAATGCTATCATTTTAGCACATTATTATCAAGAGCCTGATATTCAGGATGTTGCCGATTATATTGGAGACAGTTTAGGCCTTTCTCAGGAAGCTGCCAGAACTGATGCAGATGTCATAGTTTTTGCCGGCGTACATTTTATGGCAGAAACTGCGAAGATTTTGTCGCCTGAAAAGAAAGTTTTATTACCTGACATAAAGGCAGGTTGCTCTCTGGCCGACAGCTGTCCTCCACATTTGTTTAAAAAGTTTAAAGAGAAATATCCGGATCATCTGGTAATCACTTACGTGAATTGTACAGCAGAATTAAAGGCGATGAGTGACATTGTATGCACATCCACAAATGCTGTTCAAATTGTAGAAAGTTTACCAAAAGATCAGAAGATTATTTTTGGGCCTGATAAAAATTTGGGTGCCTGGGTGGCAAAAAAAACAGGTCGTGATTTAGTACTTTGGAACGGTGCATGTATGGTGCACGAAATCTTTTCAAGGGAGAAAATTACAAAGCTCAAAAATCGCCATCCGGAAGCTAAATTTATTGCGCATCCGGAATGCGAGGAAAGTGTGCTGGAAATGGCGGATTATATTGGTTCTACTACAGGATTACTGAATTATTCGATTAAAAGTGATGCTAAAGAGTTTATTGTAGCGACCGAAAGTGGTATTATTCACCAGATGGAGAAGGCCAATCCGGGTAAAACATTTATACCTGCACCACCGAATAATAATTGTGCCTGCAATGATTGCCCGTACATGAAAAGAAATACACTGGAAAAATTATACCTGTGTATAAAAAATGGATTACCTGAGGTAACAGTACCTGAAAATATTATCAGGGAAGCACGTAAACCGATAGAAAGAATGCTGGATATTTCAGCTAAACTGGGTTTATAAAACCTTGAATTATAGTTTTTTTATAAAAATAACATGTTTGAAAATAAGGAACGTACTGATCTGGCTGAGCTTGGTGAATTTGGTTTAATAGACCATCTGACTACCAATTTTAAGATCAGACATGAGACCAGCGTAAAGGGGATTGGTGATGATGCAGCTGTATTAAATTCTCCGGATAAACAAGTATTGATCTCAACTGATCTGCTGCTTGAGGGAGTGCATTTTGATCTTGCTTATGTGCCTTTAATGCATTTAGGCTACAAGGCTGTTCAGGTTAATCTGAGCGATATTTACGCGATGAATGGCATTGCAGCACAGATTACATTTTCTATAGGCCTGTCAAGCAAGTTTCCTCTGGAAGCTGTGGAAGAGATTTATAAAGGTGTGGAGCTGGCTTGCAATCAATTTAATATTGATTTGATTGGCGGTGATACTTCTAGTAGCAAGCAGGGATTAGTAATTAGTGTAACCAGCATTGGATATGCCGCAGCAGGAGATGTAGTTTATCGTAATGGTGCTAATGAAGGCGATCTGATCTGTGTATCCGGTGACCTTGGCGGGGCATATGTAGGCCTTCAGATTCTGGAACGTGAAAAGCAGATTTTTCTGGAAAACCCTAAAATTCAACCAGACCTGGAAGGAAAGGATTATATTATAGAAAGACAGCTAAAGCCAGAAGGAAGAAGAGATATTGTAGATCTGTTAGCACAAATGAAAATTGTTCCGACTTCTATGATTGATGTTTCCGATGGGCTTGCTTCTGAACTGATGCATATTTGTAAACAATCAGAAAAAGGTTGCACAATCTATGAAGAAAAGATACCAATTGATCCGATGACTTATGAGACTGCACGTGAGCTGGGAATTGATCCAACTGTCTGTGCTTTAAATGGTGGTGAAGATTATGAGCTGCTGTTTACTATTAAACAGGCCGATTATGACCGTTTAAAACATGACGTGGATATCTCTATTATTGGTCACATTACGGATCAGGCTTCAGGTTGCAGAATGGTATCTAAATCTAATGTGGTCCATGAATTGAAAGCACAGGGATGGAGCGCTTTCAAAAAATAAATAAAAATTGATAAGGTTATAAAATATCCGGATCAGTCAAGGCTGGGTCTAAAAATTTACGATCAATCTGCTTCGTTGTTTTTGCACCCAGCTTTTTAATTTTATCGGCAGTATTTGCCAGGTTTCCTGCACCTGTACTGAGCTTATTCATCGCCTTATCATATGCTTCATGACTCTGCCTGATATTACGGCCGATACTTTCCATATCCGTTAAGAAACCGACAAATTTATCATATAAACTTCCGCTTAAACGTGCTATTTCCAACACGTTACGATTCTGTCTTTCTTGTTTCCATATACTGGAAACAGTCCTAAGCGTTGCGAGTAAGGTGGTGGGACTGACGATTACAACTTTGCGATCCCAGGCATAGCTGAATAATTCGGCATCCTTTTGTACAGCCAATCCGAAAGAGGATTCTATAGGTAGAAAAAGAAGGACAAAATCTGGTGAATTGATCTGGTATAAAGCCTGATAATTTTTTCCGCTGAGTTCCTGAATATGATTACGAAGGGACTGCAGGTGTTGTCTTATATATAATTCCTTCTCTTCTTCAGTTTCTGCGTTTGCATATTTTTCATAAGCAACAAGAGATACTTTTGCATCAACTACAATATGTTTGTCTTCCGGAAGGTCGATGATAACATCAGGTTGTACCCTATTTCCAGCGGCTGTAACGAAGCTGGACTGAATCCGGTACTCGGAATCCCTGACCAGACCGGATCGTTCCAGTACGCGCTCTAAAATAACTTCTCCCCAGTTACCTTGTTTTTTCTGGTCTCCTTTTAAAGCTCTGGTCAGATTAGTTGCATCTTCCTGTATTTGTTTACTCTGGTCCATGAGCTGTGAAATAACACCTTTTAGTATATTCCGCTCGTCTGATTCAGCTTTATATACCTTATCGACCTTTTCCTCAAAAGCCTTTATATTCTGCTTCAGCGGGCTTAAAATAAGGTCCATGCTAGCCTGGTTATGGGCATTGAAACGAATTGTTTTTTCTTCAAGTATTCTGCTGGCCACCTGTTCAAATTCCAGTTTGAATTTTTCCTGCAGCTCCAGGATATATTTTTGTTGTTCCTGCTGTTTATCCAATTGAGCACTGAGCATTTCTTCTGCTTTTACTGCACGACTTCTTTCGGCCATATAACCTAACCTCAAATCATTGATTTCATCTTCCAGTTTTTGCTTTTCATCCTGATAAAAATTCAAAGTTTTCTGATGTTCCTGCTCTTTAAGTTCGAGCATTCCGGTAGTGTGATTATCAGCAGGGGCTTTTTTAAAAAGCAGGAAAAATAAAACGAGAAGCACAGCGGCGAGTAAAGCTATAATGAGTATATCCATTGCTAATATTTTTATCAAAAATCTGTATTTAAATTTGTTTTCACAAATAAGTTAGTAAAGTGGTTTTAAAAAATCAGAGCTTTCTCTATTATAGGTACAGTTTTTGATTAGGAATTGAAGCACTAAATAAAAAGATGGAAGCCTATTTGATTTTGATTATTCCGATGCTGTTGATCAGCATGTTTGTACAATGGAAATTTAGAAATAAGTTTGCTAAATATGCTGAAATTCAGTTGAGTTCGGGCATTTCCGGTAAAGAAGTAGCAGAAAAAATGCTGAGGGATAATGGCGTTTATGATGTCAGTGTGATCAGTGTTGAGGGGCAACTGACAGATCATTATAATCCTGCAGATAAGACTGTTAATTTAAGTACTGATGTCTATCATGGGCGCAGTATTGCTGCTGCGGCAGTTGCTGCACATGAATGTGGTCATGCTGTGCAGCATGCTACCGCTTATCGATGGCTGCAATTACGTTCTACTATGGTGCCAGTGGTGAGTATATCGTCGAATTTATTGCAATGGGTTCTGATTATTGGCGTATTGCTTATCGGTTTTACCGGTAATCCGGTAGTTCTGGCAATCGGAGTCTTAGGTCTGGCTCTAATTACCATTTTCAGCTTTATTACGCTTCCTGTGGAGTTTGATGCCAGTACCAGGGCATTAAACTGGCTCAAAAATAATTACGGAATTATGCAGACACAACAGGAAAATGCGCAGGCTAAAGATGCACTTTGGTGGGCAGCAATGACTTACGTAGTGGCGGCACTGGGTGCTTTGGCAAATCTGCTATACTATGCAGCAATGCTTTTCGGAAGAAACAGGGATTAAAACCGTCTGTTAATTTAAACGGTATGGGACAATCAATTCAAATTCAGGTATATCGACCAGGAATGAACTTTCGTCTGCGCTGCGGTACATTTGGTAATTTCCGGACATAGTGCCAATATCGCTGGACAGGTTACAACCTGACACATAAGAATATGTATCACCCGGATTAATAACCGGTTGAAGACCGACCACACCTTCTCCTTCAACCTCTCTTCTGGATCCGTTGGAATCAAAGATAAACCATTGTCTTCTCATTAGTTGAATAGTATAATCAGTAAGATTTTCTATCGTAATCTGGTAGGCAAACATATAATGTTCCTTGTCGGGATTAGAATACTCTTCCTGATAAATTGTAACTACTGATATTTTTATTCCCTCTGTTATTGCTGTAACCATCACTTAACCTTTAATGCCAGTTCTTTTTCAAATATCAGGCCATTTCATCCTGAGGAATGATATGCTGATAATGGTATGCCACTTCGTCCAGAATTTCATGTATAGTCTCGATATTGTCCTCTTTTACAAGCAGCATCCGGTAGTTTTTAAAGTCCGGGAGCCCTTTAAAATAATTAGCATAATGCCTTCTCATCTCAAATATGCCCACTTTTGGGCCTTTCCAGGCAATAGATTTATCTAAATGCGTTCTGCATACTTCAACCCTTTCTAAAACGCTGGGGCCGGCTAATTTCTCTCCAGTCTTGAAATAATGACTTACTTCACGGAAGATCCAGGGGTAGCCGATAGCTGCTCTTCCAATCATTATACCGTCAACTTCGTATTCCATACGCCAGTCCATAGCCTTTTCGGGGCTGTCTATATCACCATTTCCAAAAATAGGAATCTTGATTCTAGGGTTTCTTTTGATTTCCCGGATCATAGTCCAGTCCGCAACACCTTTATACATTTGTGAACGTGTTCTTCCATGAATAGTCAGGGCCTGAATTCCTATATCCTGAAGTCTTTCGGCAACGATATCGACGTTTTTAGTATTGTCATCCCAGCCTAGACGGGTCTTGACCGTTACCGGAAGATGTGTAGATTTAACAACAGCCTCCGTCATTCTGACCATTTTGTCAATATCTTGTAATAATGCAGAACCGGCACCTTTACAGGCAACTTGTTTAACCGGACAGCCATAATTGATGTCGATTAAATCGGGTCCTGCCAGTGTGGCAATTTCAGTAGCCTCTTGCATGGAAGATATTTCGGAGCCAAAAATCTGAATCCCGATTGGTCTTTCATATTCGAAAATATCAAGCTTCTGACGGCTCTTCGCAGCATCTCTGATCAGACCTTCAGAGCTGATAAACTCCGTATACATCATGTCTACGCCGCTTTGTTTACATACAAAACGAAATGGCGGGTCACTTACATCTTCCATGGGCGCAAGTAACAATGGGAACTCGCCCAGGTCTATATTTCCTATCTTTACAGACATTTTTCTATCTTCAAACCAAAATTAAGCCACAAAGGTACAAAAATCCTTAATAATGAATTTTATTCCAGACGAAAGGCTAGAAAAGAGCCCTTATATACAGTTACTTATGCTAACCAGTTTTGCTTTACTGGGTATGGTGCTGAGTTCCGTTATAACCATAGGTCTGCTATATACGTTGTATGGTGGGGATGCATTTGCCGCGATGCAAGGTGGCGGCGAGGAAATTGAACTTTATATTGGGGCAATTAAGCTTAGTCAGGCTTTTACAACCATATTTTTATTCCTTGTTCCACCATTATTACTCGCCAGACTCGAGCATATAAAGATTAGTGAACTTATTGGTTTAGAAAAACCGGGTGCAAGAGGTTTATTAATTGTAGCTGCACTGATGGCCTGTTCGATGCCGGTTATAGAATGGCT
>Ga0247805_1001299_pt1 | contig 12071 bp, 11 predicted proteins | sample UWRJL044104R1_FD_180930 | JGI IMG/M metagenome (GOLD analysis project Ga0247805, IMG submission 180930) | Plant litter microbial communities from Arlington Agricultural Research Station in Wisconsin, United States - UWRJ-L044-104R-1 | ecosystem: Environmental > Terrestrial > Plant litter >...
CGAACATCTCGCGCGCGCTCGTGCGGGTCAGCATGTTGAGCGCTGCCTTTGCCATGTTGGTGTGCGGGTGGCCGGGGCCCTTGTAGCCGCGGCCGAACACGCCCTCCATCGCCGAGACGTTGACAACGTAGGTGCGATTTGCGGTGGATGAAGCCATCGACGGTCGAAGTTTCGACACGAGCAAAAACGGCGCCGTCATGTTCGCGAGCTGCACCTCGAGCATCTCGAGCGGCTCGACCTGGTCGACGTGCTGCGTCCACGAGTTGATGTGGTTCTCATCGGGAACGAGCCCGCCCGCGTCGATCGCGGTGCCCGCCGCGAGGCGCTCGAGCGAGCTGGATCCGGCAGCCATCGCCTCGGCCGTCAACTCGTCTGCGGTGCGTGCTGCTGCAGCGAGAATTGGATGCGACGTCACCGACTGTGCGAGGGCGAGCGGGTGCGCGTCGTTGGTGTGACCAAAGGTCACGAGCTCAGGTAGCGGGCCATCGGGAAGCGGCGCGAGTTCTGCGTCAACCAGCGGCTTGTAGGCGCCGGGGGAGCGACGCACGGTCTGGGCTGCATTGTTAATCAGGATGTCGAGAGGCCCGGCTGCTGCCACATCGTCGGCAAGACCGATGACCTGTGCGGGGTCGCGCAGGTCGATGCCGACGACCTTGAGTCGGTGGATCCACTCGGCCGAGTCGGGCAGTGCGGTGAAGCGGCGAACGGCATCGCGGGGGAAGCGCGTTGTGATTGTTGTGTGCGCGCCATCCCGCAGCAGGCGTAGTGCGATGTACATGCCGATCTTCGCGCGGCCGCCGGTGAGCAGAGCGCGCTTGCCGGTGAGGTCGGTGCGCGCGTCGCGCTTGGCGTGACTCATCTCAGCGCAGTCGGGGCAGAGCTGGTGGTAGAAGGCGTCGACGATTGTGTACTGCTGCTTGCAGATGTAGCACGAGCGCGGCTTGATGAGCTCGCCGGCGGTGGGAGAGGCAGCGCGGGTCGCGAGCGGGATGCCGCGCGTCTCGTCATCAATGCGGTCGGGGGCTCCGGTCGCGGTAGCCGCGACAACAGCGCGGTCGGCGTCGGCGATGCGGGCGCGCTTCTCGAGGCGTCCGACGCGCTTGACGTCTTTGAACATCTTCGCCGTCGCCTGCCGCACCGTGACGAAGTTGGGGTCGTCGTCTTCGAGGTGCGCGAGCTTCGCGAGAGTGCGGAGTGTGACCTCGAGGTCGGCCGCGTCGATGGTCACCGGGTCGACCGAGGTGGCGTCGGCGTCGGGAAGGTCAGAGGAAGGCACACAAGATTCTAACGATGTGGGAACGTAGACCCATGCCTTACAAGATTCTGCTCGACTGTGACCCCGGCCTCGACGACGCTCTCGCGATTCTTCTCGCGCACGGGGACCCCGACATCGACCTCGTGGGAATCACAACCGTCGGCGGAAACGTGGGCATCGAGAACACAACGAAGAACGCCCTCGAACTGCGCGAGTACCTCGGCTTCGAGAAGATTCCCGTCTCGGCGGGCGCGGGCTCGCCGCTCGTGCGGCAGACGAGAAACGCCTCGCACGTGCACGGCGAGGGTGGCATGGGCACAGTGAGCCTGCCCGCCGCTGAGCTCGCGACATCCGGCCACCATGCCGTTGACTTCATCATCGACACGATTCGCGCCCAGCCAAGCGCGATTCATCTCGTCGCCACAGGCCCGATGACGAACATCGCTCTCGCGCTCGAGAAAGACCCGGCAATCGCGCGTCTCGTCGCGAGCTTCACGATCATGGGCGGGTCGTTCACGCGCGGCAACGCCACACCGGCCGCCGAGTTCAACATCTACGCAGATCCAGAGGCCGCGAAGATCGTCTTCGATGCCGACTGGAATGTTGTGATGGTGGGTCTCGACCTCACGCTTCAGGCGCAGGCGAATGGAGCTGTCATCGAGCGCCTCCGGTCTCTCGGCACCCTGGCGGAGGAGCTCATCATCCCGCTTGCCACCCACTGGGTGAACCCGCACGACGACGACTGGAACGGCCAGGCCGTTCACGATGTCGTCGCTGTTGCGTACGTCACCCGCCCCGACCTCTTTGCCAGCCGTCCGGCGCGCGTCGAGGTCGAGACGCGCGGAGAATTCACCGAGGGTATGACAGTCGTCGATTTCAACTCGCCTAACCCCAACGCGACAGTGCCGGTGACCCTCGACGTCAACGGTTTCTGGGCCTACGTCGAGACGGCCTACGGGCGGGTCGCTGCCACCCGCTAGTTCTTGACGTTGGCGAGACCCAGAACCGCGAGCACGCTGATCCAGAAGATCACGAGGCACGCGATCGCCAGGCCGCGAATGATCGACATCCAGCGGGGCATGTCGCCATCGACCTTGATGAGTCCGATCGACGGACGACCGGTGTAGCTCGCGCGAATCTGAATAGTCGCGTCGTCGCCGCGCCCGCGACCCTCGTAGGCAAGCACCGCCGAGTACTGCAGCAGGTAGTAGAGGCTCCACGCGGTGACGCCGACTCCCGCTGCGATAAACAGAGGAGTGAGCGGCGACGCGAAGAAGATCACGAGCGCCAACCCCGCGAGACCAACGCCGATCATGATGCCGATGGGGGCAAAGTCGCGTGAGGTGTCCATTCGCTCATCTTAGGTAGGGCAGTATCGAGAGCATGAGTCTTCTCGATGCCGCACCCAGCCCGTGGGATCCGGATGCCGCGTTCGACGGCTTCGCCGATTGGGCATCGAGTCGCGGCCTGAAGCTGTACCCGGCACAGGAAGAGGCAATTCTCGAGATCGTCTCCGGTTCGAACCTGATCCTGTCGACGCCCACCGGAACCGGCAAGTCGCTCGTCGCGATCGGTGCGCACTTCGCCGCCCTCGCTCAGGGCAAGCGCACCTATTACACGGCACCGATCAAGGCGCTCGTGAGTGAGAAGTTCTTCGCTCTCGTCGACATCTTCGGCGCAGAGAATGTCGGGATGGTCACGGGCGACTCGAGCGTCAACGGCGATGCTCCGATTATTTGCTGCACCGCCGAGATTCTCGCCAACCTCGCTTTGCGCGGTGGCGAAGAGACCGAGGTCGACCAGGTCGTGATGGACGAGTTCCACTTCTACGCCGATGCCGACCGCGGCTGGGCCTGGCAGGTTCCGCTGCTCACGTTGCCGCGCGTGCAGTTCATCCTGATGTCGGCGACCCTCGGCGACGTCTCGCGCATTGCCGACGACCTGACAACGCGCACGGGTCGAGAGACTGCTGTGGTCACGGGTGTTGAGCGCCCCGTGCCACTCAGCTACACCTACGCGACGACGCCGGTGCACGAGACGGTCGAAGACCTGCTCGCGACCAACCAGGCGCCCGTCTACATCGTGCACTTCTCGCAGCTCGCCGCCCTCGAACGCGCGCAGGCTCTCACGAGCGTCAAGATCATCACGCGCGAGCAGCGCGACGAGATCGCCGAGGCAATTGGTTCGTTCAGGTTCACAACGGTCTTCGGCCAGACGCTCTCGCGCCTGATCCGCTCGGGCATCGGCGTTCACCACGCCGGAATGCTTCCCAAGTACCGCCGCCTCGTCGAGCAGCTCGCGCAACAGGGTCTGCTGCGCGTCATCTGCGGCACCGACACCCTCGGCGTTGGCATCAACGTTCCGATTCGCACGGTGCTGCTCACGGCGCTCACAAAATACGACGGCGTTCGGATGCGACAGCTCACCGCTCGCGAATTCCACCAGGTCGCGGGGCGAGCTGGCCGAGCGGGCTACGACACCGCAGGAACCGTCGTCGCCCAGGCTCCCGAGCACGAAGCCGAGAACGCGCGGCTCGTCGCCAAGGCGGGCGACGACCCCAAGAAGCTCAAGAAGGTTGTGCGCAAAAAGGCGCCCGAGGGGTTCGTCTCGTGGGGCGAGCCCTCGTTTACCCGCCTGATCAACGCAGAACCCGAGACGCTCACGCCGCACATGCGGGTGACGCACTCGATGATTCTCAACGTGATCGGCCGCGGCGGCGATGCTTTCACCGAGATGCGCGACCTCATCTTCGGCTCCCACGACTCGTGGAAGGCGCAGCTGGGCATGGCGCGCACGGCACTCTCGATCTACCGCACGCTGCGGGCAGCGGGAATCGTCAAGCAGCACGTTGTGCCGGTCAGCATCGCGGGTTCCGACGATGACGACCTCGTCAGCTGGGACGACAGGATCGAGATTCGCCTCACGGTCGACCTGCAGCCGAACTTCGCTCTCAACCAGCCGTTGTCGCCGTTCGCGCTCGCCGTTTTCGAACTGCTCGACCCGGAGTCGCCCAGCTACGCCCTCGACATGATCTCGATTCTCGAGTCGACGCTCGACGACCCGAAGCCGATTCTGTCGCAACAGCAGTTTCTTGCCCGGGGTGAGGCCGTGGCATCCATGAAGGCCGAAGGCATTGAATACGACCAGCGCATGGAGCTTCTCGAAAACGTCACCTGGCCGAAGCCGCTCGAAGAGCTGCTGAACGCGAGCTTCGAGCAGTACAGCGCGACACAGCCGTGGGTCGCAGAGTTCGAGCTCAAGCCGAAGAGCGTTGTGCGCGACATGTACGAGCGCGCAATGACCTTTGCCGATTACGTCGGCTACTACAAGGTCGCGCGCAGCGAAGGGCTTGTGCTGCGCTACCTCTCAGACGCGTACCGTGCCGTGCGGCAGACGGTTCCCGACGAGGCCAAGACAGAAGAACTGCTCGACCTCATCGAGTGGCTTGGCGAGCTTGTGCGCCAGGTCGACTCGAGCCTGCTCGACGAGTGGGAACAACTCATCAACCCGACCGCTCCCGGCGAGAAGCCAGTGCTGCCACCAGAGCCCCCGAGCGTTGTCACAAACACACGCGCGTTCCGGGTGCTTGTGCGCAACGAGCTGTTCCGGCGCGTGCAGATCGCCGCGCTCGACAAGGTCGAAGAGCTCGTCGAGCTTGACCCCGATATCGACTGGGATGGCGCGCTGGAGAAGTACTACGCCGAGTACAACGACATCGGCACCGACTCCGACGCCCGCAGCGCGGCGATGCTGACGGTCACGGAAGGTGCAGCGGTCTGGACGGTTCGCCAGGTCTTCGCCGACCCAGAAGGCGACCACGACTGGGGAATCACCGCGACTGTCGACCTTGCGGAGTCGGCAGAGCTCGGTGTCGCGGTGGTCAAGGTGTTGTCGGTCGGGCCGTTCAGTTAGTCGCTGGTTGAGCGTGTCGAGACCACATCGCGTACTCAGCCGTTGGTCGAGATTGTCGAGACCAGATCGAGTACTCAGTCGTTGGTCGAGCTTGTCGAGACCAGATCGAGCGAAGTCGAGATTGCTGCTTAGCCTCGGCTTCGCTCGGCCTGATCTCGACTGCGCTCGATCAACGACTGCGCTCGATCAGCGGGAAAGAAACTTGCGCAGAAACTCGTTGTCGAACTTGCCCGCCGGATCGAACCGCGACCGCAGTTCGAGAAAGTCGTCGAAGCGCGGGTAGTTCTCGGCCGCGAGGCTGGTGAACACCTTGCCCCAGTGCGGGCGGGCACCGAGCGGCAGCAGCGCGGCCTCGATCGACGGAAGCACCGCGGCAACCTCGGCGGGCAGCTTCTTCCAGGTGAAGTGGATGCCCACGGCATCCGTCTCGTACGCGCCGCTGAGCCAGAGCGTGTCGGCGGCCATCGTGCGCACCTCGGTGATGAGCAGCAGGGGAGTGATCGAGTCGCGCAGTTCGCGAACCGCGGCAAGGGCAGCGGCGGCGTTGCGCCGCGGCACAAGGTACTCGCTCTGCAACTCTTCGCCGTTTGACGGGGTGAACTCGAGCTTGAAGTGGGCGAGCCGGTCGCTCCACGGTCCGGGAATCCCACCCTGCTGCGTCGTCGACACTGTCGCCTGGTCGGGCAGCATGTGCCGCTCGACGGCCTGGCGACGCGCCCCGAGAATTGCGAGCGCGGGCTCTGGCGCATCCATTCGACTCTTCGTCCACAGCATGTCGATCGACTCGCCCTGCCAGTTGGTGAAAATGCTCACGCTGTAGGCGGCGCCGGTGACGGCATCGAGGTTGGTGAGCAGGTCGTTCCACGGCAGGCCGTCGTAGAGGTCTTGCCGCACGTCGAAGGTCGGCTGAATGTCGAGCGAGACCGAGGTGACGACGCCGAGCGCGCCGAGCGACACAACGGCTCCGTCAAAGTCGGGGTCGCCGCGTCGCAGGGTAACGAGGTCGCCAGAGGCTGTCACGAGATCGATGGATGCGACGGCTGCAGCGAGCGTTCCGTTGCTGTCGCCCGACCCGTGGGTTCCCGTCGCGATGGCGCCCGCAACCGAGATGTGGGGGAGCGATGCGAGGTTGTGCAGCGCGAATCCACGCTCGTGCAGCCAGGCGGCAAGCTCGCCGTAGCGCATGCCACCGGGCACGATCACGGTCGAGCCCTCGATGTGCGGCTCGACGTCGAGCTTCGCCAGGTTGACGAGTATGCCGCTCGAGTCGGCGAGTGCGGTGAACGAGTGCCGGGTTCCGAGCGCGCGCACGTGCGGTGCCCGGGCAACGAGCTCTTGAACCGCTTTGACTGTCGTCGGCTGTTCGATTGACGAAGCTCGGTAGGTGTAGCTCTGCGCCCAGTTATCGGTCATTACTCAATACTGCACCCGCGCGCGCTCGTAGACTTGGGCAATGATCGCGCGGCTCTGGTTCTGGGCACTCGACTACTGGTACGTGTCGCTCGGGCAGCTCCGTCATCTTGTAAGCCGCGGCATCCCGCCCGCCTTTGACCACGGCGAGAAGTCGCCAGTGCTTCTGCTGCCGGGTGTTTACGAGACCTGGCAATTTCTTCGCCCCGTCGCGAAACGGCTCAACGCCGCTGGCCACCCGATTTTCGTTGTGCGCGAGCTCGGCTACAACCGAGCCTCTATCAAGGATTCGGCGGATGTCGCGCAACGCTTCATTGAGCAACACAACCTGCGCGGGGTGATTCTCGTCGCCCACAGCAAGGGCGGTCTCATCGGCAAGCACATGATGCTCTTCAACGATGAGGCGGGGCGCATCGACACACTCGTCGCTATCGCGACGCCGTTCGGCGGATCGATCTACGCGCGGTACTTTCTCAACCGCGCCATCCGCGCGTTCGCGCCGAACGAGCCAACCCTCGTGATGCTCGCCGCGAACGCCGACGCGAATTCGCGCATCACGTCGATCTTCGGCGAGTTCGACCCGCACATTCCCGCTGGGTCGCGGCTCGAGGGCGCGACGAACATCAGCATCAAGGTCTCGGGCCACTTTCGCCTGCTGAGCGATGAACGGGTTCTGCAAGCGGTGCAGGCCGCCGTGGGTGTTGACTGAGGTCTATGACAATCGAGACGCAATCACGTGACCAGAAACTTGTGCTCGCGATTGCGGTTCTCGCCTCGTTCGTCACATTTCTCGACGGGTCTGTCATCAACGTCGCGCTGCCGGCGATCAGCGAAGAGCTCGGTGGCGGACTCAGCGTTCAACAGTGGGTCGTTGATGCCTACCTCGTGACCCTCGGAACCCTCATTCTGCTCGCGGGCTCTCTCAGCGATGCCTTTGGTCGCATGCTGATACTTCGCGTTGGCCTTGTGGGCTTCGCAGCGACATCCATTCTGATCGCGATCTCTCCCACCGCCGAGTTTCTTATTGTGCTTCGTGGCTTGCAGGGAATCGCCGGCGCGCTTCTTGTGCCCTCGTCGCTCGCGCTCATCATCTCGACGTTCCGCGGGGCGGCGCAGGCGAAGGCGATCGGTCAATGGACCGGCTGGACGAGCGCGGCATTTCTCGCCGGCCCGCTGCTCGGCGGGCTCTTCGTCGACTACCTCTCGTGGCGGCTCGTGTTCGCGATCAACGTCATCCCGATCGTTGTCACTCTTGTACTGATGGCGCGGCTCGGCCAGAAGAACGTTCGGCCGGAGGGCGCGGGAATCGACTGGCTCGGCGCCGTGCTGGGCATCATCGGCCTCGGTGGCCCGGTGTTCGCGCTCATCGAGCAGGGCAACTATGGCTGGGGTTCGCCCGCGATCTTTTTGCCGATGATTCTCGGTCTCGCCTCGCTCACCGCGTTCATTCTGCGGCAACGAACGGCGAAGCATCCGATGCTCCCGCTCGGGCTTTTTGCCGTGCGCAATTTCTCGGTGGGCAACGTGGCGACGACTCTTGTCTACGCGGCGCTCTCGCTCGGTGGCTTTCTCATCACTGTCTTTCTGCAAGAGGTCGGCGGCTTCTCGGCCACCGAGGCCGGGCTCGCATTCTTGCCGATCACGATCGCGAGCATCGCGCTGTCGTCGTTCTTCGGCTCACTCGCCGGCAAGTACGGGCCGCGACTCTTTATGGGGCTCGGGCCGATCGTGGGCGGGGCCGGATACCTGCTCATGCTCGGCATCGGTGAGAATCCGAACTACTTCACCGAGGTTCTTCCCGGGGTGCTGCTGTTTGCCCTCGGACTCACGGCGACCGTCGCGCCACTCACTGCCGCGATTCTCGGCGCGATTCCCGAAGAGCAGTCGGGCATCGGTTCGGCCATCAACAATGCCGTCTCGCGCATCGCGGGCCTCATCGCGATCGCGCTCATCGGTGTGATTCTGGGCGGGGCGCTCACTGTCGAGTCATTCCACCGCGGGCTGGTTGTTGTGGCGGCGCTGCTCATCGCCGGCGGGATCGTCTCCTGGATCGGCATCCGCAACCCAACGCGTGCCTAGAGCAGCTTGCCGCCGTTTGTGCGCAAGCGGAACGCCGCAAGAAAGAGTGCGGTGCCAGCGATGACCGCGACGATGCCGACGGTGAGCCCGGTCTCGTTCGGTGCAACAAGCTTCGAGTAGATCGCGAGGGCCATGCCACCGAACGACAGGATGTAGCCGATCGTCATAAGAACTCTGTCGGCTGTGCTTCGTGTGGGTTGCTGGTCTGACATGGGTTACCTATCGCGAAGAACACGGGTCACAACGATGAGGATCGCGCCGACGACGGCACCCACCACCCCGTTGGCCACGCTGAGTGGGTTGAGGGTGAAGAGATAAAAGACGACTCCCGCGAGCACGCCCGAGAAGACAAGAGTCCAACCGATCACGCGAAGTACGAAGGCTGCTGTGTCGCGATTACCCGTTCCGCTGTAGTCAGTCATTGCCCAAGCGTAACCGTGAGCTCGGCGCCCGAGATCGCGAGCATCACAACGTCGACGAGCGCTGCAGCGATGATCAGCCGAAAAAGCACCCGGGTCGGCGGCCGGGTGAGCGCGAGAACAACGCACGTCGCCGCGAGTGCGGTCGCGACGACAACGCCGAGCCACAACAGGGGAGAACGAGCAAGAAGAATGGATGCCGCGGCCAGCGCGACGGCGACCACGACGCTCGAGCCCCGCAACCCGAGCCGGTGCGGCAGCCCACGCACGCCGGTCTTCTCGTCGTCGGCCAGGTCGGGCAACACGTTCGCGAAGTGCGCGGAGACCCCGAGCAGCGCGCCGGCCGCGAGTGCCCACCACGCTGCGGGTTGCGGCTCGGGCAGCGCCGCGGTGACGAGCAGCGGCAACAAGCCGAAGCTCACGACGTAGGGGAGCACAGAGAGTGCGGTCTTCTTGAGCCCGAGGTTGTAGCTCCAGGCGCTCGCTATGAAGATCGCGTGCACTACGAGTGCGACCGGCCCGAGCAGCGCCGTGAGTGCGAGTGCCGCGACCGCCGTGACGAACGACGCGGTGCGCACGGCCCGCACCGAGATGAGCCCCAGTGCGACGGGCTTGTCGGTGCGGCCGACCGCCTTGTCGCGCTCTGCGTCGATCCAGTCATTCGACAGGCCGACGGAGGCCTGGCCGAGAAGCATCGCGAGACTCAGCAGTGTGATCGCGAGCGGCGACAGCCCGACCCCGATTGCGAGCAACGCGGTGACGGCCGTGACGGCAAGCGCCGGGCCCGGGTGGGTGCTGAGCGCGAGCTGACGCATGCGCCAATGCTAGAGCGTTCCGTGCCCGGGCACGGAACGGCGGCAGGCGGCCCAACCCGGGCCAGCGTCGCGTGCCCGGGCAGCGCACACGGTGCGGCACGTTAGCCTTGGGGGCATGCCCTCTGCTGACCTCCACCACCTCCTGCCCGGGGCCTGGACCATTCAGGCAAGCAACTTCCCAATGTGGCTCAACGGCTCGCGCCTCAACCCGCGATTCACCTACACGGTGCTCACTCCTGAGCCCCTCACCCTGACCGACGATGTCTCGTACACAACGCCAGAAGGCGAAGAGAAACACATCCTCGGTGTCGACAAAGAACACGCCAACGGCTTCACCTGGCGCGGAAAAGGACTCCTCAAGCTCGTCGCGAGCCACTGGTCTGTCGCGGGAGCAAATCCCGACGGCACGGTGCTCGCAATTCGCTTCGAGAAGACCCGCGTGACGCCCGCCGGCATCGACGTGATTGTTCGCGAGGGAGTCACGATTCCCGAGCTGCGAACGCTCGTTGTGCGAAACAGCGAGCACTTCGGACTCACTGCCGAAGACATCGCGAAGCTGACCTGGCTCTAGGCCGGCCGGTCAACGAAGCCGCAGCGCTTCGATGACGGCGCGCGGTTGCTCGACCGCAGCAAAATGCCCACAGTCATGGATGACGCGGGTCTCCGCCTGCGCAATCACCGACTTGAGGCGCGCGAGGTCTTCGTCGCGCGCGAAAACGTCGCGGTCGCCCTGCACCGCGCGCACGGGGCATCCAATGCTCGCCCAGCTTTCGAGCGGGTAACCCCGCACGAACTCGGCAGCAGCGGCAAACGCAACCGGGCGCACGTCGGTCGCGAGTGCGGCGATGACACTGTCGTCGACGTCGAAGGGGTGCCGAAAGAGCGGGAACACCGCGAGTCGCAACGCCCCGATGCGCCGGGCGAACCTGACGATCGCGCCGGTGCGCATCACGCGCATAACCGCAAGCAGCATTGTGAACGCCGGCAGTGTGCCGAACTTGCGCACCGGGTGCTCAACGCTCTCAATGACCGACCAGGTTGTCGCCGAGATCACAGCGACGCTCGCCACTCGATCGGTCGTCGCGGCGAGGTGAAGCGCGAGAAAGCCGCCCATCGAGTGCCCGACGAGATCCCAGTCGCTGTAGCCGAGGCTCTCGAGGGTCTCGACGATGAGCGCGCTGACCTCGCCGAGGCTCGCGCCGGGCGTCAGAGTTGCGTCGCCGAAGCCCGGGAGATCGAGCAGCACGGGCTCACTGACGGAGTCGAGAACGGGAGTCCACGTCGTCCAGCGCCCGGCAGCACCGTGCAGCAGCACCGTCGCGCGGGCTGATGCGCGCTGTGGCTTGTGGCGCGCAACGATCGAGCCGGCGGCACCGCGCACTGTCGTGGCGACGAAGCCAAGTGCCGCGGCATCCACCGTCAGTCGCATTGCACGGGCGTCTCGAGAAAGGCGCTGTAACGCCGAATTGCCCGGCCGACCTTCGGGGTCGTGCCGAACGGCTCGAGCGCAACGTCGACACGTTTCGCTCGCACGGTGCGTTTCCACAGCCCGGCGATGCGGCCGTTCGCGACGATTGTCGGCATAAACATTCCGTTGTTGCCAGGCACGATGGATCCCGCGTGCTCATCGTCGAGCGCCGCACCGCGGTTCTGGTAGCCGAGCATGTACTCGTCAAAGCCGGGCAGCAGGTGCGTTGCCGCTTTCGCGGGCTCGAGCCCGGGAGCGTGAAAGTAGCTGACCCCGTCGACCTCGAGTTCTTCGAGTGACGCCCTGGCGAGTTCTAACCCCTCCCGCGCCTCGGTCAGCGTCAGCGACGCCCACCACGCGAAGTCGCGAACCGTGGCCGGACCGTGGCTGGCGAAATACCTGCGCGCCCACTCGGCGAGAGACTCGTCGCGCTCGAGCAGCCGCGGGTTCGTGACCCACTCGTCGAGCAGAACGAACGAGTGCTGTTTGGCATCGACCGGGCCGAAGACGATAATCCCGGTCTGCGCGAGGTGTACAAGAAGGTGCGCGCCGCGCTGGCCGGCTGTTGAGATGCCGTTGGAATCCCAGAGCGCGAGAAGCTCTGTGCGCGGTAGTGAGCGCCCGCCACCGAGATGTTGCAGCGCGAGGTCGCGCGCGGCCGCGAAGTCGCTCTCCTCGAGCTCGAGCTGCCTGTGGCGCCCGGCAGCCACCCT
>Ga0247805_1001301_pt1 | contig 12055 bp, 11 predicted proteins | sample UWRJL044104R1_FD_180930 | JGI IMG/M metagenome (GOLD analysis project Ga0247805, IMG submission 180930) | Plant litter microbial communities from Arlington Agricultural Research Station in Wisconsin, United States - UWRJ-L044-104R-1 | ecosystem: Environmental > Terrestrial > Plant litter >...
TTTTCAAGGCTGGGTTGACCGGCGTCAACCCATGCCGAATACCAGTAAGATCCAGTATATAAGATCGCTGCTCGCATCTGGCGTTCTACCATGTGGTCCATCGCGTCGTGGTAAGCTCTGGCATACGCTTCTGCATACTGTCTGACAATTTGATTGTTGCGTTTCGAAAAACTGAATTTCCGGTAAGCCGGGAAACTAGCCGTTAGCCTTGCTTCGAATTTCAACACCGTGTCCACCTGTTTGTGGGTATGACTGACGATTTTCCAGGCTTCCCTCAAGGGATTATCAATATATCGGGCACTTCCAACTACATAATTGTAGTTTTTAGCAAATAACTCGGGTAGCCGGCTTTCCCAAAATGCGTGGATCCCGATTTGGTTGCTCAGCTGACCGTTGTGGTTTTGCGTGGTATGCAGGGGTACATGTGCATCGGCAATGTAATGCCCCAGGTATGCCGAGTAGATCATGATTTTCAAAGAATCTCTGGTTTGAAAGGCCTTCACCAGTTTGTAATAACTTTTTTGAATTTGCCAGGGTAAGATGCCGTTGTCGTTGAGTTTTTTTAATCCATAACGTGCTATGGCATCATTCCACTTACGTGGAATGCTATCGATATGGTTCTCATAGCATTCTACATCCAGGTAATGTCTGGCTGCTTCCGCAGTGTCGGCATAGCGCCTTTTGTCGGGGTCTACTGCATGATCACTGATGTACCTGATGTTGGACTTGTAAAATCGGTTTATGCCTGCAGGGAGCGTGAAAACAGCCAGTTTATTGATGCGCATATGGGCAAAGAAACCCCAGGATGTGCAGAGGAGCAAGCATAAAAATAGGTTTACAAGAATAAAACAACGATTCATTCTTGTAAACCTATCAAAAGTAAAATGGTTAAACCACTTTACTCTATTGTTTTTCCTTTCATCGCCGAGGAAACGGCCATGTCCATTACGCGTTCTGCAAATGGCCGGGTAAATTCGTTCAGTTCATCTGCCTTTTTCAGGATTTCATCTTTCTCCTGACTGGCCAAAGCTGCCTTCAGGGCTTCAATATAAACTTTAGTGTCTGAAATTTCCTGCTCGCTTAAGTAAACAGCATGTTTATCTATAAAACGTTCTGCCGTATAAACCAATTGTTCACCTTCACTTCTGGCTTCAATCAGCATCCTTTGTGCCACATCACTTTTGGCGTGGGTAATGCTGTCAATCAGCATTTTTTCTACCGTATCATCAGTTAAACCATAACTCGGTTTAATATCCACTTCCTGTTTTACGCCGGAACGAAGTTCAATGGCCTGTACCGTTAGAATTCCATCGGCATTGAGTAAAAAGTTAATGTCCACTTTAGGTAGTCCTGCAGGCATTGCGGGAATGCCTTTCAAGTCAAATTCTGCCAGTTTACGGTTCTCCTGCACCAGATCGCGTTCACCCTGATAAACTGAAATTTTCATGTTTACCTGTCCGTCAACAGAAGTGGTATACTGTCTGCCCGCTTTGGTCGGAACTTTAGCATTTCTTGGGATGATGACATCCATCAGGCCACCCATAGTTTCAATACCTAAAGAAAGTGGGGTGACATCCAGTAACAGGATGTCTGACCGGTTACCAGCAAGGATATCGGCCTGAATGGCTGCACCCAGGGCAACAACTTCATCCGGGTTGATCTGATCGTGTGGCTCCCGGTGGAAAAACTCTGCTACCTGTTTTTTAACGTATGGAGTACGGGTTGAACCACCCACCAATACCACCTCATCAATATCTTCTATCGTAATTTTAGCGTCGGTTAATGCACGTTCGCAGGCCTGTATGGTCTCTGCTACTTTAAAAGCAATCAATTGTTCAAAGGTCTGCTTATCTAAAGTACACCAGATCTCGCCTAACTTTTCGTTGAAAAGGTTCTGGGTTGTCAATGCTTTTTTCGCTTCCTCGGCTTTTAACCTTAAGGATTGCATCAATCCGCCATTGGCATTCAGTTCAGCCGTATCTAAATTGTTTTTTTCTATCCAGTAATGAACAATGGCACGGTCAAAATCATCGCCACCTAAAAAGGTATTGCCATTGGTAGATAAAACTTCGAAAATGCCATTTTGAATGTCGAGAATGGAAACGTCAAATGTTCCGCCACCCAGGTCATATACGGCGATGGTCTTGCGCTGGGTTGGATCCAGGCCTATGCCGTAAGCCAGGCTTGCTGCTGTAGGTTCGTTTACAATCCTGAGTACATCGAGTCCGGCAAGGCGGCCGGCATCGCGTGTTGCCTGACGCTGACTGTCGTTAAAATAAGCAGGAACTGTAATTACAGCACGGTTAACCGGAGTTTTTAGTGCATGTTCAGCCCTGGCTTTAAGTTCTTTTAGTATTTGAGCGGATAGTTCTATCGGTGTATAAAATTTATCACCTGCTTTAATCTTGACCAGTGAATCATTCTCATCGTCAATGATTTTATACGAGAAAGTATCCTGATGATTGGCTACATCCTTATAGGAACGGCCGAGTAATCTTTTTACAGAAAAAATGGTGTTCTCCGGATCAGTGATCAGGAATTCTTTGGCTTCATTACCAACAAGGGCATCGCCCTGCGCATTGAAGTGTACAACAGAGGGCACCAAAAGGCCTTTGCCGGTATCATTGATAACCTGTGGGTTTTTATCCGGGTTGATGAATGCCACCAGGCTGTTGGTTGTACCCAAATCAATCCCAACGATGATTTCTTCTTTTTGCAGTGAACCTGTTGCCAGGTTTATAGAGATCTTTGCCATAGTGCGGCAAATTTAGGAATGTTTAACTGTTTTTTTGTTTTAAGGTTGTAATGTTTTAATGGTTTTCTCGCTTAAATGTCCTTTTTATGGATATTGTAAAGCCACATCACTATATCCTGATAGCTGTCTGTTCCTTTAGGCTGGTCGTTCAGTTTTAAAAAGCGGTCGAATATCGCACCAAAATATTCCGACATGTTGCCGTTATACGCCTGCCAGAATTTCTTATCGGTTTCAAAATCTTTGATCGTGGCCGGATTGATGGTTTTAAACAGCCGGTCAAAATCATCGGGTGATTTAACCCGGATCTCGAATAAAATACTTCTCAGCATCGCGTAGGCAGCAGAGTATCGGAATATCGGATCATCGCTATTTATGGCCACCAGATAGCCGACCAGGTTGGCTTCATCTTCGCGGGCTACACCCAATTGGTGGGCAATTTCATGACAGGTTACAAAGGGTAAATTAATGGCAGGTAAGCGCATATTTAAATTGGCTTCGCCTGATAAAGGATTGTAATACCCCTCGGTGCCCAGTCGGGTAATGAGCCAGCTGTTGAGTACCGGTTTTACACTCGGACTGCTGTATTTAAAAAACACCTGTTTTTTAGCCAGCTTGTCGTAAGCTGCTTTGGCATTTGTTTTTAGGTCGTTAATGTTGTAATCTGCTCTTTGCAGGTTTTGCAGTGCGTTAACCTGGCTGACGAAATATTTGCCTAACAATACCAGTTCTGACGTGTTGTATTTTTCATTTTGAATCCCCAGTTGCCGGGCAATGGGGATGCGGGAATAGTTCAATCCCCATAATATTTTAAATGTCAGGTACAAAAGCAACAGCAAATTCAGCGTCTGCAGCGGTATCACCAAACGGTCTGTTTTTTTTAATTTCCGGCTTTTTAGCTTCCGGAAAAATAAATAAATGCACTTTAATATATAAAAAACCAGGAGGATGTACAGCAAATCGCCAATGGGGGAAGGAATGATTCCACTGATGGCCCGTTGGATGACGGAGCTGATGCTGTAAAAACCTTCGGAGTAGAAGTGCTCCACACGTTTGCTGTCCATCCCAAAAAGGTAAACCAGGATGGTTATGCCCAGCAATACGGAAAACCGCTTAACCGAAGGTTTGTAAGCCGCGTTCATCTATCGGTTAAAAGCTAATCTTTTTCCGGTTTCCTGGGTGGTAAATCTGCCCTTCTGATAAGCCAGGTTACCGGAAACAATGGTGTGGGTTACTTCGGCCTGGAAGGTTTGTCCCTCGAAAGGTGACCAGCCGCATTTATACAGTACATTGGCCCGGGTTACTTTGAATGGATCATTCAGGTTCACCAATACCAGGTCCGCCCAATAGCCTTCTCTGATGAAACCTCGTTTATCTATGTCGAAACAAACCGCTACATTGTGGGCTGTCTTTTCAGCAATCTGGGTTAAAGATATTTTTTGCTGATGATACATTTCAAATAATGCCGGTAAAGCATGCTGTACCAGTGGACCACCAGAAGGTGCACTGCTGTAAGGCTGTTCTTTTTCTTCGATGGTATGTGGCGCATGGTCGGTAGCAATCACGTCGATATGCCCGTCCAATAATCCTTTCAGCACACCGGCGCCATCTGCTGCTGTTTTTACTGCCGGATTCCATTTGATCCAGTTTCCTTTGGTTGCATAATCCTGATCGTTAAACCACAAATGATGTACACAAGCTTCTGCAGTGATTTTTTTATCTGCCAGCGGAGTGGTATTGTCAAACAGGCCCACTTCTTTTGCAGTCGAAATGTGCAGGATGTGCAGGCGGGTCTGGTATCTCTTGGCAAGTTCAACAGCTAAAGCAGAGGATTTGTAACAGGCCTCAGCGCTGCGGATCAGGGGATGCATGTCAATGGTCAGATTATCGCCGTATTGCTCTTTGTAAATTGCCAGGTTGTGACGTATGGTTGCCTCGTCCTCACAATGCGTAGCCACCAGCATGGGTGCCTGTTTGAAAATGTCTTCAAGCACCTTTTCATTGTCAACCAGCATGTTTCCTGTCGATGAACCCATAAAAACTTTAATGCCACAAACATTTTTAGGGTCTGTTTTGAGTACTTCTTCCAGGTTGTTGTTGGAAGCGCCCATGAAAAAGGAATAATTGGCCAGCGACATTTCTGAGGCAATGGCATATTTGTCGGCCAGCAACTCCTGTGTTAAAGTGTTTGGAACCGTATTGGGCATTTCCATAAAAGAGGTTATACCACCAGCGACTGCGGCCTTCAGCATCGATTTCCAGCGCACTGCCAGCTTCAATATTTGCTGCAATCTTTTCAATAAATCCGTCTTTGATGAGTACGTCGGCTACAAATATCTGGCCTTCGTTTACTACAGAGGCCCCTTTTATCAGAATAGAGTTCATGAAGGCAAACTTAAATAAAAAAAATGTCAATTACTTTTCCAAGTGTTGTCTGTTGGGTTGGCGTCCATAAATATGCCCCCGTCGATGCGGATTTCTGATACCGTTTGTGCGGCTTTAAAGGAGATATTTACTGCTTTCTGATCTGCTTTCCAGACGGACGGTGTCTGGTGGATCACCTGTTTTTTACCATCGGCAAAGGTGATGATCACATCAAATGGAATGGCAAAACCACCTGTGTTTTTCAGGTCAAGTTTAAACTCAGTTCCTTTTTTGGTTACCTTATCTATACGCAGATCAATGTAATTGTTGCTGAAGAACCAGTTGTTCCAGTACCAGTTCAGGTTTTCTCCTGAAATGTCATTGATGCTGTAAAAGAAATCCCATGGAATGGGATGTTTGCCGTTCCAGCGATCCATATAGGCCAGTAAACATTTTTTGAAGGATGCGTCGCCCAGCATGTCCTTTAAAGCGAGGTAGGCAAGTGAGGGTTTCACATACGCATTGTTGCCGTAGCCTACGCCCGAAACCTGGGTTGATAAAGAGATGATTGGCTGGTCCTGTTCCGTAGCATTGTCATTGATCCACTTTTTAACCCGGAAGTTTTTATAATTCTCATCGGCCTTTTCCTTGCCCAGCTGGTCGATGGCAATCAGGTATTCCAACGTTGTGGCCCAGCCTTCATCCATATGTGCATAGCGTGTTTCGTTGGTACCCATATAAAAGGGGAAATAAGTATGTGCAATTTCATGGTTGAGGACAAATTGTGAGAATTCCAGGTCATCCGTACTGGCATCATTTACCATCATGGGGTATTCCATGTCGGCAAAACCTTGTACTGCAGTCATTTTAGCAAAAGGGTAGGGTACGCCCGGCCAGTTTGCAGAGAACCAGGCCAGGGCCTGATTGGTCCAGCTTACCGCATGTGGAAAATCCTTCGCTTTTACCTGGTATGCAGACTGGGTACTGGCCCTTCTTCCGGTTTTGGTATCTACAACCACACTGCCCGCATCCCATACGTAGTGATCACTTAAACAAAAAGTAATGTCTGTGATGTGTTTCACTGAAAATTTCCAGCTGTTCCATTCATTTTGTTGGGTGACTTCATGCTTCGCCATCTCCTGTGCAGAAGCGATGTTGCTGACCTGGTCGCTGGTTTGGGATTTTTTCAGTCGATCGGCAAATTTGGCTTGCAGTACTTCCTCCGGATTAAGGAAATCGCCCGTGGCCCATACCACATAATTTTTGGGTGCTTTTACGGTAAAGTTATAGTCGTTAAAGTCGTTGTAAAACTCATTGCGGTCTGCATGCGGTATTTTGTCCCATTTGTTGTAATCATCGTACACGGAAATTCTAGGAAAAGCGTAAGCCACAAAAAATGTGCTGCTGTCCAGTTGTCCCTCTCTTCCACTTTGTTTAGAAAGCGGGTAGGTCCAGGCGATATCGAATTTGCTGGTCTGCCCGGGGTAAATGGGATTCTTGAGCGCTACATCGGCAACAGTGCCCCAGTTTTTACTATCTACAGCGTATTTCTTACCATCAACCGCAAATGCACTGATGTTCAATCCCGAGGTCAGGAAATCCTGACCGACATATCCGGCCCGGGGCGATTGCGGTTTGTGGATGTTGTTGACAAACCTGATGGTTACCTGGTATAGTGTATCCGGACTGTTATTGGTATAAGCGATGGTTTCGGTTCCTGTTACCGTTTTGGTCTCCGGGCTAACAGAAAGCAGCATGTCGTAGGTTGCTTTGTTCTGCCAGTAGTTTTTTCCTGGTTTACCATCCATTGATCTGGTGCCATTTTGATAGGCCTTTCTGATGTTTCTTGGCAGATATAAATCCTGGGCTTTGGTGCTGAGCTGTAGCATCACCATAGCCAATAATAGGAGGCTGTATTTTTGCATTTCGTTCCTTTTGATCTATCCAAAAGTAAGGGTTTTATGTACCAATTGGCGCAAAGCATCAGGAAAATGTAAGCCCTGCCGAAGTTAAATAGTACGGCCGCTAAGAAAATTTTGCCTAATTTTGTAAAATGGCCAAGAATTTCGAGGATTTTAAATTAAACAGGCAGATTTTAAACGCTGTAGCTGATGCCGGATTTACCGAGGCTACTCCGATACAAGAGAAAGCAATTGCTCCGGTGTTATCGGGACAGGACATTTTTGGTATCGCTGAGACCGGAACCGGAAAGACAGCTGCTTATGTGTTGCCGATTTTAATGCAGTTAAAATATGCGCAGGGCGATTCGGCCCGGGCATTGATCCTGGCGCCAACAAGAGAACTGGCCATGCAGATCGCTGAGCATGTGAAAATGTTCTCTACCTATACCGACCTGAGGTCGGTTGTGGTTTTTGGTGGTATTGGCCCTAAAACACAGATTGAACAAATTAAAGCGGGTGTAGACATTATCATTGCAACCCCCGGACGTTTCCTGGACATTTACCTGGCCGGACACATCAATACACAATACCTGAAGTTCCTGGTACTCGATGAGGCAGATAAAATGATGGATATGGGTTTTATAGGCTCCATACACCGGATTTTGGAAATTGTACCCCGCAGAAGACAGAACTTGTTGTTCTCGGCTACGATGAGCGACCTGGTACAGAAAATTGCGGGTGATTTTTTAAAAAATCCAACAATCATTGAGGTAGGGGAGCAAGCTACACCAGCGGCAACCGTTACACAGGTATTGTATGAGGTGCCCAATTTCAAAACTAAAATTAACCTGTTGCAGCATTTGCTGAAAAATGATGAGGAGTTTAAGCGTCTGATCATTTTCTGTAAAACCAAAACAGTAGCCGATAACATCCACAGTTTTATTGTGAGACGTTTTGGAGAGGAGGCTGTAAGGGTAATCCATGCCAATAAAGGTCAGAATACCCGGATCAATTCCATCAATGCGTTTAAAGAAGGAAACATCAGGGTTCTGGTAGCTACCGATGTGGCATCCAGAGGAATTGATGTGAGCGAAGTGAGCCATGTGATCAACTTTGATGTGCCGATTATTATTGAAGACTATGTCCACCGCATTGGCCGTACCGGTAGGGCATATGCCAAGGGTGATGCACTTACTTTTTACACCGAAGCAGAAAAATATTACTTAAAAAAGATAGAAAAACTAATCCGTCAAACAATTCCTGTTTTACCTTTGCCGGCAGAAGTTTTTGTGGAAGAAACCCCTTACGAAGAAAAACAAGCCATTGCACGTGCAATAGACGATCAGAAGCGTAAGGACGATCCTGATTTTAAAGGCGCTTTCCACGAGAAAAAACATGCTGCTGCGATTGCCGCTGCTGCCAGGAAGAAACCGGCTAAAGAACCGGCATGGAAAAGAAGAAAGTTTAAAAAGTAATGATACCGGTACCCCATTGAAAGCAAAATTAACCCCCCTTAACCTGACTTCGGCCACCTGCCTTGTTGCAGCGGTGCTGTTGCTGGTTAAGCCTGAGCCACAACAGCCACAACATGTAAATATGACCGGATTTATGGTCGGGTTTTGTATTTTGATCGCGGTAGTTGGTTTTGTGTCAGACCTGATTTTCAGGAAGTTTATCCCTGATCTCAAGAAACTGTGGATTGTAGAAGGGATGATGATCCTCATCACCATCATTTTAATGTTTATTTTAAAAGTTAGTTTATTATAGTAATGAAGCAAGCAGAAATTAAGATCACCGTTGAACTGGATGATCACAATGTGCCGGAAAATATCCTTTGGGAATCTACAGACGCAGAAAATAAAGAAAAGGTACCTGTAAAATCGATGATGCTGGCCCTTTGGGACCACAATTATAAAAACTCCATGCGTATCGATCTATGGACCAAAGATATGCCTGTTGATGAAATGAAAAGGTTCTTTTATGAAACTTTGCAAACCATGGGAGACAGTTTCCTGAAGGCAACGGGTGAGACTTTAATTATCGAAGATCTGCGCGATTACTGTGCACATTTTGCCGATAAAATGGGTATAAATACAAAAGGATAACCGGAAAATGAGAACACAGGGGATTGTTGGCGCAGTTTTAATGGCGCTGGGCGGCATGTGTCCGTTGGTACGTGTTCCAATTATGGGCAATTGGAACTATTTTGATCTGGACCAGCGTCTGGCCATTGCTTTTTACGTATTGGTGGCGATCGGATTGCTTGGTGTCTTTCTGGGCAAGGCTTCTTTCATTAAGTTTACCGGCTGGGCCGGACTTGTTTTGGTTGGTATTACACTGGCCGGCGTATACTTTAAAGCTCATGATTCATTTGGCTTTTTGCATTTCAAAAAGGTTGTAAACTTTGCCGCAGGTATGGTTAAATACAAATGGGGCTGGTATGTGATTGTGGCTGGTGCTTTTTTAATGATTACAGTACGGAAACCTAAAGTTGTGTTGCTGACGCCTGAGCAGACGGCCGGCGGTATGGTTGCATAAAACAACTAAGGTAGATCGCCCAGTGTTTTGTGCTGTCTTTTGCGCTTATACTGGCTTTGCCTGAGTTGTTGATTGCCTGTAATGATACTGATGTTCCCATCAACTTCCATAATGGCCAGCTTAACATCTTTATAATTGTCTACACCATGTTCGCGCATGGCTTCTTCCAGCTCTTCGTTGGTGATGTCCAGCTTGCCGAGTTTATCAAAATTAAGTTTTCCATTCCGGATTAATATTTCAGGATGCTCAGAGATCAGGTCTCTGAGCTTTTTGTTTTTAAACATCAGCTTCTTCAGGATGTAATTGAGCAGGAACAACACGCCTGCGGCAACCAATCCGCCCTGCAAACTGGTATCTGTACCAACCATTGCATTTTGAACCGCATTACTGATCAGTAAAATCAAGACCACATCGGTCGTATTCAATTGCGAAAGTTCTTTTTTACCGGTTAGCCTGATGGCCACCAGCATAAAAACATAAACAGCAAGGCTTCGGAGGATAATGTCTACATATGGGTTCATGGTTTCACCGAATTTATCATTGGAATACAATATTATAGATATTTAATTTACAAATGTCTTCCCTGAAATAAAAATAAGTGATTTAAAATTATCTTTGCGCCTGCATGAATTTATTAAATCAGGTTAAATTCTTAATTAAGAAGGAGCTATTGTTGGAATGGCGCTCAAAATATGCATTAAACGGTGTTTTACTTTATGTGGTTTCTACTGTTTTTGTCTGTTTCCTGTCTTTTGTGAGCATTGATAAGATTACCTGGAACGCATTGTTCTGGATCATCATGCTTTTTGCGTCAATTAATGCGGTAGCCAAGAGTTTTTTGCAGGAGAGTAAGGGGCGGCAGCTGTATATTTATACCATCGCGAGTCCGCTGGCCCTGATTGTTGCCAAAACCTTATACAACGTCATGCTCATGACGGTGCTAACCTGTATTGCTTTGTTGTTTTATAGCCTGGTATTTGGACTGGTGCCACGTGATCTGCCCATGTATTTTGTAGCCGCATTATTGGGAAGCCTGAGTTTTTCAACCATTTTTACCATGGTTTCGGCTATAGCTTCCAAAGCTGGAAATGGCGGAATGCTGATGGCTGTGCTGAGTTTTCCCCTGGTGATCCCGGTATTGATTGTATTGATTAAACTGGCGAAAAATGCCATAGATGGCTTAGACAGAAGTGTAAGTCTGGATGAAATTGCGACCCTGCTTATTGTGAATGTAATGGCTGGCGCTGTTTCTTTCTTGTTATTTCCTTATCTTTGGAGAGATTGATATATGTATAAAAATTGGTGGAAAATATTAGGGGCGTTGCTGGTAGTGTACGCTTCAATTGCAGGGATTGCAATTCCTTTACGTCCGGGTATTGAAAATATTGCTTATGGCAAGTTAATTCCCAACCAACCGCTGGAAGTTACCGTGAATGGTTACAATACCCTTTTTGCAGATGATGCCAAAAGTCTGGAATTTTACCTTCAGGATGAAACACAATTGCTCAAGGCAGTAGCTGTACAACCATTGAATAACCAGCAGGCTAAGGTTACGTTTAACCTGCCCGCAGCATTCCACAACAGTACCTTACATTTAATTGGTACAAGTGCCAATGAAGGGGTGATGAGCCTGAGTGAAGCTGTTATCGTAGATCAGGAAATGGTCAATCGCGACCAGGTCTTGCGTAAAGATGAACTGAGCATTGAGCAGGATAAACCGAAACATTTCAGTTTTCCTTATAAACAGAATCTGTACGAGACAATCCGGAATTTGTTTTTCCATGTGCCGATGTGGTTTGCCATGATTGTTTTGTTTGGGGTATCGGTGGTTTATAGTATAAAAACCCTGAGCACCAATAGTGAAATTGACGACATGAAGGCCGTTCAAAGTGTGAACGTAGGTGTAGTGTTTGGAATTCTGGGCATTGTTACCGGTGCCATATGGGCTAAGTTTACCTGGGGGCAAGCCTGGAGCTTTGATGTGAAGCAAAATTTTGCTGCCATTTCACTGCTGTTGTATTTCGCTTACCTGGTACTCCGGAATGCCATTGACGAAGAGCAGAAACGAGCCAAGATCTCTGCAATCTATAATATTTTTGCTTTTCCGATGATGGTGGTACTGCTTTTTGTATTGCCGCGTTTATCAGATTCACTCCATCCTGGAAATGGCGGAAACCCGGGCTTCAATTCTTATGATCTGGACAGTCACATGCGACTGGTTTTTTATCCGGCTTGTTTGGGCTGGATCCTGGTGGGATACTGGATTTATACCTTATTGTTTAGAGTACGTTTATTAGAAAAGAACAACAACCTTTAGTTATGAAACGATTTTTAATTACCCTTTCCATGATATTAATGACGGTGCAGCTCTTTGCCCAGGAACAGGAATCTGCGGTTACACAAAGCATGCATAAGTCCGGGAAAATAACAGTTGTTTTGGTTTGCGCTGCTGTAATTCTGTTCGGCTTACTTTTCTTTCTGTTCTCTATAGAAAAAAGAT
>Ga0247805_1001302_pt1 | contig 12049 bp, 16 predicted proteins | sample UWRJL044104R1_FD_180930 | JGI IMG/M metagenome (GOLD analysis project Ga0247805, IMG submission 180930) | Plant litter microbial communities from Arlington Agricultural Research Station in Wisconsin, United States - UWRJ-L044-104R-1 | ecosystem: Environmental > Terrestrial > Plant litter >...
CCCCCCTTGCTCCATTTGAGCCTCCGCTTGACGCTGCTGTTCAGCTAGAAGCTGCTTGCCAGTGTTCGTTACCCATTCACCCCACTGCTTAAGCATGTTCTTTGCTTGGCTGTAGAAAGGATCAAGTGGATCCATTAACTCCCACTGCGACACAGCATGTTCCCACAATGGCGCTACCACTGGATGCATTTGTTGTGGGTTCTCAGGTGTGATCTGCTCAAACAACTGCTGCAAAAGTGTGCAATGCTCTTTTACATGCACAGCATGATCTTGGTCGGGGAGAATCTTAACTGTGGAGATCTGGAATGGATTTGAGGAACAAAGGAAACCGTTCTCAAGGATGGCGTTCTCAACTTGTTGACCTGGGCGCATACCTTCTTGCACAGGGAAAAGAAGCTCTGCGGTACGTGGGCCAGCCACTTGAGCGGCCTTCATCCGCATCAGGGTGTTTTTACCCGTGGCATCCATCTGGCCGTAATTAGCTTCCAACTGAGAGATCGCTTGAAGGCGAGCTTGCGCCGATCCTTTCCCCACACCCGTGTTGACTTGGATGCGATCAAAGTCAATCTCGTAAAGAGCCTCTAAAGGGACATCTTGCTTCAACAACTGCAAGCGAAGGTATTGAGCCTCCACGCCACCTGGTTCATCCTCAGCATAGTCTTTACGGGCGATCCTTCGAACCGTCTCTTTGAATAACCTCTCAAAGGAGGCGAAGAAGAGCGTCATCGAACCGCTGGTGAGTTGGTTAGCATCGGCGCGTTGATTCTGCTCTTGCTCGTTTGTCCTGCGCCCACTGCTGGTGATATGGTTGATAAAGGACTGCCCAGAGGATTCCCCGTCCACAAACTGCTGCGCCATTGTGATGATCGGCAACAGCGTACTCCCATAGTCTGGAAGCTTCTGGTCAACAAACTGCAAGCCAGAGTCCAGCATCATGTAGTCCCCATGCTGACGGAACGGGAGGGAGTTGATTGAATCCTCATTCGCCCCTGTAATGTGGGGGATAGCCGCTCTATTTGCGGCATCCACAAAGGAAGACATGGTTCGGTTCACTTGCACCGACGCATCGTAAATCTTATGAGCGAACCCCCTGATCGAATGCAAATCCCCGTTGGTACCAATTCCATCCGTGAAAATGGTGATCAGTCTGTTAGCAGAGCTGTATTTCGCCAGCTTGTAATACATGAAGTCCTGATCTTTATCGTTCTCAGGATTGAAGGGCAGGATTGCTTGGGAGATTTTCCCGTTCAGCTCTTTCCACCAGAAGAACACTGTTTTAACAACAGGGCTAGAGGAAGAAGTGTAAGTTAGATCGTGGTTCTTCCAGTGAGCCTCCCACTTTTCAAAGTCGCTTGGATTGATTCCAGTGGGTGAGGCTTTTTCAAGAGCCTTCCTAACCGCACTTGGTTTCCAGCCTGTTTCCTTGGCGTAATCCTCGTTCTTAATGAATTGGTAGAGCTGTGAGCAGTTCATATCCACTCTTGTACTCCAACAGGCCAGCATGTCCTCACAAGGCTTTGAGCCATTAGGGAACTTGAAATGCTGCATGCCGTAAACATCCCAGCGCCAATCACGGTCATCCTTGAAGAAGGCTACGGATACACCGTCTCTCTTAAAGAGGTGTACGTTATACTGCCAGAGGTAGTTGAAGCAGCCCCATTTTCGCATCGACTCCGTAATTGCTTCTGCAATCTTTGGCTCCCACGTTTTACGCTGCTGCTCTGTTCCGAACTTGGTAGGAATTTCCCCCAGAATATCAAGGGATTCAAGCAGGTCGTTGTAAGGGATTTCCTCCCTCGCAAGGGCTTTACGTGCCTGTCCCCAATTCACGTTTGTTTGCCTCGGTGATCCCATTGCACGATCCTTACCAGTGCGGTAAGGTGGCGCTCCATCAATCATGGCCTGCACGATAGCCCTATTTCTGGAACGCTCTAAATCAGCCTGCCACATCGCAGCCTCTGCTGATAACACTTGTTCGGGCTTGCTGTATAAACCCTCAGTGATCAGTTTTTCATCTTCATCTACAGGCGCTTGAATGGATGTGAGAGATCGTGAGGACATTTGTTTTCAAGATTAACACACCCATTGTTAATAGCAATAGCCTTTACTTACGCCTGTATCACCACGTTGGAGGAGGCCCATTGAGAGGTTGTTTTAATAATGATTCGGAGCTTTTTGACCCATTTTTATGACCTATACGGATAATCATCACGTAAAACCTACCGCTCATGCCATCATCATCTGGTCGCCATGATACATCACGAATAAAGTTTCCTTCAACCCTAGCCAAGAGATACATGACCTCAGATATGAAATCATATATTTTACTCTCAGCCAAGAAATCCGCCCTCCAGAGTATGCCATAATCCTTAAAATAGATCGGCAATGAACGAATTAGAATGTTCAGATACTTTCCATCATCTACCCCATCAAGGGATTGAGATGGCTCCTTAATCATATCAAATAACCCATCGACACGCCCACGAAAGAACCCATGGAACTCTTCTGTTGAATTAAATGTATTCATATCAGTATTTCCCTTTTCCCTTAGACCCTCTGAGTAATTCCCCGAAATCAAAAGGCTTTTGAGGCTCAGGTTGATATCCAACGCCTGATTCGTATTCCTCCTCGGCTTGACTCCAAGTCGTATCAAACAGCTTCTTCAAGCCCTTCGTGCTCAGGGTGACCTCCCCGCCTTCTTTAGCGAAAGCGGGGTTCTTTTCACAGAATATCTTCCATAGTGATTCTCTAGTCATATGCATCAAAAAGGAATATCGTCGTCCCAATCGTCTGCCTTCTTGGGAGCTTGTCGTTGACCACCACCAGTATTTCCACCACCCATAGGGCGAAGATTGCCAATGATCGGGAGCTGGACGCCACTCTCACGCTCTTCTTTGGAGATGGACTGTTTGACCAAGTGGGTGTCTCCGTACTGGCCGACTGACTTTGTTTCAACGAAAACGAGGTCTAAATATCGACCTCCCTTTCCTTTAAAGAGTCTTGAAACGTCGATTTTATCGTAGTCGATCTTTGCTGTGAAATTTGCCATATAACGAGATTATGTTGTTAATTATTGATAATGTCTAGTGATTGTTTAGGCACTCTTTACGTCTGGGCCTGCAAGTGTGGCGATGATTGCCAGCAGGAAGATGATTGTGGGCGCTGCCATGGACTCCTCAGAGTTGTAGGCGCTGATCATCCAGAATAAGGCTCCAATACCGATTAGTCCAATGGCTGTTTTCATAGTCTGTTAGCAGAGAGTTGTTTATTTATCTTTCACAAACACGCCGTCTTTCATGACGCCTGTGCGATCTTTAATTTCTTCATAGGCTGCTCCAAGACATCCCTCCATGGTCAACCCAGCGAGTTGCATTCCAAGGATAAGAGTGACTATCTGGTCACCAAAACCATCGATTAATTTACAGTAAGACTCCTCCTTGGCATCGGATAACGATTGCTCATGATAGTGCTCATAAATCACCGCAGCATCCCGTGTCTCGGTTAGTTCTTCCTGCGTCTTTTCAAGCTGACCTAGCAGTGTTGCTTTACCGTTTGGGCCAGTGATTCCTTTTGCAACGCCCCATGCTTGGACGTTTTGAATGAGTTCTTCCAATGTTGGCATAGTGTTTTTAGAGTGATTTGATGATGAGTTGAAATAGTGAGTAGATGCATACAATCATTGAAGCAATAAGCACAATAACTGGCAAGAACGCCACTGCGGTGCGAATGTTACCACTACTATCTGTTGAGCCTATTGCTGTTACTATCAATGCAGTGAGCATGGCTGCGGAAATAAACAAATGAGCTGGGTTTGATAGGTCGATGATCATTTAGTCGCTGCCTCCTTTGCCAGCTTGAGTGTTTCGTGATTCGATAAAAGCCTTAGCTTGCCAGCCTTTTTAATATAAAGATCCCATCCTTTAAATCCACTTCTGATGCATTTGTTGATGGCATATTCATAATATGAACTATAGTATAAATCTCTAATCCCATTCTCTTTAACCCAAGTTAATTTCTTCATTTAGCCTCCTTCTGTATCGTTGTTATCTTTTTCTTCGCCGTCGCACATGCGGGTAAATGCGATCAGGATACTGTAAAGGATGTAGGCGAGGCAAAGGGCGGGTCCACCCACCGACGCGATGAATACGCACAGGATGTAAAATAAGATGTCTGTCATGATTCACCCTCCTTCACTTCTTCCAACGCTGGAAGGATGCGCTCAAGCCAGTCGGACTCGGCTTTTGCTTTTCCGTCTTCAATTGATTTACATGAAATAGAAGAGCCTGCACGCCACAACCAGCACTTTTTCTTTTCTCTCTCGATATAATAGCTATGCAAATGCGTTTCGGCAAAATGCGACTCCTTTTCTTTGTTCTTGTGACGTGTGCGCCACACCAACCCTTTAATCTTGTAAGTCTTCTCGTTCATTCTTTTACCTCGGTTAAGAGTTCTTCCATGCTTTCAATGTGATTTAGTTCGCAATCACGTTTAGCTTCTTCTAGCGAGTTAAGGCCAACGCTTATATCTTGCATATCATGTCTACTTAAGCAGGCTTCCCATGTATCTCCTATCATGAATATTCGATAATGCTTACCTCCAACTTTAGCGGAATAATGTTCGTCGTTGATTTTCTTCCACTCTAGCGGCTTGATCTCGTATTTTTTACCGTTCATATTTCTCCTTTGGTTTCTGTTTCTTAGCCTACCACGATGGCTTGGAATTCATCCCTGATATCACTCAAGCAGCACGTCTCTTGGATCACTTTAGGCGGCTCCATGCACCATGAGTCAGGCCCGCTCTCATGCACGTTGGGAGTGACAATGGGAAGGTCTGGGCCTTCTAAAAGCTTTCTAGCGAATTCGTGTGAGGTCATGTTGTTCACTTTCTGTTACGCTGTCTTGATTTGGCTGCGGCCTTGTTTCGCTTGTTGGTTTTAGCTCGTTTAACAGCTTCTGTATGACTCCGGAATTCTCGAAGATTCCTAGGAGGGTAAAGCGAATATGGGACGTGAGAGTTCAGAGTAGATAGTGCAGCTAATGCTGCGGCAGCGGTTAGGTGTGAGTTCATTTTGTTAAAGTGCTTTTATATTTTAGGGAGCGTTTGCACTCCTTGAATCATCGCGTTGGTTATCTCGATGTATTTTTTTGGATATTGCCTGCAAAAATCCACATCGTCTTGATCCATGCGATCATTTTTAAGCCATATCTGACGCGGCATATTTTTATTGGCTGATATTTTAAATTCTGGCACACACTGAAAACAGTCTGCGTTCAACCGTTGGTTACTTATGAACTCAAGAAATACTAAATAGGATGAAACGTAGACGTTAATCGGCTAATCTTGCCCTAGCGCTTCCCATGCCTTCCGGTTCTTCAACGCTTCAATCACCCATTTAATTGCATACGTGACATTTTCCTTTGCTGGAAAATACAATACGTGTTTAGGTTTGTATTCAATCGCGTGATAAGGCCCTGCATTTAGATCGGTCGAATGAACGTTGTTATATCCGCCTGTGATGTAACAGAATTTGAAAATCTTTCGCAAGCTGGAAGCAACCCACTCTCCAAAGTCTTCTTGGTTTTCTGAGGCAATTAATAAGCTTTGAATATCCGCGCCGTTCTGCACTATAAACTCACGGATATTCATCTCAACAACAGGCGGCAAATCTAAAATAGAATCACAAACATAGCTATCGCGCACGCCGATCACGTCCTGTTTTTTGAGAGCTCTAAAGATGGTTTGATATTTCAAACACTGCTCAAAAGAAGCGTTGCCTTCATGTATCACCAATACGTTTTTAGTGTCGGATATCATGGGTTTAAAAGTGTGGATTTGGCGCGTTTGCGTTTAGCTGGGTAGCGAGGTTTAGAGGGTTTGTTTTTAGTATCCTCTAAGGCTAGAGATTTTTTTATAAATTTCACACGGTTATTCCACCAATACTTCTCGCGTTTATTCTTTGAGATAAAACGCAGCCAATTACGGAATGATTTACGGTGCTTTCTATCAAGCCTGTTTAGCGCTGGTGTGATTGAGTCCATCTTATTTGCCCTCCTTTGGAATCGGGAATTTCCCCCCTGGTTCTTTGCCTAAAACGACGATTGGCGGGTGAACGTCATAAATGTGGTAAAACTCGTCACTGTATTTGCACTGGTAAACCCAGCGTTCGCCGTTCCAGATTTGTCGGTAAACACGGGTTTGTGGATCTGTGTAAGACTTCCATCTACCTCCACAGCTATTGCATATTTGCGCCATTCTTTCTTCATGGCGCAAAGTTGCCTTGCAACGAGGGCAGTAGTCTTCGCGCTGCCATTGCGTGCTAGATTCAGTTAAGCTGAAATCCAGCGGGTCTTTTATCGGCCTGTTTGGATCTGTAAACAGCCATTTGAATAATCGTGTAAGCATAAAATTTAAGCTAAGGATTTTGGAGTCTCGTCTTTCTCAATGGTCCGTTTGAAGCAGATCCCTGCGGCAGCGTGGAAACAAACGATTCCTTCTGGCCTCATATACCCAGCTCTCGCAACGCTTCCCCATGTTTTAAGCTCAGCTAAAGCCGTTTCAATATGAGCTGTATCAAAGATGCCCTCGTAAAGAACTGGAACAACAGAGCAACATCCAGGTCGAACAGAATCATCGCTCCATCTTGAGGTGTTAAAAAGGCTGAAAATCTTCTCTCCTTTCTTAAAATCGTAAGCGCGTCCGATTCCGCCGCCCCACCATTCGCCAAAGTGACGACCTTCGCCGAGAAGCTTGAGTGATTCAGCGTTCTCTTTCGCCCACTTCGCGAAACCAAAGTTGTCATCTTGCGGTGTGATGAATCGGTTTCTTGATGCAGCGAGCATGATCATGTCCGTGTTCGTTTCCTCATCATACCATGAGTGAATCGCGGTCTTTTTGTCTGCATATCCAGCACAAATCAAAATCTGCGCATTCGTTCCGTCGATTTTTTCAGTGACAATTACTTGTCGTGAAAGTCTCGCCATCTTTGGAAAGTCGGCAAAAACTGGATTTCCTAATTTATCGGTTAGTTCTGTATTCATAATCTGTTTCAGTTTTAAATTCTAGCGAGCCAGTTTCCAACTACCAAGCCGATGATGATTAGGATGAAGAGAAAAATTGGGTTCATGATTTAGAGATTGGAATAAGAACCTTGGTTGTCACTTTTGTTCGTGGGTCGTAAATGTAATAACACTCATTATTAAACTTCCACTGCCTTACCCATCGCTCACCGTTCCAAATTCTTCGTTCATCTATTTTGAGCTGGTTGCCAGCAACCCAACGCGATCCACAGTCTGAGCATAGACCTTCAGCAACATTAAAATCCCATAGATTACCTCTGCATTCAGGGAGGCAGTCGCGCCGTACCCAGAACGTGCTAGAAGGTGAGGCATTAAAATCAAACGGATCTTTTACAGGTAGCTCGCACTTGAAAAGCTTTCTAAGAAATGTGGCAATCATCGTTTTATTTATTTCTTATTTTAAGGCTTAGGTATTCATGTTTTATCTTTCGTTAGGCGCGATATGATACTCTGTGTTCGTGTTGTTTTTACCGTGATGTTTGGTTTCCTGCCAAGAAGTGACACCTCGCGCATCAGTGTAATAAACGGTCTGACCTCCATCGGAAAATCGGTAAACCGTAACGCCATCGTGAGTAAAAATACGACTCACCTTAAATTCAGGGTTGGAAGTTGTGTCTGTGCGTTCAGCAACTCCCTCATGCAAGGGAGTGGGAGTTCTTACGATTAAGAGGAAAATAATGATCAATACAAGAATAACTTTCATCCCGATCACTATAAACACCTCCAACTAATAATCAACATATTTATTGATAAATCTTAAGGAGTGGTTGTTTTCACGCAGGCTTTAGATCCTTTTTCCCTTTTAGAGAGATGGTCATTACCGCTTTTAATTAAAGCTCTTTAGAGAGTCTTTGTTAGACCCGTTTAACAAACAAGCGAGTGAGTCTTCTTTTAGGCGTAAGGCTAAGCCAAGAACTGCTTTCCTTCTGCTCCTCCTAAATAATCCTATCTGCTCAAAGCCCTAGACAGGCATTCAACTGGACCCTTAGTCCAGAATGGTGAAGTCTGGACGGTTTTCTGTCAAAGACAGTCCTATGACTCCTTGAGGAGAGAAATAAGACGCTTTGACGAGAAGTTGAACACTCAGTCCAGTAACGGAGCCAGCCTATTCAGCATTCTTACGCAGTCTTTCCTTGAGACGTTAAGTCAGAACCTCAAATGTGTTTCCTGTGCGTAGCAGGGAGCAGCTAGATCAATCGCGGATAGAACACGACCTGGTTCAAGGTCACCCTCGGAGATTCATCTGCATCTCCTCCTAACCCTCTCAAAGCTCACAGCCATGTCCGAAGACATTGTTTTCTGAACCAGTCATCCACCCTAAAGCGCCTGAAGCAAGGGGTGGGGTCAGTACAGCCGAATAAATCGTGCATCTGTAGTGCCATTGCCACACGCTTAAGCAAGGTGGTCTAGCGGATATGGAAGACGCCGCTTGGTATACGCCACAAAAACAAAAAAGCCCAACACGGCTAGATGTCGGGCTCAGTTGCGGTTTGCAAGTGGCACGGATTACTCCTAGCCGAGCAAACCTGATTGGGTATGTGTTTTAGTTTTAATCTGAAATGAGAAAAGAGGCAAGTGGAAAATGCATTGCGCCACAATAATGGCACTCTCTGTCAGCAGAGTTGTTGACAGTATTCTAAATCGCGTTACACATAGATGTCGCAATGGTGTAACGGTAGAATGATCCATGAAGGATGTGGATTAGGTTCGAAACCTAATTGCGGCTCTAATTAGGCGAGATAGTTTAATGGTAAAACCAGCAACTTTGTTTTGACTGTTATCGGTTCGATTCCGTTTCGCGCCTCCAATATTAATAATTGTTTAGAACAAAACACGGCGAAAATCCTAAAGCTTCTATGAAATTAATTCGTCCTTTTAAAAACGAGCCGTTGATGAGCCGCTTAAGTCGCTATGCAGATGCTTTAGGTAGATTCATCAATAAGCCAGGCCCAACCTTTAATCATTTTTGTCCTGGCGAATCAGGCTCTGGTGAATGGAGCCACTTCTCTGAAGATTTCCCGTGCAGGTGCGGTTATTGTAAACAGCCCAGCAAAGCTTTAATTTCCCTGCAACAGGAACACCAACGGTAAAAGGGCCGCTAATAACGGCGGCAATGAACCTTGGGTAAACCCAGTAAGCCTAAAACACTTGCTGGGTTTTTTATTCCCCCCAAGCAGGCGCAGAGCTGTAAGAGAGTGTCGGTATTGGCTCAGGTGGTGGTGTATGGGCAGGTTTGCGCATCAAATCCATATTGGTAACACCTAACGCCTTTTCAAGGGCTGTAAGCTCGCGCATCTGGGTCTTTGGGTTCTTATTGGCATTGAGTCCAAAACGTTGCCTAGCAAGATCTAAAAGGATCAGGGCGCTATCGGCAAAGTCGGGGCTTCTCTTGATACGTGACTTCATGTCGTCCTTTGACTCAACCTTCACTTTCCCCGCTACGTTCTTGTACGTGCGTGAACAAAGCTCTTTGAGCATGTCTGGAATATTGCCGATCTTGAACTGGCCCGACTGGATTAACTCCCTTCCCACGTACCAGAGTTCAGAGACACGATTAGAATAGCGTTCTTTGCCTGTACGGTTGTCTAAATGGGACACTCTATTCTCGGTTGGGGACTCTGAGAAGCGGACGTTCAAGAAGCCCTTCCCTATGTCTGCATTCTGGGCGAGCAAGGTTGCAAAGACAGCTCCGCCACCTGTGGCATCAATCCCAATATTCTTGGCGGGAATCTTGTGCTCTTTGGCGATCTTGGCGAACTGGATCACAATCTGCTCGTTTCGATCGAGCGTCTTGTTCATCACGTCTTCAGCTAAGCTGTATTGTTGGACAACCTCAACCATGAGCAAGGGGTGTTTACTGTAGGGCGGTTGCGCCATGCCCACTTTCCCCCTTGTGGCTACAGCTTTATCGCCTCCGTAGGTAAATGCAGGGTCGAGTGAAAGGATGTCTTCAGGCTTACTGAGCCACCACCCTAAATTAGTCGGAGAGAGCGTTGCTGCGTGCGTGTGAATGAACGGGAGGCTATAGATACAATCAAGCTCACCTGTGGGGCTGTAGAAACCCTTCACCATGCGGTAATACTCTCCAGAGGTCTTACCGAGCAGCTCTTGGTATTCCAAAAGGCGTGTCAGGGTTAAAAGACCAGGGTAAATCTCCCTGCCTGCCAATACGTTAGGGGATTTCTCCCCATCAAACCGGATACAGTAGCCCTCTTTGGTTTCCCAACCGTCTGAATTCTCATCTACACTGTTCCAGCCCGCTTTAGGCTCTGTGAACGTGCCAAACGGATCAAAGTAGGATGTGGGGTTGCCAATCCCGATCATTTGGAAGTACGGGTTGGACTTCAAGTTCCCAATCGCCGCCTTGTAGAACTCCTCTGTCAGCAGAGGCAACTCATCGGCAATCATGATGAGCTTTTTAGCCTTGAAACCGATCTTCGTAGAGGCTTTACCGTCTTGCCCTTTACCACCAGCGATCAAAGCAATACCCGAAAGCTGGGAGGGGACTCCGTTGACGTTTGCGCGAATCATCCCACGACTGGAAACTAGCTTCCCAGGCATGAACTCTTCCCCACCAAAGAATATGCACATTTCCCGCCAGTATTTCTCAATAACGCCCCAAATACGTTGCTTGGACTCCTCAAGGGTTGTCGAGGTGACAAACACTTTGGTGTTCTCTGGATCTAACATGAAGTGCATTAAGCCCCACATGGCCCCTGTTTGGGACTTGGAGCTGGAAGCATGGCCTGCAACGCCTAGAAACTCGTATTTACAGTAGTAATCCACCATTCTTTCAGCGCAGGGATTCCAGATGAACTTGTACTGGCACTCCTCGCGCCCAAAGATGATGGATACAATGCGCTTAAAGTGGTGCGGCTTGCCCAGATTACCCTTGTGCTTAATCTTATCCTCCCGAACCAGCATGTCCCTCTCAATGTAGAACTCATGCCATGCCTCGGTCATTGCAGGCGGGAACTGTTCCAACCATTGCTTAGGAATATTAACATTTTGCATCTTCCATAAAGGGGGCCACATCATCCCATAACGAGAAACCCACCCCTGAGCCTCTAATTGCTCAAGCGTGGGTTTTGGCTTGCTGGTCACTGTGGTTTTTGAAACTGCCATAATAACCTTGATATTATCACTAATAATCGAGGATTTCAATAAGGGTTATCTAGCCTTGTCTTGGTGGTTGGTTATTTGCGCCTCTCATTCCATAAAGGAATTTATTACACTCAGGGCAACTATCGTCCATCGGATAGCCGTGGCGGCACTGTGCCATAAAGTAGCGTCTTCTCCACGATTCAACCCTCTCTTTCTTTGGTGGGAAACCTTCTGTAGAAGATCCAGAAAACCACCCGTTGCAAATCTTGCACTTGTCCATTTCTGGAGCGTCAGAATTGCAGGCGGGACAAAACCCGAAAGTCATTCTCCACCTTGCGTTCAAATCTTTGAAGAACTTTGCGATCTTTTTCATATTCAATCCTGGTTCAACTCTTCCAGTTTCTTATCCAGCTCAGCCTGTAGGAAATCAGGCCATTTATCCTTTGTCTCCTCATGTGGTTTGAAGGCGTAAGGCCCGCCAATCGCAGAAGGGTCAAAGAATCCAGCATAAAGCCCCATACCGACAGCATGGGAGCCTTTAGCGTAGCTAACCTTGTTCTTATGCACAAAGACAAAGACTTTTGGTTTAATCCGAGGCATTACCGTAAAGGAGGTTCATGGTTTCATCGCGTTGCACCTTTTGAGCGGAGATTTCTGCAATGTCATCTGTGCCAAAGTAATAAAAGCAGGCGTCCTTCTGCCAAGAGAAAGACAGGCGAAGGTTACTCACCGATTCCTCAAGGGTGTTAGCCTTGTAGATAAGCCCCATGCCTCTCTTTGGGTCGTTATGCTTGCGCAGTGATTTAACGGTGTTCTCAATCGAATTGAGGTGACGCGCCACTCCAATGATGAAGTTGCGGTAACAGATC
>Ga0247805_1001303_pt1 | contig 12042 bp, 10 predicted proteins | sample UWRJL044104R1_FD_180930 | JGI IMG/M metagenome (GOLD analysis project Ga0247805, IMG submission 180930) | Plant litter microbial communities from Arlington Agricultural Research Station in Wisconsin, United States - UWRJ-L044-104R-1 | ecosystem: Environmental > Terrestrial > Plant litter >...
TTCCTGTGTAAGCAATGTAGGTTGTCCGCCAAAGGCGTCTTTTAAACCTTTAACCAATAAATCATAGTTAAGGCCTTTAACACCGTCATTTTTAAGGCTTGATGCCATTGACATACCAAACGCATAACTAGCTGAATCCAGCGAGGTTTTTGGGCCTTCTGTCTTAACAACCGCTTTACTTGTTTTTCTGATTACGGGTTTCTTTTTGGTCTGTGCGGTTGCTGTGTATCCGCAGAAAGGGATGAGCAAAGCAATCAATAATTTCTTCATTTGTTTTGGTTTCAGTTGATAGTTGGAATTGGGGATTGGGGATTGGTCAGAACGAAAATAAGCACCTTTTCTGAGGAGGTGCTTATTTATAAGTTATTGCGGACAGAAACTAGAAACGTTCTGCGGCAGTAAAGAAGAAATCTCCTTCAATTGCAGCGTTTTCGTCAGAATCAGATCCGTGAACAGCATTTGCATCAATAGATTTCGCGTATTTCTGACGGATAGTACCTTCCGCAGCTTCAGCAGGGTTAGTAGCACCAATCAGTTTTCTGAAATCTTCAATAGCATTATCTTTTTCTAAAATCGCAGCAACGATTGGTCCGGAAGCCATAAAGCTTACTAAATCACCGTAAAAACCACGTTCTTTGTGCACTTCATAGAATTTACCAGCAGTTTCGTCTGTTAGTTTTGTGTATTTCAAAGCAATGATTTTGAAACCAGCAGCAGTGATGTCATTGATAATAGCACCGATATGTCCGTTTGCTACCGCATCAGGCTTAATCATTGTGAATGTTCTGTTTGTAGTCATTTTTGTGTTATTTATTTTGCAAAATTACATTTTATACTTTTAATATGGAACATGAAATATAAAGGAATCATTTTATCATTAAATTAGTAGCTTTGCAGCGAAAAATATGCTATCCCTTACCGAACTAAAATCATTACTGGCTACGCCACAGAAAATCGTAATTACTACGCACCATAAACCAGATGGGGATGCGATGGGCTCTTCTTTGGGCCTATACGCCTATTTAATCCAGAAGGGGCATCATGTCACTGTGATTACGCCTACAGACTATCCTTATTTTTTACATTGGCTGCCTAATAACTCCGATGTACTCATCTATACAGAGGCAAAAGAAAAAGCTGAACTATTGGTTGCCGAGGCATCCCTTGTGTTTTGTCTTGACTTTAACACGTTAAGCCGCATCAATGAACTTGGTGAGGTTATCCGTAGTGCACCTGCGTACAAGATCATGATCGACCATCACCTGGATCCTGAAGATTTTGATGATTACAGACACTGGAGCATCAATGCCTGCGCCGCAGCACAGCTGGTTTATGATTTTATCGTGAACGAACTGCATGATGGCGCACTGATGAATAAAGATATAGCTACTTGTTTATATACGGGTATCATGACTGATTCGGGATCCTTCCGGTTCCAGTCGGCCAATTCTGCGGTTTACCGTATCGGTGCCGACCTGATCGATGCTGGTGCAGAACACTGGCGTATACATCAGCTGGTATACGATAACGCTACAGAAAACCGTTTACGTTTCTTAGGTAACTGCCTGACGAACAAACTGGAGATCTTAAGAGATTTTAATACGGCAATTATTTCCGTTACCGCAGAAGAATTGAAGCGTTTTGAAATCGTAACGGGAGATACAGAAGGTATCGTAAATTATGCGCTTTCGATAAACGGGATTAAATTAGCGGCTTTTATTATTGAAAGATCTGATAAGGTTAAACTATCATTACGCTCTACCGGCGATTTTCCTGCAAATGAGATCTGCAAGAAGTTTTTCAATGGTGGCGGACATAGGAATGCGGCGGGTGGTTCTTCTGACAGGAATCTGGAAGATACAATCAGCTACTTTAAATCTATACTGCCGGAATACAAAACACAGTTATTACAATAAACCACAGCTTTAATTGCTGTAAAACCAGATAATAAAAACTAAAATGAAACCTCATGAGCTTACAAAACGCTTAACGAAATCAGTTAAAGCTCATGTAAGCTTCATTACCATTAAAAAACAATAAAAACTAAAATGAAACCTCATGAGCTTACAAAACGCTTAACGAAATCAGTTTAAGCTCATGTAAGCTTCATTACCATTAAAAAACAATATAAACAGAAATGAAAAAATCATTAGTAATTCTTTTTGCAGCTACACTTGGATTAGCGGCTTGTAACAACTTCAAAAAAGCCCCGGGAGGGTTGATGTACCAGATCTACAAAACTGAAGGTAAACCAAAAATCGTTGAAGGTGATATTATCAAAATCAATGCGATTCAAAAAACAGAGAAAGATTCTGTAATGAGTAGCACTTATGATAATCAGCAGCCAGCTGTATTCCCTGTATCGAAAAAACAATGGGCAGGTGATATTACTGACGCTTTATCTTTATTAGCTGAAGGCGATAGTGCTACATTTAAAATTGATCTGGATTCAATGGCTAAATATTCTGGTCAGCCGAAACCAGCAACACAAAAAGATAAGTACATGGTATTTACCGTGAAAATTGAAAAAGTAATGCACAAAGCAGCTGGTGAGCCAGATTCAGTTTTCCAGAAAAAAGCTACTGAATTTTTCCAGAAAGATTTCCAGGCTACAGTCGCAAGATATAAAGCATCTGAAGCTGGAAAAATCAAAAAGTTTATCGACGACAACAATTTAAAAGTTCAGACTACAGCATCTGGTTTACAGTATGTGATCACTGAACCAGGTGATAAACAAAGAGCAACTCCAACTGATACATTAATGGTGAACTACACTGGTAAATTATTACCTAAAAAAGGTGATGGTAAAGACAATGTTTTTGATACCAGCGTAGAAAAAGTTGCTAGAGAATCAGGTAAATTCAATCCGATGGCACAATATGCTCCACGTCCGTTTACAATCGGTAGAGCGATCCCAGGATTTGATGAAGGTCTTTCATTAATTGGTAAAGGCGGAAAAATCACTTTGATTATCCCTTCCAAATTAGCTTACGGTGAAGGTGGAATGCCACAAGGCGGAATCACGCCATTCTCTCCATTAGCTTTTGATGTTGAAATTACGGATATCAAAAAACCTACAGGAACTCCTGCTGCTACAGTAACAATGGCACCTCCTGTTACTAAAAAATAATTTGATTTAACAATCAGCAAAAACCCTGTCCGGATTCGGACAGGGTTTTTTTATTAACTTTGTTTTATGCTTTTAACCGATACTCATACCCATCTGTACTACGAAACAGATGAAGAAAAACAAGCTTTGCTTTTTCAGCGCTGTTTCGATAATGAGATAACCCGCCTGTTCCTGCCCAATGTAGATGTGTCTTCCATTGCGAAGATCGACGATCTGGTAAAAAAATATCCCGAAAATTGTTTCGCTATGTCGGGCCTCCACCCATGTGATGTAAAGGAAGGTTATGAGGATGTACTACAGGAAATCTATAACAGTATCGAAGGCAGGAAGATTTATGCGATCGGGGAGATCGGGATTGATTTGTATTGGGACAAAACAACTTTGGGGATACAGCAAACTGCGTTCCGGGAGCAGATTAAATGGGCGAAAGCGATGCGGCTGCCTATCGTGATCCACTGCAGGGAAGCTTTTGATGAAGTGTTTGAGGTTTTGGAACAAGAAAAAGCCGATGACCTGCGAGGCATTATGCACTGTTTTACAGGAAACCTGGAGCAGGCACACCGGACTATCGATCTTGGTTTTTACCTTGGGATTGGTGGGGTAGTCACTTATAAAAAAGCAGGGCTGGATGAAGTGCTGTCGCATATCCCGCTTGAACACCTGGTGCTGGAAACAGATTCTCCTTTTCTTGCGCCAGTACCTTTCAGAGGGAAACCGAATGAGAGCAGTTACCTGGTACATATTGCTCAGAAAGTAGCGGATATCTACCATATCTCCATAGAAGAGGTAGCTGAAATTACCACAGCCAATTCCATCAAAATATTTAACGTCTGATATTCATGACAAAAATACTTATCATCTATACCGGCGGTACCATCGGTATGGTCAACAATCCCATCACCGGAGCTTTGATCCCGTTCGACTTTAAACAGATCCAGCAGAATGTTCCGGAGCTTGCCAGGTTAAATTATGAGCTGGATGTCCATTCCTTTGACCCGATCCTGGATTCTTCGAATATGGACCCGACTATCTGGGCTGAACTGGCTGCGATCATTGAGCGTACTTATCATGATTATGATGGCTTTGTGATTCTGCATGGCTCTGATACGATGGCTTATACAGCATCTGCCCTGAGTTTTATGCTGGAGAACCTGAATAAACCTGTGGTGCTGACCGGCTCGCAGCTTCCTATCGGTGAAATCCGGACGGACGCCAAGGAAAACCTGATCACGGCACTGGAAATCGTCGCCACGAAAAATGAAGGACTCGCCATGGTACCGGAGGTTTGTATCTATTTTGATTACCAGCTTTTCCGCGGTAACCGCTCCATCAAATATAATTCGGAGAAATTCGAAGCTTTCCTGTCGCCAAACTATCATATCCTTGCCGAAGCAGGTGTAAACCTGTCATTCTACAGCAACTATATCCATCCCCAGGCAGAAGAGCCTTTACATGTACAGTCGGATTTTAATGCCAATATCGGCGTACTGAAACTGTATCCGGGCATTACCCCGCAAGCGGTACAGGCGATTACCAAATCATCCGTTGATGCGATTGTACTGGAGACGTTCGGCTCCGGAAATACAACTACCGCGCAATGGTTTACCGATAGCCTGCAGGATGCAATCGATAACAATAAACTGATCGTTGATATCTCTCAATGCCAGGGCGGATCAGTGGAACTCGGCAAATACGAAACTAGTAAGAAACTGCAGCAAATGGGGGTGATCAGTGGTTTTGATATGACCTTTGAAGCGACGGTGACCAAGCTGATGTACCTGATGGGACTAAAATTAAGTAATGAAGAAATTGCGAGACTAATGGAGCAGTCTTTACGCGGAGAGCTTACCGCCTAAGGTAAAACTTCTGTAATTTGGTGGGATAAATCCGCAGTTAGCATATAATAAGCTTATTTTTGAATTAATGAACCTTGCAGGGGTGGAATGTTATTTACGGCCGACCGTCGCAGGACATTTAATTGTTCAATAAGAAGAAGAACTAATGAAGATAGAACAAATTTATACTGGCTGTCTGGCCGAAGCGGCCTATTATATTGAAAGCAATGGTGAGGCTGTAATCATAGATCCGCTGCGTGAAGTTCAGCCTTATATCAAAAAGGCAAAAGATGCGGGTGCGACAATCAAATATATTTTTGAAACACATTTTCATGCTGATTTCGTCTCAGGTCATATTGATCTGGCGAAACAGTCAGGTGCGACCATCATCTATGGTCCTACCGCAAAGACGACGTTTGATTCTCATATAGCTACAGATGGTGAAGAATTTAAAATCGGCGAATTAACCATCAGGGCTTTACATACTCCGGGGCATACCCCCGAATCTACTACCTATCTGCTGCTGGATAAAGATAATCAGCCTTACTGTATCTTCTCCGGAGATACCTTGTTTATTGGTGATGTCGGCCGGCCGGACCTTGTACAAAAAGGAACGCAAAGCATGGAAGAGATGGCAGGAACCTTATATGATTCCCTGCATACTAAAATCCTGGGTTTACCGGACAACGTACTGGTTTATCCGGCACATGGCGCAGGATCGGCTTGTGGTAAACACATGAGTAAAGAAACTTTTGATACCCTGGGTAACCAGAAGAAGGTTAATTATGCATTGAATACGGCATCAAGAGAAGATTTTATTTCACAGGTTACCGCAGGGATTTTGCCGCCGCCACAGTATTTCGCCAAAAACGCAGCGATCAATAAAAATGGCTATGAAAGCTTTGCGGATGTGCGTGAAAAAGGGTTGATACCGATGAACCCGGAAGATTTTGAGGCTACTGTTAACCATGAAGGCGCACTGATTTTGGATACCCGTGACCCGCAGGAATTTGCAAAGGGATTTATTCCTTCCGCGATCAATATCGGTTTGGGCGGACAATTCGCACCATGGGTAGGGGCACTGATCACTGATCTTCAGCAGCCGTTATTACTGATTGTAGAAGAAGGAAAGGCCGAAGAAGCGATTACCCGCCTGGCGAGAGTTGGTTACGATAATACCATCGGTTACTTAGAGGGTGGAATGGAAAGCTGGAAAGCCGCTGACAAAGATACCGACCGGATTGCTTCAGTACCTGTTGATGAATTTGAAAACATCTATGCTGAAAACCCGGACATTCATGTTTTGGATGTACGTAAACCCGGCGAATATGAAAGCGGTCATCTTGAGTTCACTTCAATGCGCCCGCTGGATTATATCAATGACTGGACCAACGAGGTCAACACTTCAGCAACCTATTATATACATTGCGCCGGTGGTTACCGGTCGATGATTGCCGCCTCTATACTTAAAGCAAGGGGCGTAGAAAATGTTATTGATATCGCAGGAGGTTACGCCGCACTTAAATCTTCGGGTTTAAAACGTACGGATGGCACTTTTGCTGATAAAAATTAAGTTAAGCAGATGGAAGAATACGACGTACTCATTATAGGGGCCGGACCAATCGGTATGGCTTGCGGTATTGAAGCAAAGCAGGCTGGATTGAGTTATGTTATTGTAGAGAAAGGCGCTTTGGTGAACAGTCTTTACAATTACCCGGTTTTCATGACCTTCTTTTCCACTTCCCAAAAGCTGGAAATAGGCGGTGTACCATTTGTAAGTATAAATCCGAAGCCAAACCGCAACGAAGCTGTAGAATATTATCGTCGTGTCGCGGAGAAATTCGAGCTGAATATCCACCTTTTTGAACAGGTGAAAGATCTTGCTAAAGCTGATGACGGGTCGTTTACGGTAAACACCGCTAAAAGAAGTTACAAGGTAAAAAACGTCGTCATCTCTACCGGATTTTATGATGTTCCGCTGCTGATGGACATCCCTGGTGAGGAATTGCCAAAAGTTACCCATTACTATAAAGACCCGCATTTGTATGCTTTTCAAAATGTAGTGGTGATAGGCGCCAATAACTCCGGGATTGACGCCGCGCTGGAAACCTATCGGAAAGGGGCTAATGTAACACTGGTTATCCGGGGTCCGGAAATAGGTTCTTATGTGAAATACTGGGTACGGCCGGATATTGATAACAGGATTAAAGAGGGCGCTGTAAAGGCTTACTTTAATTCGGAAGTTACCGCGATTGAAGAGGGAAAGGTAACGATCCGTACACCGGAAGGAGAGCTTACTATTGACAATGATTTCGTTATCGCAATGACTGGTTATAAGCCGGACTTTGAGCTGTTGAAGCGTTTGGGGGTAGACCTTGGTGCGGGGAACAGTGATTTACCTGCATACAATCCTGAAACGATGGAAACAAATTTGCCTGGTTTATATCTTGCTGGTGTGGTTTGCGGAGGTATGGATACCCATAAATGGTATATTGAGAACTCAAGGGTACATGCGGAACAGATTTTTAGCAATATTAAAGCTAAGGTTGCGCTATAACGAGATTAAAATCTCATTAAGGCCTCCTTTTAGCTGAATTTAATTAAGTTTGCACAAAATATTTTAAGACCTGAATGCCAGGAATAAATCAGATTAGGAAACCAATAGCTGCGGATATAGCCGTCTTTGAGCAGAAGTTTAAAGACTCTATGCATAGTGATGCTCCGTTACTGGACCGTATTACGCATTATATAGTTAAAAGAAAAGGTAAGCAGATCCGGCCGATGTTCGTTTTTTTTGCGGCTAAACTATGTGGCGGAATTATTGAATCCACCCACCGCGGCGCCGCCCTGGTAGAACTGTTGCATACCGCCACTCTTGTACATGATGATGTAGTGGATAACGCTTACGAACGCCGGGGTTTTTTCTCTATCAATGCCTTATGGAAGAATAAAATCGCTGTACTGGTAGGTGATTACCTGCTGGCGAAAGGTCTGCTTCTTTCTGTAAACAACAATGAATTCCGGCTGTTGCAAATCGTTTCTGAAGCGGTAAAACAGATGAGTGAGGGTGAACTGCTGCAGATTGAAAAGGTGAGGCGGATGGATATTGGTGAAGAACTGTATTTTGATGTGATCCGCCAGAAAACAGCCTCCCTGATCGCTTCCTGCTGTGCATGCGGAGCGGCTTCGGCTGGCGCAGATGAGGAGACGGTTGAAAAGATGCGTTTATTTGGTGAAAAAGTGGGTATCGCCTTTCAGATTAAGGATGATACTTTTGATTTCGGGACCGATGATGTGGGCAAACCGCTGGGAATAGATATCAAAGAAAAAAAAGTTACCCTTCCTCTTATATATGCATTGAACCGTGCGGACAAAGCCGAGAAGAAAAAGATGATTAACCTGGTTAAAAACCATAATGATGAGCCTGCGAAAATTCAGCAGATCATTGATTTTGTAAATAGCAAAGATGGTGTCCATTATGCCAATGAGAAAATGGTTCAATATCAGCAGGAAGCCTTTGATATTTTATATACTTTCGAAGAAAGTGAAGCCAGAACAGGCTTAGAGCAGCTAGTTCGTTACACGACAGAGCGCAAAAAATAAAAAACACTATTATTTTCTTCATTTTTCGCTGATAAATTTCTGTGAGTTTGATTAAAGTCTTACTTTAATCAAAAAAAACTCCATGAAGACCCTTTTACCTTTACTTTTTTTAGGATTGACTGTGTCAGTACAGGCGCAGGACCAATTTGGTGCTGAATTTAAACGGATAAATTCTGATGTTCAGCAAAGTTCGGCAGCTTACGGCAATTTGAAAACTGCGACAGAAGTGATCGGGCACCGGTTAACCGGTTCTGCCAATGGGGCAAAAGCAGAAAGTTATGCTTATCAACTATTAAAATCCTATGGGTATGATGTGCGTTACCAGCCTTTTGAAGTAGAAAGCTGGAGCCGCCTTACCAACAAAACCAAAATAGGTGATTCAGAAAGTACACTCCAAAAGGTAGCCACTGTAGCCCTTGCGCATTCCCCTGTCAAAGCTTCAGTTACTGCTGCAATAGCCGACATGGGTAATGGGATGGAAGCGGATTATGCGCAAGCTCCGGAAAAAGTAAAAGGCAAAATCGCCCTGATCTACCTCGGGGTGCTGCCGGGATCTCCTGAAGGAACACGGTCTCTGCACCGGTCAGAAAAGACAGCAATAGCGATTAAATATGGTGCGGCGGGTGTAATTATTATCAATGGGGTGAAAGGCGGGGTACTGCTGACGGGTACTGCTTCTGTTACGGGTAAACTCATTACTATACCGGCAGTGTGCATCGGCCTGGAAGACGGCATGCGTATCAAAGCGTTATTGCAGACAAAACCGCAGTACGCGAGTTTAAACATGACCAATTTTTCAGGACTGATCAAGGCAAGAAATGTAATCGCTACACTGAAAGGCGACTCATTACCGAAGGAGAAAATAGTAGTTGGCGGTCACCTTGACAGCTGGGACCTTGCCACAGGAGCAATTGACAACGGCATTGGTTCCTTTGCTGTAATTGATATGGCAAGATCTTTTAAAGCGTTAAAATTAAAAACCAGGCGGACAGTAGAATTTGTATTGTTTATGGGAGAAGAGCAGGGTTTACTCGGTTCAAAAAACTATGTGAAAGAGGCGGTAGCCAAAAATGAAATGGGCAACCTGAGGTTTATGCTCAATTACGACATGACTAACGACGTGAAAGGCTTTTCGACCAGTAGGGCAGAAATGAAAGACCTGTTTACCACCTGGGGGGCATCAATTATAAAGATTGATACCGGGTTTAAAAATGTATTTAGCGCAGGTGCAGGACTGCATAGTGATCACCAGCCATTTATGCTTGAAGGTATTCCTACAGGTGGAGGAGCGGGAGGCAAACTTCCAAATAATTCAGGGCAGTTTTACCATTCGGACGGTGACAGCTTTAAGCTTGTAGATGAACAGCAGTTGAAAAATACTGTGCGTTACAGCGCCATGCTTACTTACGCACTGGCAAATACCCCTGTGATTCCTGTAGTTCGTCAATCGGAAGAAAAACTTAAAACCTTCCTGATAGAAAATAATTTAGAATTGCCTTTAAAGATAGCTGGCGAATGGCGCTGGTAAACTAATAAAGTACCTGCATTCCGTATTTTCGTCTATATTTACTCACAAATAAATAATTGTTGCTGCGGAAATGCGTACTATCAATATAAAAGAACTGGCGAAAGCATTGAATTTATCGACATCGACTGTTTCCCGGGCTTTCCGGGATAACAGCGATATCAGTAAAGAAACGAAGGATAAGATCCTGAACGCAGCGAAGGAGCTCAATTATCAGCCTAACCATTACGCCAGTAATTTACGGGAGCAACGCAGCAAGACGATTGCCGTAATCGTTCCTGAACTTGCCAATAATTTCTTCTCACAGGCTATCCATGGTATAGAACGTGTAGCCCGGGATAAAGGATACCACATCCTGATTTATGCTACAGATGATGAATATGAAAAGGAAGTGTCATTTATCAGGCATTTACATAACGGGCGTGCTGACGGGATTATCATGTCGGTATCAGGAGAGGCGAACGATCATAATTATCTGAATGAACTTAACCACAAGAGGCTTCCGCTGGTGTTCTTCGACAGGGTATACGAAGATATTATTACTCCGCGTGTAATCACGAATGATTACGACAGCAGTTTCTCTGCGGCGCAGCACCTGATCAAACAGGGGTGCAGCCGTATTGCTTACCTGGTAATCAATAAAAATCTTTCTATTGGTAAAACCAGAATGCAGGGATATATTGATGCGCTGGCAAAACATAATATCCCGTTTGATGATAACCTGATTGTGGATTGCACGAATAGTTATAAAAAAAATATAGTGATCTTAAAGGACATGCTCAAAAAGCTGCAGCCGGATGGTGTGTTTACTTCAGTGGAGCGTTTGGCTTTCGCAACGTATTATGCCTGTAATGAACTGAACATTTCTATTCCCGGACAAGTAAAAGTAGTTGGCTTTTCCAGTCTGGAAATTGCTCCTCTACTAAACCCATCTCTTACAACCGTTACTCAGCCTGCAACAAAAATCGGGATAGAAGCCGCATCTCTGCTGTTCAAAATGCTGGAGCATCCGGAGAATGTAAATATCAACGAAAAGGTGGTGCTGGACTCCAAATTGATCAAGCGGAATTCTACCTCAAACGCAGGTTAAACGACTTCGTGTTTTCCATTCCGGAACCAGCTTTTTTTCCGGACTGAAAACCCTGCCTTTTTAAAGGCTCAAGTTCGCCGTTTTTTAAAAATAATTTACAAGTTTTCCCTGAAACGCGCAGAATTCGGAGCGCTCACATTTTTCAAGACAGATAAAAGTGTTAATAACTACGGGAACGTTCCCGGTACCGTTCCCGTAAAACGGGTTAAAATATACTTAGTGTATATTACACACTTTAAATTGTCTGAAAATCGTCATATACAATTGTATGTCAGCATTTTATAAACTATAAATAGCAGTGTATACAAAACTAAACAAAGAATTTACTAGTAGATTTTAACAGATTTTACATATTAAATATTGTGTTAAAATATATTTTGATATAAAATTTTGAAATATGATCTGCGAATGTAAATTTACCGTATGTGTATACACACTATAGATTATCCAAATATATAACCCCAAAAGAGTCTTAAATATGAAAGTATTTTACGTGATGAGGCAAGCCTGGCTGTTGATTTTTTTCACACTCGCAGCACTCACAGTACAAGCACAAACCGGTTCAGTAACTGGTAAAATTATCGATGAAACAGGCCAAGGCCTTCCTGGTGCGTCAGTAGTAATCAAAGGTCAGAGCAGAAGCTCAAGTACTGATCTGAATGGTAACTACAAAATCGCGGGCGTACCAGATGGTACAGTTGTTTTAACCGCAAGTTATATAGGTTATACTTCTACAGATCAAACTGTAACGGTTAAAGGTAACACTGTAGCTAACTTCTCTTTAAAACCAGATGCACAGAATCTGAATGAAGTAGTTGTAATCGGTTACGGTACGGCACAGAAAAAAGATCTTACAGGA
>Ga0247805_1001305_pt1 | contig 12031 bp, 9 predicted proteins | sample UWRJL044104R1_FD_180930 | JGI IMG/M metagenome (GOLD analysis project Ga0247805, IMG submission 180930) | Plant litter microbial communities from Arlington Agricultural Research Station in Wisconsin, United States - UWRJ-L044-104R-1 | ecosystem: Environmental > Terrestrial > Plant litter >...
ATTTAGGTGTTTTCATCAACGGGCATATCTATAATCTGAATTCTTGTGATAAGCAGCTGCCAGATAACATGAACGCTTTTTTACAGGACTCAGAAGTGCTGATGGAACGTGCACTAAAAATCGATGAACAGATCAAATCAGGCGCTATTGAACCAAAACAAGAAGCGTTTTACGAAATCCTTGCCCCAGTTCCTCACCCTTCATCCTGCAGGGACGGTTATGCTTTCCGCCAGCATGTTGCTGCGGCCCGTAGAAACCGTAAGGTAGATATGATTGCAGAATTTGATCAGTACCCTATATTTTATTTTACGAACCATAATGCTATCCAGGGTCCAGGGGAAATTGAGTGTATGACCGATCATTTTCAGAAACTGGATTTTGAGCTGGAGATTGCTGTAGTAATTGGTAAAAAAGGCAGAAATATCACAGCTGCGGAAGCAGACAGGTATATTGCCGGGTACATGATAATGAATGATATGAGTGCAAGAACTCTTCAAATGGAAGAAATGCTCCTCAATCTTGGTCCAGCGAAAGGGAAAGATTTCTCCACCGTAATTGGTCCGTGGTTAGTAACACCCGATGAACTCGAAGTTTATAAAACTACACCAAAAGCAGGTCATACCGGTAATACGTATGATTTAAAAATGAGCTGCAGAGTAAACGGCATACAGGTTTCTTCGGGAAATACCGCAGATATGGACTGGACATTTGCTGAGATCATTGAACGCTGCGCATATGGTGTAGATATCTTACCAGGAGATGTAATTGGTTCCGGTACCGTTGGTACGGGCTGTTTCCTGGAGCTGAACGGCACTGGGCTGTTAAACGACCCGGACTATCAGCCGCAATGGCTACAGAATGGCGATGTGGTAGAAATGGAAATTACCGGGCTCGGCAGTTTGAGCAATACCATCAGAAAAGCAGATACAAATTTTTCTATACTAGCACTTAAAAAATAATGTTGACGATCAATGCCGCAAAAATGGGTCCGGCGCAACTGCAAAACTACCTTCAGTATGCAATTGCACCGCGGCCTATTTGTTTTGCCACTACCATAGACCAGGTTGGTAATATCAACCTGAGTCCGTTCAGTTTTTTTAACCTCTTTTCTACTAACCCGCCTCTGTGTATATTTTCTCCGGCTAGGCGTGTACGGGACAATACTACCAAGCATAGCCTGGACAATATTCTTGAAGTAAAAGAATGCGTGATCAATATCGTGAATTATCCGATGGTGCAGCAAGTAAGCCTTGCAAGCACCGATTATGCTAAAGGTGTGAATGAATTTGAGAAAGCAGGGTTCACTATGCTGCCTTCACAACTGGTGAAACCACCCAGGGTGGCAGAGGCACCTGTGCAGCTGGAATGTTTGGTGACAGAAGTTATTAGCCTTGGTGAAAATCCTGGTGCGGGTAACCTCGTCTTTGCAGAGATTAAGCTCATCCATATAAAAGAAGAAATACTGGATAAAGATGGGAAGATAGACCAGGCTAAGATGGACCTGGTAGCAAGGCTTGGGGGGGACTGGTACTGTCGTGTAACACCAGAAAATCTGTTTCAGGTAGCTAAACCATTAACTACTCTGGGTATCGGAGTTGATGCGCTGCCAAAGGGGGTGAGAAATTCTTATGTGCTAACAGGAAATGATCTAGGTATGCTGGGAAACATAGCAAGTATGCCTTCGGATGATGAAATAGACCTGATACGCCATCTACCTTCTGTTAAAGAAGTGTTAGATGCTACAATAGGTGATGGAGTTAACCGCCAGCGTGAACTTCATGAACTTGCAAAAGAAATGCTTGGACAGGGGCAGATTAGTGATGCGTTAAAGATTGTGCTGCTGGAAAGTTAAAATAAGACCCGGAATTGAGCAGCCATATTGTTCCTGAGATTATTTAAAAGAGGCTAACGGCCTTCATAAAACGGCTTTTATAGTATCCGTTCAGTGTTGTTAAGGTAACACCGTGGGTTTTACCCGAAGTAGAATGGATAAACTGTATTGTATCGCCATTTATCTTAGCGATAATCCCAACATGTCCGGCAACCCTTTTCCTGACATTGGTACCAGTGAAAACCAGGACATCACCAACTTTTGCATTTTCGAGTTTTACGGGGGTGCCGGCATCGGTAAATTCGGAAGAAGAGCGGGGAGTAGTGAAACCAAAGTTACGGAAAACATAACTCACAAAACCAGAGCAATCAAAACCAATTGAAGGGTTACTGGAAGCATAACGGTAAGGTACACCTATCATTGTTTTTGCAAATTCAATTAACCGGGTGGCAGGACTTTTAGGCTGTTTGTCAGTAGTGATCTTTTTGACCAGTTCCTGATACTGAGCAGAAGCAGTTTGCGATTTGCCGGTACTGGCAAAAAGCACTACAAAGAGGAATAAAACAAGGCTTTTTTTCATCTGTCTGTGTTAAAGATATCAAATAAAATAACAAAGGGACAAATGTCCCTTCATATTTTTTACGATAAATATTCTTTTACAAACGAATTCAGTCCCTAAATCTAATGCTTTTACGGCGTGGTGACCGCAACAGGGATGATCTTTCCATTAAAGAATTTATGTCCTGTGCGGGCAAAATCAGCCACATATTTTCCCATTTCAAAAGCCATTATCGGAGATTGGTAACCCGGGAATGCTTGTTCCAGCATTTCTGTCTGTGCAGAGCCCAGCGCCAGGCAGTTCACCTTAATTCCTGACTGTGAAAGCTCAAAAGCCAGGCATTCAGTCAGCGTATGTAATGCAGCTTTACTTGAAGAATAAGCTGATAGACCAGGGAATTTAACACTACCCTGAAAGCCGCCCATGCTGCCGATATTCACGATATGACTGCCACTTTGCATTAAGGGGAGCAGGTTCTGGATCATATTAAAATGTCCGGTAACGTTGCTTTCGAACATTTCGGATAATTCTGCTGCCGTAGTTTCCAGGAAAGGCTTATTGATTAGTGCCCCCGCATTGTTAACAAGGATGTCCACCTTTCCAAGTCTTTCCTTTAGAAAAGGGATCAGCGCAGCATAATTATCATGGACAATATCAAACTCTACCGGTAATAAAGTACAATCAGGATTGATCCCTCTGGCAATTTCCAGGAGCTTCCTGAGTTTGTCGGCCGACCGGGCGATGCAAACCACCTTGTTTTCGTTTGATAATGTAAATTCTAGAGCGGCTTCGAAACCGATGCCGCTGCTTGCGCCTGTCAATACAATGTTCATAATTAGTCTTCTTCTGTAATTAGCTGCGTAACCGGATTTGCGATTACATGCAAGCCATCGTTAATCAGTTTTTTATGGTCAGGTTCGTTTGAGGATTTCATCTCCAGATAAATCCTGACTTCTTTTTCCAACTGCGGATAGGTACCCGTATAATGTAATATTTCCAATATTTCCAATGCACACAACCAGTCCTGACGGTACCTGATTTTCAAAAAGTCAAATAATTCCGGTAACTGTTCCTGTCCTTTGTTAGTTTCCCTTATCGTTCTTACCGTTTTGTAAATATCGTGAAGTTTTTGCGTAGCCTCATCATAAACAATCTTTTCAGTGTGTTTTTCGCTAATACGCGTAATTTCTTCATAGGCTTCTTTGTCTGCCGCGCCATTAAATACTGATACGATTTTTTCTCCCACAGCCATATCATATAATCCCCATTCTGGCTGGAAAAGCACATTGCCGTCATTTTCTTTAACCGTACAGTCCCCGAAAACAATCAGGATAATCTTATTGCCATGTTTCCTGATATTTTTCACCACACCACTTACACGGATACCGCTCTCAAAAAGCAATTCAGCGTCACCACCAATTCTTAATCCAAATTCCTCTAGTTCAGCGGTACCAAAATCTTCCAATGCAATTGTACTGTCCTTTAACCTGCCGACCGGCGATGAAAAACCATCTTTGTGGTAGAGTTTGCTGTGGCCATGCAATTGTTTATTATCTACAGCCAGAGCGGAAGGTCCTGATGTTTTGATAAAAGTCATCCGGTCATCCTCATCAAGACCCAAATCGCAGAATATACCTGTCACTTGTAATCCGGAACTATAAACTGCAGTTGCCGGGTTATTTGAATCTATTGCTTTTAGAACTCCTTCTTCACCACCTGTTCTAAAGGCCATTGTGTCCGCAAAAGTTTCCAGTACATCAATCAGGTTTTGAAAAGTCTCTGTTACAAAAAGATGTGGCTGCGGTTTCGTGATGTCGTATGCATAATAGATCGTATCAATCGTATAAGGGATCTTTTCCACATTGTCCATCATACAGCTTGCACTTTCACCTATTGAGGAAAGCAATCCTGCGCCATAAATTTTAGGATCCTGTAAACTTCCGATCAGTCCATATTCAACGGTCCACCAATGCAACCTGCTCAGCAATGCCATTTCTGAAGGTTCGCCCATATTGTCAGATATTTGCTGCAGGTTAGCTTCTGCCTTTGCTATCTCAAATTCCGGTACATCTACCGCCTCTTTTAAAATAGAAAGGTGGCGGATAGCTTCGTACAGTTCAAAATCCTTTGCAGAAAACATTGCTTTCGCACCTATGGAACCAATATAACTCAGATAGCTGTTGTAATCTGCATCTGCAATAATCGGTGCGTGACCGGCCGATTCGTGTATAATGTCTGGAGCTGGTGTATATTCTATATGATTAATCTGACGTATATCTGCTGCGATCACCAGCACATGATATGCCTGATATTCCATAAAGGCTGCGGGAGGAATAAATCCATCCACTGTAACTGCGCCCCATCCTAATTTGCCCAGGTTATCATTCATAGTCTGCAGGTCCGGGATATATTCGATACTCAAACCTGCACGCTGTAATCCTTTGATGTAAGGATAATAAGCCACATCTTTAAGATAACTGTAGTTCTGGCGCATTACATACCGCCATACAGCCTGATCTACCGGCGTATACTTGACATAATTCTGATCTACAATAAATTGCCTTAAATGCTTAGGCAGCTTTGCAACCTGGGGATTGTTAAAGTCATTAAAATCACTCATCACTTTTTATATTTGGTGTCTCTAAGGTAGTGGTTCTGTACAATTTATCAAGTAGTGTGAGACCCTTTTACTTTCTGATGATTCTATTTTTTTACCTTGAAAGAGAAATGCGTTTGCATAAAATAACTCGCTAAGGCTAGTAATATGTTTACTACTATTTTCGAAACAGTAGGATATAAGTGGAACGTTTCAACTAGCAATTTAAGGAATGCATAATTGAGTAATAAATTTGTAATTACTACAATCCCGTACCTGAACATCTGTATCCTTCCTTTCATTTCTGATTTGGTGAATACCAGATATTTATTTAAAGTAAAGCCGATTACAAAACTAAGGGGGGCTTCCAGGATAAATGCGGCTACGGGTGCGGTGATCATTCCCGGGCGAAACGACAGGTGAACATCCTCCTGATGAAGGATATAGTTATAAATAACAAAATATAAAACGGTTCCGCTGACAAAATTTGTTCCGCCAGAAAACATGTACCTGAAAGTGTGCAGTGTAAACCAGCGTGAAAATGGGGGGTAAAAGAAATCTATAAATTTTAAAAGGGCTTTACGCATATTAAGTTAAAAGTGATAGCTGCAAATCCCAGGCAATTTAGGGATAGAATATCATTTACCGAAATTGCCAGTGAAATTAGCGGGTAGCAACAGGCACAGAAATGAAATCAATCACAGCGCAATACCGATAGCCTGGGTGTTTCCTTATATTAACCCCAGCAAAGTTTAAGTTGTAGCTGGTTTCGAGTATGGTTTTTCTGTGTCCAAGATCGGGCACGTCTTTGTCGAGCAGCAGCATACATACATTGGCCAGCCCTTTCGAAAACCCGAAAGCCAGGTTTTCTGCCATAGCATGTCGTGGGTAGTATTGAGAGATCCTGTCTTTTACCGTACGCCCGTCACTGGAATTATGACCAGCAATATTGTTTTTGCTCAGGTCCTTAGCATGCTGTTGGGCCACATAAGTAAGTGTTTCATCCGGTCTAAAAACAGACAATCCTTTGATATCTTTCAAATCCTTTTCGAGGCCACGGTAATACTTATCTTTCCTGTTTACCCTTAACTGATCGAAGTTACTGTACTGTTTCATATCACTATTATATGCATTCACAAAATCCTGGAAGTAGGTATTGAAAAACTTTGATCCGTCCATCCGGGAAAGGTTCATATAAAAAATGATCTTCTTTTCTTCATCATTCAGATATGTTGTGTTTTTGGCAGTATTAGCCATTTCAAGTTCTTCCGGCGACCAGCTGTTTGTACTGGTAAAGGATTGTGCGCTTACTGAAGTAGCAGTAAAGAAAAATAGGACGAAGGCTGTGCAGATAATTTTCATGATTGAATTAACGTAGATATCAACTGTGTAATATGTAGCAATAACAATAATGAGACCATTTGCCCATATAAGATTGATTGTTGGGGCCAGCCTGCAAAATCTGTTCGCAGATATTGTATCAATATATAAGTATATTCCCCGTTTAGTTCCCGGCATTTTACATTTATACACACTGCGCCCTTTAAAAATTAGTATTCAATGGAACCATTCTTTTTATAATTCTCAGAAAATTCTGAAGGTGTTAATTTGAATTGGTTAAAAAAGCATTTAGAGAAGTAGGAGTGTGAACTAAACCCCACCATATATCCGATTTCAGAGATATTAAATTCTTTTTCTGTTAAAAGTTTTGCCGCAGCTTTTAATCTGATTAACCGCACGAATTCGTTGGGCACATAGCCTGTTTTTGCTTTAACTTTTTTATAGAGGCCGGACCTGCTTATGCCTAATTCTTTCCCTAAATCCTCCACAGATAATTGCGGGTCGGATATTCGCTCCTGGATGATTTGTGTGATCCTATCCAAAAACTTCTTGTCTCGGTTCCCTGAAATCAGGATATCTGTACTTTCAAATGGATTTTGTGCAAAACGCACTTTTAAATTGGATTGCAACTCGAGCAGATTCTTGATAATTAACGATAGCTGTTTCCATTTAAACGGCTTTGAGATATAGGCATCCGCACCACTTTCAAGGCCTTTAATTTCTGCCTCCGTATTTGTTTTAGCGGTGAGCAAAATTACTGGCAGATGGCTGAAATTGATGTCGTTTTTGATCGTATTGCAAAGCTCTATACCGTCCATTACCGGCATCATTACATCCGATATAACAATGTCTATATGATTTTTCTCCAGTTTTTTCATCGCTTCAGCACCATTTTTCGCTTTTACCGCATGATATCCTTCAGAAAGAAAACCTTTGTAAAGAAAATCTAACAGTGAAGGGTCATCCTCCACTACTAGCACAGTTTGCTGACCTGCTGCATCTTGGGTCCCTACTGGATCGAAATTATTTGTTATGCTGTTCAAATTCTCCTGGAATGGAATAAGTACTGTGAAAATTGTTCTCAAGCCTTCATCACTTTCTACTTTTAGTTCACCTCCGTGTTTCTCTGTCAGGGATTTTGCTAATGCCAGACCAATACCGGTTCCTCCCAAATTAGTATAATGATGCTCCTCAGTGGAAACCTTGAAAAATTTTTTAAATATCGAGTCCAGTTGGGCTCCCGGTATACCAATTCCATCGTCTTCGATACTGATCGAGATCATTTTTTCACCTGCCTCGTTTAAATAGAAATCATTAATGCTGACTTTTAATTTGTGACGGGCGAACTTAAATGCGTTGATCAGCAGGTTACTCAGTATTTTCATTATTGCTTCCGGATCCAGAACAACATCCAGTTTTTTAAAATTACTGCTGACTATAAAAGTCAGATTGCGTTTTTGTGCCATAGGGTTAAAGCGGTCCCGGATACTATTTACCAGATATACTAATTCAACACTTTCCGGATGGATTTCGAATATATCGCTTTCAATTCTCCTGAAATCCAGCAATTGGTTTACAAGCGTTAACAACCGGTCAGAATTTTCCTCCATTACCTGCAACTGATCCATACTTTCCTGATCTTTGTGTTGTTTGCTCAGTAACCGTTCTAAAGGGGCAATAATCAATGATAGCGGTGTCCGGATCTCATGGGCCATTGCCGTGAAAAACTCAATTTTCTGCTTGTAAAAATCCTGCTCGCTTTTGTTTTTTAATCTTTCGAGTTTGATTTCATTTTTCTTCCGTTCCTTATTATAAATAAATTTACGGAGCCAAAGCAAGGCGAAAGCTGTAATCAACGCATACAAGACGTAAGCATAGATCGTTTTATAAAACGGGGGTAATATGTTAATACGTATAGTTGATATCTGTGCTTTATTTGAGCCCTGTTCATCGGCTTCCCTGACCATAAAAGTATACGTTCCTGCAGGAAGGTTGGTGTAGGTAGCCTTTCGCTGACTTCCTACATAATTCCAGTTCTGGTCAAACCCATCCATTTTAAAAGCATATTGAACCTTATTGGGCGCAATAAAATTAAGGGATGCATACTCTATACTTAACACAGACTGGTCATGTTTCAGGAATATTTCCCTGGTGTAATTTATAGCTTTCTTAAGCGGCCCGTGTTCATCAATATTCAGGTCCTTGTTGAATAACTGAAAGTTAGTGAAAGAAATTTTAGGTACAGTACTGATACTTCCGATCTGACTGGGGTAGAAGGCATTAAACCCATTGATTCCACCAAAATACATTTTTCCAGATGAATCCTTAAAGAATGCCTTGTAATTATACTGCTGACTCTGAAGATTATCCCATTTGCCGAAACTACGCATTGATTTAGATTTTGGATCAAATTCAAAAAGTCCGTTATTGGTAGAAAACCACATCTTTCCCAGATTGTCTTTAATGATACCATAAACCACAGCACTTTTTATCCAGCTTTCCCCATCATAAACCTTAAACTTTCCAGTGTGTTTGTTTAAGACATTGAGACCACTGCCATCGGTACCCAGCCACAAGTTGCCCTCGTTGTCATCCAGCATGCAGATTACTTTATTAGAGCTGATGGAATTCGGATTCCTTGAAGATGCATATTGGGTCAGCTGCCCGTTCGGGTCCATACGGATCAGCCCGTTATCATAAGTTGCTATCCAAATTACATGAACGTTATCCTGGTACACCTGGTAGATGCAACTCTTATCCAAATTCATGCCGCTGATCCTGATAAAACAATCATGTTGTTCATCATAAAGGTTCAGACCCGAAATTGTTGAAACCCATACACGGCCCTGCCTGTCTTCATCAATAGAATAGACACTATTGTCACTCAACGTTTTCGGGTTGTTGGGGTCGCTTTTGTACCGTTTGATCTTACCGGTTTTAGGATTTAAGATATTTAGGCCACCGGTATACATACCTATCCATATATGGTTGTTTTTATCTTTATACAATGCATGTATATTATGATAAGAAAGGCTGTCCTGATGAGCTGCAAATGGAAACCTTTTAAAAGACTTATCAATAGTATTAAAATAATTTAAACCTTCGTCTTCGGTGCCGACCCACATACTGCCAGGTTTTGTTTCCAGGAAAGCACTGATCGCATTTCCTGATAATGAATTTTTTACTCCTGAGGGATAGTAAAATTCAAAGCTCAGACTGGTTTCGTGGTAGTAATTTAAACCTCCAAAGTAAGTGCCGGCCCATATCCCGCCATCCTTATCTTTAAAAACATTATAGACCGCATCGTCGCTAAGGCTGAAGGGATCGTTATTTTTATTCTGATAGACAGAGAAGTGGTTATTCTTGAGATCGAAAATGTTCAGTCCTTTTTCAGTACCTAAATACAGAATCCCGGGTTTAGGTTCATAAATCGACCTTACAATATTATCACTGATGGAGTTACCCGAATTTTTTCCGTAGACTTTAAATGCATTTAGCTTTTTCTGCCAAACATTCAGTCCGCCACCCATGGTACCAATCCATATATTGCCGTTTGTATCTTTATACAGATCTAATATCACATTACTCGACAGGTTTTGAGAAGATGAAGTATAGTGCCTTATCCTATTGATTTGAGGCCCCAGCACGTCTATACCTTGACCATAAGTGCCTACCCAGATATTGCCCAGGTCATCCTCAACCATTTTAGATACTTCATTGGATGATATTTTGTGAGCAGAGGTAGTAGTGAAATTTTCTACTTTATCAGTTTTTGGCTTGTACCTGTATATACCCCTGTTTTTGGTCGCAATCCAGATATTACCAGCGGTGGTGCGGATGATATCATTTATAAAATAATCCTGAAGTGGTTTGAAGCGGGTGAATTTTTCTGTTTCGAGATTAAATATGAATATGCCTTCGTCAGTTCCAATCCAGAATGTTTGGTGATCGTAGCGAAATATTTTCCTGATAAAGTTATTGCCGATGGTGCCTGCGACCCCTTTTTGATGCTGGAATGATTTGAAGTTGTAACCGTCAAACCTGCTTAACCCATATTTGGTTCCAAACCACATATAACCCTGATCGTCCTGCTCAATATCCCAGATCGTATTGGCGCACAAACCATCGGTAACCGTATAGTGCTTGAAAAAAAATTTCTGTGCAAGCGCATGATCAGCGATGCAAAAAAGGCAAAAACAAAGTAGCAGAGCAAGTGCCCTGCTTTTATTTTTATTCATCATATTTGGTTAGGTACGCCATCCAAGGTAGTCAATCTTCAGAGCTAAACCAGCTCCTGAATTATTTTAGGCCATGTATTTTTTTTATGACATCCACCTCTTCCTGTTTATAAACGGTTCCATCTTTTCTGAAAATATCATGAAACCATTCTTTAGGTTCTTCACCACTGGAAAGTGGTGTGTCCCAAGCATACTTTGTATTGGATTTACCATCTACCAGCCCCCAGTTTATTGCGCCGATATTTTGTTTTTTCAGTAATGGGAGTATGTTTTCAAACCGGCTATTTTTGGTGCGTGCCATGTATTCGGTACAGATCATTGGCCGGCGTTGAATCTTTAGCAAATCAATAACCCTTTGGTGCCATTGCGGATCTTCATAATCGTGGTAGGTGATCACATCCGAGTTCATAGCCTGGAATACATTTAACTCATAAAAATCCCATGCCCAGATACCTGCACTGATGGGCTGTTCAGGATTTACTGCTCTGGCCCAGGTAAAAACACTTTTCAGTAATGGCAATGAACTGGTCAGCTTACCGGAGTTTCCTGGCTCGTTGTATAAATCCCATAAGAGAATACGTTTGTCACTTTTAAAGCGTGTCATGATATCTTTAACATACTTTTCCAGCGCAGGAAAATTTGCGTGGTTTTTTGAATCCGGATCACCGGGATCCTGAACCCAACCTGAATTGTGGATGCCCGGCTTTGGATCTGGTTGCCTGCCGATCTTTGCCTGTTTATTCCAGCAGTCGTCAAAAAACACAAATACTGTTTTAATGTGATGTTTATCGGCAATGGTTAAATATTGATCAATTCGCTTTTTGAAACCTGCTTTATCCTGTTTCCAGGCGAGGCTATGGAGATAAACCCTCATGGTATTAAATCCTATTCCTTCTGCCCAACCTAATTCCTTATCAATCGTAGCTGGATCGAAAGTATCAGCTTGCCACATTTCCAACTGGTTAATGGCTGTACTTGGCAAAAAATTGGCACCATTGATCCACTGCTGTTGCTTGTACCAGGCGTTTGCCTTTTCAACGGACCAGACTTTAGCTCCTGTAGCTGATTTTGGATTTATTTGCCCTTTTGTTGTTGTCACAAAAATAAGAATCAACAACATTAATATACTTAAATACTTTCTTTTCATCTTATGGTTTTGAGTTTAACAATTGCTTTTGATTAGCATTTTATTTTTTATCTGAAGGAATGGTCAGCTGTTGCGAGGTCTTCGCAGGAAATCCAAAATGAGGAGTTCCATCGGCGTTCCAAGTGAACTTTTGTGCCCTGGGAGAGCGAAATCCGCCACAACCCTGACCTGGAGCGGAGTTCGCATGATAAAGTATCCAGTCTTCTTTTCCGTCCGGTGACTTGAAAAAAGAATTATGACCAGGTGCGTATACTCCATTTTCAGGCGACTGCTTAAAAACAGGTTTGTCACTTTTGACCCAGGAGTTAACATCTAAAAT
>Ga0247805_1001306_pt1 | contig 12031 bp, 12 predicted proteins | sample UWRJL044104R1_FD_180930 | JGI IMG/M metagenome (GOLD analysis project Ga0247805, IMG submission 180930) | Plant litter microbial communities from Arlington Agricultural Research Station in Wisconsin, United States - UWRJ-L044-104R-1 | ecosystem: Environmental > Terrestrial > Plant litter >...
TTCTATACAGACATTCATCTGCATATTACGCCGCTCAATCTGATCAATCTTTACAGCCCATTTCAACATCAGCTCACGCGGAGGCAGCATATCGAAAGGTAACCGCTGAACACCGTCAAATACAATACCTTCTATAGTATGTTGCCTGGCAAAATTATATAGCTGAACCCATTGCTCACCGGATAAAGGAAATGATATAATATTTTCATTCTCACCCCAAAGTCCTGACCGCAATAGCGATAGTAATGCCCTGTGAATTTTGTTATCCGGCATTAGCTAATTTGTCCAGCAATCCATTCTTTTCTAAAACCTCAACTAACTTGCGAATATCCTCTTCGGCCTGATTATATGGTAAATCGTGGCGTTCCACCAACAAATCCACCATAGTACTACTGGTGAACTCACGTCCTGCCAATTTCTCCCATAACCAAGCTGCAGAATCATTCAGCGTAAAAACCTTCGACATATCTACCATATCTTGCCCAGGGTCGACAATAATATGATCATCTCCTATATGCCTCAACACCAAATCTTCTCTTATTTTCATAAAGCCGTTAATTACAACACAATTTTCAGAACAATTTCCTCGCTACTCTTCGGACAGGGCGAATCAAGTACCAAATCTGCCCGAGATAGCGCCACTTTCTCTGATTTAATTTAACTTCGGTCTCACCACGATAGACGGTGTGGGCAATTGCCACCACATCATCGTAATTGACGACTTCATGCGCTGCAACGTTTCCGTCACCTGCCAGGTAGATTTTTGTACTATCGTATTTCACCACACGATGAAGTATCATCTCGCCTTTTACGTTTGCTAATACAATTATACCTTTGGTTAACTCACTTACGTGAAAAGATTTAAGCGATACCCTGTTGCCATCTTTTAAGAAAGGCAGCATACTAGTCCCTTTGACCGGTATGGTTACATATTTGCCTTGCTTTATGTAGCCAAGTACCTGCTCAAAAAGAAGTTTATTGGGTATCGTAATTCTATCTTTGTATAGCAATAATGTCTTCCACCGTTAAATTCTGTTCAAAATATGAAATAGAAGGAAATATACCTCTGTTCATTTTGTGCATTTATACGGCCCGATATTTCTCAGAGATTTGAGCGGAGTTTATAATATAGATTCAGACATTTATCGACCATTTTTTCGAGGGTGAAAAATGTCTGATAACGTTGTAAACTTCCAGCTGACAGCTGGTCATATTTTTCTTTTTCTTGCAAAATACTGTTAATTGCATTGGCTAGCGCCTCTGGATTTTCGAGCTCAACAACCAGACCGGATTCTCCGTCTGCATTTACCCAGCTCACGCCTGACCCGGGAATATGCGTGGATACGATTGGTTTTGAGCAAGACATTGCTTCGATCTGTACAATTGCGAAAGCTTCAGTTTTCAAAATCGAGCTCAGGCAGAAAATATCACATGCACCATAATAAGCAGGAAGATCTTCGTCGGAAATAAATCCAATAAGCTCGACGCGGTCCTTTACATTTAGCTCCAGAATTAACTGTTGTAACGCGTCATAAAGTGGCCCCTTACCTCCGATAACGATCTGGTAGTTTTCATTGAGATACTGTGCTGCACGAATCAGATATTCATAACCCTTATATTCTACCAATCTTCCCAGTGAGAAAATCAATTTCTTTTCCCCGTACTTTTGACGAATTTTTTCTACTTGTGCAATTTCTGGTGTGATGGACTCTATTCCAATAGGAATATGATCTACCTTATACTGTACCTTACTTAGAAAAGGTGATTCATTTACGTACACCGGTGTGGTCCCCACTATCAGATCTGCTCTTTCAATCACCCAATCCTGCAATGGTCTATATAGCTTCAATAACATTCTTTGTTTGAGAATATCACTATGCCAATGTAAAACAACCTTGCCTTTATAACCTGACAGAAAAAGGGCCAGGGTTGCCATAGGATCAGGATGATGAATATGAATAATATCATAATCGCCAGCTATCTGACGAAGTTTCAGGATCATTTTAGGAGCGATCATCGTCGCTGCGAATTTAATCTGTGTCGGTATCGCTATTACTTTAGCAAATGAGTTTACCGGCAAAATGCCCCCCGGATGATCTTCTGTGGTTGCACAAAGCATATCACAGTGGATATTCCGGGCAGATAGACCGAGCATCAGATCGTACATAACCTTTTCTACTCCCCCGCGTATAGGGTAAAATTTACCGACTTGAAGTATTTTCATGAAGACTTTTCTTTTTATTTAACGAGATATTTAATAGATAAGAAGTGACAATGGTTAATGAAAAGACCGCCAACACGTAAAGAATATTGGATATAATAAAAATGTGGTTGCCTCTTAACAAAACAATCCAGACCCCGTGGAATAGATATATTTCGTAAGATATATTCCCCAGGAAACTTATGAACCTGGGTTTAGGCATCTCTACACAATTAAATAATAGAATTGTAATTACAGGTATAAATGCATAAACAAAAATATATAACCATTCATTCTTAGTTAAAATCAAACAAACACATAGCACTGAAAGAGCTATAATGCCTGATATTTTCCTATATATACCCGTCAATATTCCAGTTAATGCCTTTTGATAAAATTTGTAAATTATTCCCATCGGAAAGCCTAATACAGAGACCCACCATGCTCTATCATAGTCTAAAATATTTTTAATGGTCAGAATATAAAGGACAGTTAGCATTAGAATACAAATGATTTTCCAATTAATATCCAGATTTGCCGATCTAAAGACACAATAGAAAAATGTGTAGAATACGACTATAGTAAAAACAAACCATGAATAAGGTAAAGGTGTAATTCCTTCAAAGATCAAATCAGTTAGCATACCTGAGTTAAAACTGTTTTGATCAAAATAGTTCATAAGCAAGTAAAGAAATGTAACTATTAGGAACGGATTGACGATATGCCAGATCCTTTTTCTCCAAAAACCATTTAAATAGATTATTCCTTTCTGAATATAAGATGACATTAGGCCATATCCAGATAAAAAGAAGAAAATAGATACTGCAGGCGCACCTACATGCTTAAACATATTAAAGTACGGCACTTCTACACCGTATTGAAGATGATGTAATACGATTAAAATGCTTAGCGCACCTTTTAATACCTTTGAAGATTGAATATCTAATTCCATGTCAGAATAATAAGTACCTAACTAAATAATAAAGTCTTAAACATTTCTTCCCATGAGCTAACCGCATGAGGAGTTTTGACTTTTCCTTGTACTTTTTCCAGGCCTTTAGAATCACCGCGAATTAGACTCATCATTAATTTCGCCAGTTCCTGAGGATTATTCGGGTCAAAAAAGGCTACGTGATTGCACCCGGCGGCCGTCTCATATGCATAAGGAAGATCAGCGAGTAACATTGGCTTATCAAACGCACCAAATTCTGTTATAGGCAAACCCCAAGTTTCTACTTTCGAGGGAAATACCAGGCAATGACTTTTAGCATAAAAACCAAATAGCGTTTCTCGCGTCATAAAACCGGCAAAATTTAAGCTGGAAAGATGCCCCCATTTTTTATATAACCAGTGTGCGTAGGCATTTTCTTCGCCTTTTACGGTAATACTTACTTTAAAACCTTATACCCCAAGATCTTGAAGTATTTCTGTCGCTTCCGTCAGACATTCAAAATTCTTGTGACTGTTCGGCGAGGCTGCATATACAAAATTATAATTTTCCTCTCCAGCGGAGAGATCTAAAATATTATCTTCAGAGGGTCTGTCCGGTGATGCAACAATTATTTGCTTGGAATGCAAGTAAAACATCTGTAGAAATGCTTCCCTAATCCATTCCTGCTGCACAACAACATGAGTGTTTTTAGTTATGTTTTTTTTATAAATGAACTTAGAAAATATTGCAAGTAAAACAATTTTAGGTGTAAAAAACCATTCTCTCCATTTCCATTTATAGAAAGGGAAAGGATTGTGGCAATATACCGCCCTTCTTTCTGCAACAACATTGGGAGTAGTATCGTGTAAGGACAACCAGAGGCTGACCGGGCCAAGTTTTTTAGACATTCTCTTTGCCGAGACGTACTCAAACCACAATCTATTCACCCATAATTTTTTGGGCCAAGGAATTTCAACATATTCAATGTTAGGATAATCTGCGAGCTCTCTTTTGAATACCAGCGCGACGACACGGTAGTTCTCTTTAGTGGCGAGTATCGAAAGATAAGCGAGGCATTCCCGCAAAATAGTTAGTGTTCCTCCTTCAATAAGGTTGACAGCTGACACGACAATTGTTGTATGAGGTTCTTGGGTCTTTAGCATATTGGAAGTTTGTTAGGAGCTACGTCTTTACTAGTTATCTGCTTGAACAGCGATAACCATTGATGCATAATCAGATCTTCAGCATAATTCGAGGACAGCAAACGGGAATTCTGTCCCATCCGCACTCGCAGTCCGGTATCATCCATTAAATGAATTAATTTTCCGGCTAATTCTGCCTGGTCGCCTTCGCGCAACAAAAAACCATTTTCTCCATCGCGAATAATATCTTTTGGTCCACATTTACAAGCATAGGATACTAAAGGCAAACCACAGACTTGTCCTTCTAATAAAGCCATAGGTAAGCCTTCATAACGGGACGTCATAGCGAGAATAGAACTCGATAGATATTCATTTTCGATATTTTTTACCGGAGCGCGTAAAAACACCACACCTTGTAGCCCAAGGTCATTTATCAAATTTTGCAACCCGTCTGCTAATGGTCCTTGTCCAAAAATGGAAAGCGACCAGTCAGGATGCACCTTGTATACATGCTTCCAAGCCTGGATCAATTCATCAAATCCTTTTTGATAATCATATCTTCCTACTGCTATTACCTTTTTTTCAAGGAGAGGAGCTTGTGCTTGAGGAATGAAGCTATTCGAGTTTGGAATTACATTTATATTAGGCAAATCTCCCCAATATCCTTTATCCTCATGAGTCAATACGACAAAACTGTCATATTTTTTCGCCGTATCCAGATCTGTCCGGCTACGGAATTGGTCAATTAACTTTCCAATACCCCTCCTGCCGTACTGCAAACGTTTATAACGAGAGAAATGGATCTCAAGCATTTTTTTACTCCCGTCCTTTAACTTATATAAAAACGAAGCATCATGATCAAACATAGAGACCACCACGTCTGCCTTTAAAGATTTTAATAAAGTCGACAACCTTTTACGATGCATCCATTGCTTTCCAGGGTAGCTTAATAACCTACCTAAAGTGTTCTTTTCTGTACCGGCATAATTAATTGCTAAGTCATACATCGAAATTCTATTGTCCATTTCAAAGTAAGAATTTCTATCTTTTTGATCAGTAGTGACAATTATTAACTCATGCCCTTGTGTGGCCAGGTAATTAGCTTTATTAGCTAATACCCGTTCCATCCCTCCAGAATTAAATGTACCGAGTATGCAATAGACGATTTTCATCTTGTTGATTTAATGTTTTATTGTTTCTTAATATGTCCATGCAATAAAACAACGCATAGATCAGGAATATATCTGTGGACACTTTTATCCAAACTACGAAGGTGAGTACAAAAAAAAGGAAAAACATATGCGAGTATTGCCGGTATTTACGCGCAAATACTGCTGCGTTATAAATAAAAAACAATGAAAAAACACTAAATCCAACTAACCCGGAATACATGATTAAGCGACAATAGCCTATATCTGTACCGAACACCCAATTATCAAACAAACCTGTTCCAATAATCCAGGTTTTCAAATCTGTAGGCCATACCCACATATTGTTATTCAATTTATCGGTTGAGCCAGTACGCCATTCCCCGTACTCTATCCAGTTAAAGAAGCCTTCAAAAGCAAATCGAATCTGACCTTGAAAAATGCTATCGCTTTGATAAAAGTAAGTTGTAATAAGCAATGCCAATATTAGCATGAAGCCGAAAATAAGGTGGAATTTGAAAAAATTCGGTTTGATAATCATCCGGACAATGCCGGTATTCCACATCAGGTATAGTATCGCCAACCCGGCTCCGGTTGATGTGGTTCTAGAAATCATATTACCAATGATTATAATGGTAAAGAATCCGGTAAGTAAAACTATTATGCTCCAACTACTTGTTCGAATAGCCTGTTCCTTCGAAAGTATTCCGGCCATCATAATTAATACTATTGAAAATCGAACTCCGGCATTGTCCAATGAAGCACCAATTCCATAGAGGCGATTAACTTCAAGAAGGAAATCCTGCCCTTGGTCTATATACTGATTTACCCACTGTTGAAAGGCAGGAATGGAATCAATCAGAAGGGCTAAAGCACATTGTGTGAAACATACGCCTGCTAAATAGAAAGTCAGCAAAGTCAAATTGATCACACCGTGACCCCATTTTATTAATGTACAAACAGCATAAGCAGCAAAAATCCAAACTGCGAAACTTACAAAATAAGTCGCGTAAGAGAGATCATCTGTATGATTATAATCAGAAGAAACAAAGCAAATTATGGAAAACAAAACTACAAAGCCAATAGCGCCTAATAACGGGCGGCTTATTTTCACAGACCTGTTCTGGATAGCATGATAAACTGCAGTAAGCATACCGAACAGCGCAATTATCATTTTAGTATTAATATTTGGAGGTAAAAATGTTACCCCAAAAGAAAAGTAAAATAAACTGACAACAAGTCCTATTCCGAGAATTTTTAAAATACGTCCCATAATTACTATTTATAAACTCTGCCGTAGATAAAACCTATCACCACACGGTAATACAACTTAATTGCCCAGAACTGCTTTTTGACAGCTAACCATTGTAAAAATCTGGTTCGAAATGGAAGAGCTTTATTAGTCATTACTTTACCATTACTTTCGGGGAACCAGTTTAGCCACAGCTTGTACTGCTCTTCCTGATCGGATATCAAAAGGGGCAGTTTAATATTCAGTTTAAGAAAATTTAAATTAAACTCTTCTGGATCTGAGAACCTGCTGTTAAAAAGATACCGTTCGATTTCTCCGACATTCAGCGTCACCTCCCGGATATGTGAATCTGAATAAATTTTTGTCAGTGACTGATTGTTGGATTGCCCGTAATGATACAGCGCCTTATCCAAATAGACGACACGGGTTGCCTTTGTAAACAATTTAACCATGACCATCATATCTTCTCCCATATTCATCCCCGGAGTGAATTGAATCTGTTCATTTACATATAAAGACCGACGCACGATAAACAACCACAAATTCCAGCGCATAGACCCATTCATCATTTTTTGAATTGCCTCTTTGGAACTGGCAAAAGAAGGTTGATTCATTCGCCGTTCATTTTTCCCGAAAGTCAAAAACCAATTGCATCCTACAATATCTGCATCTTTCGAAACAGCCTCATTAATTAATAGTTCAATTGCATTTATCTCCAAATAATCATCTGCATCTACATAATAAATAAATTCTCCTGTAGCATTTTCCAGACCGGTATTTCTTGCTGAAGCAACACCCCCATTTTTATTATGACTGATAACTTTTGTGGACATTCCCTTATTTTCCAAAATCGGAATATACTTTTGTATCACCGTCCAGGATTGGTCAGTGCTGCAATCATCGATTATTACTACTTCTATTTTCGTGTAGCTTTGCTCAATGAGAGATTCCAGTGCAATATGAATGGTACTTTCCGCATTATAAACAGGAATTATAACCGAGACTATTAGTTCGCGCTCCATAGAAATTATTCTTTGATGACTTTAATTGTTTTTCTTCCACCTGTCAAAATCGCTAATAAACCAGGAAGAAACATTTTCGCAAGTTTATAAAAGCACAGACATATTAGAAGACATAGAACAGGAATAGTAAAATAGGCTATTAGTTTTCCCCAACCAGTTGAAAAAAGTTGCAATTTTGAAAAGCCACCCTTTAACCAGTTTATTATATACATCTCGTGAATTGCGTATATAAAAAAAACAGATGAGGATAACCGCAGCAAAGAGATCTTTATCAATTTATGATTAACTAACAAGTCACCAATACAAAGCGCAGCAACGATACCAAATGGAATAAATAAACGGATATAAAATTCATAATAAGTTGTAACTGCATAATAAGTTGCCAAGCCTAAGAACAAGGCAGCTATAAGGAATTTCTGTATTTTATGATTATGAGCTATTGCGCCCAAATCAAGCCGGTTTTGTCCCGCAAATGCCCCTATTCCAAAAAACATGAATGCAGTATTGCTCAATCCTGGAATATTAGGTTCCCAGACCAAAAGATATGGAAGTACTATAAAAAGAAGTCCAAAGCCTTTAGTATACTTAAAAAGCAGATAAAAACCTGGAGAAAGAATCGCCATACAAATCAAGTCACGCAGATACCATAATGGAAAAACGAAAGGACCTCGCCAGAATATGTCGTAAAACGAACTGCTGTATATCTGTGAGTACATTTCATCGGAACTCCGCCCGAGCTTCGTAAAAATGTAGTTTTTTAAAAGTACCACAACGACAAAAAGAAGATTCCATAATAAATATGGGATAAGCAAAGTGTACAGTCGTTTTTCCATCTGCGTAGTGTAAACACGACGGTCAAGTGCCTCAATTTTTAAAAAGAAAAAATATCCAGAAAATAAGAAAAAACAAGGAACAGCAATTCTACCTATGTGATGCGAAATCAATTCAGAAGACAAACTGTAAATACTATTCAGATCAAAATTCAGCTTAACAGGGTGTATTTCAGAGGGAATTACATGAATAAATACAACCAGAATCATCAATGGGAAGCGAAGCACTTCGATGACATCAAAACTAGCGTTAACAGTCAATTTTTTAAACATATGCCTTTACTTCATTTAGTATTCTATCTACAACTCCTACATGTTTTGTGTTAAATTTCCGGGCGAATAAGGCATCTGAGTTCATCAGCCTTTCGAAGTCCATATCTTCCCAATCCACTAACTCATTATTCTTCCAGCCGATTAAACGCATACAACCACGTCCTTCGTTATCTGAATCAAACAGGTTTTCACGAAAAGAAGAATTCCAGCAGGCGGTTTGTAGAAAAATCTCATCTGCACAAAAAGTATACTGATAGTTTTTTGCAATCTCAGCTTTTTTCTCAAGTAGAAATAAAACAAATTCCTGAGTTACACTTACCCAGTTCAGCCCTTTTCGAAATAAGGTTTGCTTATTCCTGCGGGGAAAAAAAAGAAATTGTATTCTTAAAAAAGAATATCTCAATGCTCGTATCGAAATATCCCTGATACCCCGACCCGAACGGAAATGCTTTGGATATATATGATAGCGCTGAACTTTTCTGCTTATTGACTTATAATTATCCTCCTGATTAAAACCAATGAATTCCTTTCCCTTATTCTGTGTAAAAAAGTCATGGATAAAATTCTGTGATTTTAATGGCATGTCGACTCCCGACAAAATATGATAATAATCATATGGCCCCTGTTTTACAGCTTGTTCAAATAAAATCATTTCCGATTCTATCTGCGATACGTCACCCCACCTCACATCAATTCTGTTCTCCAATATATATAATTTCGAATAGTGAGCTTTTACTAACGGTAGTTCTGCCAGCTTTTTGTCGAAATGAATATATATATCATTACGTGGATCGTCTAATGCCTCAATGAGACGGATTAAGATCTCGAACTCGTGGTGCGCTATAATAAGGTAGGCATGTTTCATTCTGTACGAGAATTGAGATTAGTAAGAATTTTTTCGACAACATTTATATTCTGAACACTGAATTTACGCGCGAATAAACATCCTGAGTTTATTATATCATCGTAATTCGCCAAACTATATGTTTTAGTATTTCCGCCTTCAAAATCACATTTTAATAATTTATCATAGTAGACAACATTCGATTTAAGAGACATATTTTCTAAAATCGAAGGCACAAAAAATTCATCTCCACAAAAGGAATAACGATACTTCTTCAACACTTTACTTTTTTCCTTTAATACATAATCCATTGATTTCTGACTAAGGCTTAACCAATTAGACGCTTTATAAAAAGTCTCTTTTTTATTCGCTATGATATCAAATATCTTCTGAAATCGAATTGACGCGCGCCACAAAAACTGACTTATCTTACGCGTGGAACCTTGGGAGGAGAAATAGCTCTTTATGAAAAAATTATACTTTCTAACCTTAATAGTTACTTCGTCAACAGGTATATCCATTTTCATTAATAAATCTTTTCCTTTCAACCTATCAAAAAAAGCATGTAAGTAACTTTGGTTGTACAGTGGAAGATGTACTCCGGAAATCAAATGATAGTAAGCATACGAGCCATTTTTATGCGCAGTTTCAAATAATAAATATTCAGCTTCAATTTGCGAAATATGCCCCCAATATACCTCTAGAGTATTTTTAAGTATAGAAAGTCGCCCCTCTTTCATATATAAGTTTGGGTGGGTCTTAACCTTCTTATCTATATGAATAAAGACATCATTTCGTTTATCATCAAGTGCGTTCAGCAGATGCTGAAGTACCTCAAATTCATTATGCGCTATTATTAAATAAGCGTGTCTCATATTAGTTTTGCTTATACTTTAATGTCCGATACAATACCTGAGCGGTGTTAATTAACCATCTGCCCATAAAAGTATCGTAAACTTTGAAAAGCTGGTATATTTTTCCATTAACTACGCCTTCTTGTCTTATTTCCAAAGGCAGCGTCTTATAAAAACGCCACCAGTGCTCAAATTTCACAGTAAAAACATCCCAGGGCTTGCTTCCTGTATAGTGTATAGTTCCGTGCTCTTGTACGGCATTCCAATCCTCCTCTGTATAGTACCTTAGAAAAGCCGATTTATACTGAGGTAGAAAAAATGTACGAATGCTATTATAAAATGGAGGCAATCCTATAATACGTCCCTGGCATAGTTGGTTCAGCACATCCTGATCGGGAAACTCCAGGTGGTCCGAATTGGAAGCAGCGATAAATTTAACGGTCATATTATCTGCTCTCAACAGTTCCAAATTCATAATCAGAAATCCTGAGTTGATATAAAACCCCGGCTTACAACCTATGGAGTCCATATGAGACAGTTGAAAATCTAAAGTTGCTTCATATACACCGGCCAGATAATTATCTCCCAGATTGGTTTCTCTGAATAACTTTGCTAAATTATTCCGAACAACGATATCGCAATCTATATACATAACTTTCTCATACTCCGGCAAAAGATCAGACAGAAGTAATCGATAGGAAGCCGCAATGGTATATTTTTCATCAACATAAATTCCTGTTAATTTACCTTCAAGATTGATAAATGAATACTGGACACGGTCGCCACCAAGCCGCTCTAACTTCCTTTGCATCTGATCTGACAAAGGTTCAGTTAACAGACAAATAATATGAAAATAATCCCTTGATTCAGCATGCTCCAATACCGATAGGATACATACTGATGCCGGCACGAAATAATTAGGCGTAAATGCAATTACCAATGGAATCTTCGTATCAATCTTATTCATATGATTAATTAGTAAACTTATATGTTTCCCGTTTTATTCCAATTTTATAGTTGATGTCCCTATGTTTGACACAACATATTATTTTATAATCTTCTCGGCTGAAAACCGTAAAAACATTACGATTTTATCCCTGAAAGACAGCAGTGTACACTTTCTGATGTAATAAAAATCACTAAAAGGTAAATGTTTTATAACCTGATTGTAGTAATCATACCTGCACTTTATATAAAGCAAATTCCTCTGAGTATGTTTATAACAAAACTCGTCAAGCTTATCGTCAGGTACTTCATATCCTAAATTCATTAGCCAATTATAGAACATGGTAGTTGCTTCAAGTTTAGATTTTAGATGATTCTTATTACTGGAAAGATGAATAGATGATATCCTAAATTGAAACAACATTTCTGCCGTGTTTGCTACTCCTTTTTCTGCCATCATAATAGTGGACGCAACATCCGAACAAAATGCAAAAGGAAAATCAATGAACTTCTTTTGGAGTAAAGCAGAAGTTTTAAACATATAATTACCGATACAGGTAAATGCAGTACCCTTAACCCAATAGTAAAGG
>Ga0247805_1001309_pt1 | contig 12008 bp, 9 predicted proteins | sample UWRJL044104R1_FD_180930 | JGI IMG/M metagenome (GOLD analysis project Ga0247805, IMG submission 180930) | Plant litter microbial communities from Arlington Agricultural Research Station in Wisconsin, United States - UWRJ-L044-104R-1 | ecosystem: Environmental > Terrestrial > Plant litter >...
GGCAAGGCCATCGGCGTGACCGACATGGCCAGCCCGGACCGCAACTTCTTTTCCATCCTGCTCAAGAAACATGGCGTCGACCCGGTGCGCGACGTCGAGTGGCGCCTGTATCCGGCCGACCTGCTGGGTACGGCGCTGGAGCGTGGGGAGGTGCAGGCGGTCAGCGGCAGCGACCCGTTCATGTACCGATTGATCAACGCCGGCAAGGCCCGCGAGCTGTCGTCCAACCTGGTGGAGGACTACGCCAACCTGAGCTGCTGCGTGGTGGGCGTGACCGGCAACCTGGCGCGGGACGACAGACGTGTGGTGGCCGCGCTGACGCAGGCGATTCTTGAAGCTCACGATTATTCGGTCAAGCATCCGGAGGAGGTGGCCAAGGGATTCCAGGCCTACGCGCTGAACACCACGACCGAGGAGGTCGTCGCCATCCTTCACGATCATACCCATGGCCATCATGCCGTCGGCGCGGCGTTGACTGCGGAGATCGCCACCTACGTGCGTGATCTGAAAACCGTCGAGGTCATCCGTCAAAGCACCGATGCCAACGCCTTTGCTGCGGAGATTACGGCCGATGTCTTCAGTTGATCTGGTTGTTGAACTCGAACGGTCGAAACCCTCTGCAAGAATATTCTGGCTGCAGGGTGTGGTGGCGGCTGTGGTCTGGTTCGTGGCGGCGCTGTTGATCGTGTATCTGCCCAACGCCACTCGTCTCTGGCCGATGACCCAGGGCCTGGCGAATCTGTGCCTGATCATGACCGGGCTGATCCTGTTGGCGGTGGTGGCGGGGCGCTGGTCTCAGCGCGTTGTCGCGCATACGCACACACTCGGGCCCTGGCTGATCGCGCTGCCGATTCTGCTCACGATCTGGGAGCTGCTCACCGCCAAATTCGGCGTGTTGCCGGTGCCGTTTTTCGCGCCGCCCCAAGCGTTACTGGACGTCTATGTCGAAGACTGGCCGCGCCTGGCCGACAGCCTGTTTCATTCGGCCATTCTGCTGGGGAGCGGGGTTGCAGTGGGTGCGCTGACGGGGTTCATCGCCGGCGTCGCCATCGGCTGGTCGCGCAGCATCGGCTACTGGCTGCACCCGGTGTTGAGAATTCTCGGCCCGGTCCCGTCCACCGCGTTGTTGCCGCTGTGCTTCTTCCTGTTTCCCAGCAGCTGGAGCGCCAGTGTGTTTCTCATTGCTCTGGCGACCTGGTTCCCGGTGACGGTGCTGACGTGGTCAGGGGTGTCGAGTGTGGACAAGGCCTACTACGACGTGGCCCGTACCTTGGGTGCAAAGCAGGGATTTCTGATTTTCAAGGTGGCGATTCCAGCAGCGCTGCCTCACGTTTTCGTCGGCTTGTTCATGGGCCTCGGCGCCTCGTTCTCGACCTTGGTAGTGGCCGAAATGATGGGCGTGAAGTCCGGCATCGGCTGGTACCTGCAATGGGCCCAAGGCTGGGCGGCGTACGCCAACATGTACGCGGCGTTGTTGATCATGGCGCTGGCGTGTTCGGGCCTTATCTCGGCGCTGTTTCTGATTCGTGACCGTCTGCTGGCCTGGCAGGAAGGAGCAATGAAATGGTGAATGCAGCCAGAGCGGCAAGCGCAGAGCCGAGTCGTGGCCTGGCGCTGCGCATTGATAATCTGAGCCACGGTTTCTCCCTCGAAGGGCATAAATTGCCGGTGCTGGAACGGGTGTCGCTGGAGATTGAACCGGGGGAATTTGTTGCCCTGTTGGGCCCTTCCGGTTGCGGCAAATCTACCCTCCTGCGGTTGGTCGCGGGGTTGGAAGGTGCGGACAGCGGGAGCCTTACCGCGGACGGCGCTGCGATCACCGGACCGGATCCCACTCGGGTGGTGGTGTTTCAGGACCCGACCCTGTACCCGTGGCGTCCGGTGTGGGACAACGTTGCCCTCGGGCTGGAAGCCCGGCGCCTGCTCAAAACCACCAAGGGCAAAGTCGATGAGGCGCTGGCGAAGGTCGGCTTGAGTCAATTCGCGCGGGCCTATCCGCGACAGTTGTCGGGCGGCATGGCGCAGCGAGTCGCGCTGGCCCGGGCGCTGGTCAACGAGCCGCGGCTGCTGATTCTCGATGAGCCGCTGGGCAAGCTTGATTCGCTGACCCGGATCGCCATGCAGCAGGAGTTGATCGATCTGTGGCAGCGCCAGGGTTACACGGCGCTGCTGGTCACCCACGATGTCGAAGAGGCATTGCTGCTCGCCAACCGCGTCATTGTCTTCAGTGACCGGCCCGCGCAGATCAAGGCCGAGCTGACCATCAATCGTCCCTATCCACGGCACCGTGACGACCCGTATCTGGTCGACCTGCGCAAGCAGATTCTCGGTTTGTTGGGGTTGGGCCAGAGCTGGTAGGCAGAACGGGTATGCAAGGATTGGCGGCCGGGCTGTGCGCATGTCATCGAACGACTTCGCACAGCCCGGCGCAGGCCATTACTGCTGAAGCGAAATGGACGTGTTTGCCAGTTTTGGCTGGTTGTACAGGCTGACCAGCACTTCATCCAGTACCGAAGACGCACCCCACGGACGCGGGTCGTTGAGGATCGCGACCACCACCCAGGTGTTGCCATTGCTGTCGCGGCTGAACCCGGAAATAGCCCGTACGGTGTTCAAGGTGCCGGTCTTGATGTGGGCTTCACCGCGCAGCGCCGTACGTTTCAGACGTTTGCGCATCGTGCCGTCCATGCCCGCCAGCGGCAGCGAACTCATGAACTCGGCTTGAAACGGGCTGTTCCACGCGGCCTGGAGCATCTGCGCCATTTCCCGCGCGCTGACCCGTTCGGCGCGGGACAGGCCTGAACCGTTTTCCATCACCAGGTGCGTCGCGATGATGCCTTTCTTCGCCAGCCATTGGCGCACGACACGTTGCGCGGCTTTCGCGTCGTCACCGTCTGCCTCGTTACGGAACTCCGACCCCAGGCTCAGGAACAGCTGTTGGGCCATGGTGTTGTTACTGAATTTGTTGATGTCGCGGATGATCTCCGCCAGGTCCGGCGAAAAGGCCTTGGCCAGCAGCTTGGCGCTGCCCGGCGTCACGTCCAGCCGGTCTTTGCCGAGAATCGTCCCGCCCAGTTCCTGCCAGATGGCGCGCACGGCGCCGGCGGTGTAGGTCGGGTGGTCGAGCAGCGACAGATACGTCTGGGAATTACAGCCGTCGCCCAACTGACCGGACACCGTGACGGTGATGCCGCCATCGGCTGCCGGCACCGGGTTGTACAGCACGTCACCGGTGCACTTGCTGGACGACAGCGCCTTCACCTGGTTGTTGATGTGGATGGCGGCGATGGGCGGCTCCACTGAAACCAGAATCCTGCCGCCGTCGTTGCGGGTGACGAAACGCAGTGCCTTGAGGTTGACCATCAAGGAGTCGGGGCGCACCAGGAACGGCTTGTTCTTGTCGTTGCCATCGTCGTCGAACACCGGCAGTTGCGGTTGTACGAAATGGCTGCGATCCAGCACCAGATCGCCGGTCACCTGCTGCACGCCGTTGGCCCGCAGGTCGCGCATCAGCAGCCACAGGCGTTCCATGTTCAGCTTGGGATCGCCGCCGCCTTTGAGGTACAGGTTGCCACGCAGAACGCCGTTGCTGAGGGTGCCGTCGGTATAAAACTCGGTTTTCCATTGGTGGGTCGGGCCGAGCATTTCCAAAGCGGCGTAGGTGGTGACCAGCTTCATGGTCGAGGCCGGGTTGACCGACACGTCGGCGTTGAAAACAGTCGGGGTACCGGGGCCGCTGACCGGCAGCATCACCAGCGACAGTGCATCGTTCTGCAGCTTGCTGGCTTTAAGTGCTTCCTGAACCTTGGGCGGCAGGGCGGTGTTGATGGGGGCGGCGGCGATGGAGAACGAGAGGGGCAAAAGCAGGGTGGCAATAAATAGCGGACGCAAAGACTTGATCATTCAATAAACCCTACTGCAGCAAATGCGGAGATGAAGAGGGGGTGAATTCCCTCGCACGGTGAACGAGCCACCAGAAATGCCCGATGACAGGGCGTGACACTGGCGTTTCGGTAAAGCGGCATTATGCCCCAAGCTTTCGTGACTTGCGCCGGGGCGCTGCCGTCAAACGGCGCTATTTTTTGCGCTTGTCCCTTCAAAGTCACGTTAAACCGTGATTTTTGCGGGTGGGTCGGGCGCTTTAGGGGACTCGGCTGTTTAATTCCGCAGATCTGGCTGAGGTTTGCTGGGGCGAGAAACGCCAAGCCTTGAATTTCAGGCACAAAAAAACCATCCCTGAGGATGGCTTTTTTGAGGGTATCAGCTTGGCGGGAAGGCCCGCCCGCTGATCAGACAGCCGCGTTGATCGGCTTTTCCGGGTACCAGGCGTCCTGCAGAGGGCTGACTTCAACTTCAGTCAGCTCGCTACGGCCTTTGAGCCATGCTTCGACAGCAGCACGTTGCTCTTCGCTGACCGAACCACGGTTCGCCAGGCAAACCAGGCCGAAATCGTCGCCGCCGACGTAGTCCAGACCGTTAGCGTCCATGGCCTCGGTCAGGAAAGCGTCGAGGAAGGCGTCGATGGCCTCGTCATCCAGGTCTTCTTTGAAGCCAAGCTTCAGCTCGAAGCCCAATTCCTGGAACTCGTCGACACAGAGTTTTTTGCGCAGACGGCGGGAGCGGTTAGTGGCCATGAAGCGTTCCTCTTAAGTAATTTCGGGGCGCAGTCTACCAGCTTCGTCCCGGCGGTGCCTGCTTCGTCGCTGCCTGGGGTGAGCGACGATAAAGCGAGAAAGGGGACAGATTGATTTGCGATGAAGCGTGTCAATAAATCAGTACCCCATCAGCCCTCAGCGTTTACGCATCATCAGCAGCGCAACCACAATCGCCAGGGCCGCAATCCCGGTCGCAATCCATCCCAACGACCCGAGTCCGAGGTGTCCAATCCCCAGGCCGCCAAAAATCGCACCCAGACCAATCCCGGCGTTAGCCGCCGAGATGTTCATGGTCGCGGCCAGTGCCTGTGCCTTGGCGCCGGCTTGCATGACCCGCACCTGGCACACCGGGAACAGCGCGGTGTACGCCACGCCCCACAGCACCAGCGCGGCAATCAGCCAGACGTGGTTGGTGGCAAGGGGAATGGCAGCGGCCATGCCGACACTCAGAATCACCAAAAACAGGACCATGGCCCCCAGCGGGCTGCGATCAACCAACGCGCCGCCCCATTGGTTGCCGATCATGCCCACAGCGCCGAAGCCCATCAGCCACCAGCCCACTTGGTTGGTCGGAACGTCAGCCAGGGTCTGGAGGATATCGGCCAGGTAGGTGTAGGCCGTGAACATGGCGGTGAACGCCAGCACTGACAGCAACACGTGGGCGAGAAAACGCGGCTGTTTCAGGATGTCAGTCTGCTTTGCGCCGTGCTTGGCAGGCGAGGAAGGCAAGGTGGGCATGCACAGTTGCATCAGGATGGCGATCACCAGCGAGATGACGGCCAGCACCCAGAAGCTGCCGCGCCAGCCGAGGGTGTCGGCGGCGACGGTGCCCAGCGGCACGCCGAATACGAGGGCGGCGGAGATGCCCAGGTACACCCGCGACACGGCCTGACCCGATTTGCCGGGCGCTGCCAGTTGCCCGGCGGTTTCGCTGGCGGTGCCCCAGAAGACGGGCAAACCGAGCGCCGGGATGAAGCGGGCGAGGGCCATGACCCAGATGTTGGTGGAAAGCGCTGCCAGCACGTTGGAGGCCGCGAACACCAGCAGGATGATGGTAAACAGCTTTTTGCGTTCCACGCCGGCGAGTTTTGCGGTGAGGAACGGCCCGAACAACATCACGGTAAAGGCGAACAGTGTCACCACCTGGCCAGCCACGGCGATCGATACACCGAGGTCCTTGGCCATGGCCGGAAGCAGTCCGACGATCAGGAATTCGGTAGTGACGATGATAAAAGCAGCGACCGCCATGATCAGGATCTGAACACCTGATCGAGAGGTGGCATCCGGCGCGGACGCCGTTGCCGAGTGTGTAGGTTGCATAGAGGAAGCTCCAAGAGACGTAGCCATAGCCTATTGGAGATTTGCGTTCTCATCCGCGACATAAATGACTTACTATCGCGAATTCAGTTCATCAGTGGTGATCGCGATGTTCTCATCCGAGCGGCTCAAGGGCATTGACGTGTTTGTGGCCGTGGCCGATTTCGGCAGCTTCGCCAGCGCCGCGCTGAAGCTGAACCTGACGCCGTCGGCGGTCAGCAAAAGCATCGCCCGGCTGGAGCAGCGATTGGGCCAGCGCCTGTTCAATCGCACCACACGCCGCTTGGCCCTCACCGAGGCCGGTGTGAAGTTCTACGCCACCTGCAGCGGCGTGCTGGCTGACCTCGAAGAAGCTGAATTGGCGCTCGCGTCGGAGCGGCATGAACCCCATGGGCGGGTTCGAATTGATTTGCCCGCCTCTTACGGGCGCCTCCATGTGTTGCCGCTGATTCTCAATTTCGTCAGGGAGTACCCGCTGCTGCAACCGCACATTTCCTTCTCCGACCGGTTCATCGATCCGGTGCATGAAGGCATCGATATCGTAGTGAGGATCGGCGGACGTGATGCCTGGGCGGCGGGGCTGGGGCACCGGTTCATTGGCGCCCAGCGACTGGTGTTCTGTGCCGCACCGAGTTACATCGCCGAACACGGTCGGCCTGAAACTGACGCTGATCTCGAAGATCATCATTGCATCGCCTACGGCCAGTCCGACGGGCAGGTGCAGCCCTGGTACTTTCGCGGGCGCGTGCCGGGGGATCAGGAGCGGCGGGTCATTCATCCGCGTATTGCGGTGGGGGACGGCGAGGGTGAAGTGTCGGCCACGCTGGCCGGGCATGGCATCGCACAGTTGCCAACCTGGCTGGTGCAGACCCATCTCAACGAAGGGCGGCTGGTGGAAGTGCTGCCGGAACTCGCCACTGACGGACTGCCCATGAACCTGGTCTGGTTGAAAACCAGGGAGGCGCTGCCGAAGGTGAGCATTTTACTGAAATACCTGAGCGAGCACCTGGCGCCGTACGGCAGCGTTGATTCTGCTACCGCGTCGGCGTGACCGCCAACGCATGCTGGCAGACTAGAAATCCTTGCCCATGGTCACTTCACTGACAGCCAGCCCCGACATTTCGTACAGCTTGCGCGCCCCATGGTTGTCAGCGAAGACATTCAACTCCAGGCGCCGAATGCCGCGCTCGACGCCCCACGATTCGACGGCGCGCAGTGCTTGCCGGCCCAGGCCCTGACGTCTGAAGGCTTGATGAATCTCCAGGTCATAGATGAACACTTTAGCCGGCAGCGGCTGATCCTCCACCACGCCTAGCCACAGGCTGCCCACCTCAACGCCTTCATGGGTGCATAAGCAGTAGAAGTAATGCCCCTCTGTCTCCAGGCCATCCGCCACCAGGTCATTGAAGTCAGCGCTGGCGCTTTCGAAGGCCAGCACTTCAGGCAGCCCGTAGGTGCGAACAATGTCCCTGGCGTACCCGGCGACCGAACGGGCAGCAAAAGCCTGAAAATCAGCAGCGCTCATTGGAATCAGCCTCATGCCAGCGGCCTCGCCTTTGGCGCTGGCGTCTTCCCACGGTAAGCCACCAAGGCCTGCTCCAGAACTCCCAGCGCGGCATCAAGTGCTGACTGCCGTTCGCCGACAGTGGCGTCCGGTGCTTCGGCTTCACAGACAGCTTCCAGCGCTTCGCACGCTTCGATGACAGCCGTCGCGGAAATAATATTCGCCGCGCCGCGGACCTTGTGGCCGATGTCTTTCAACTGCTCCGGGAGCGTGCTGGCATTCAGCTCGGCGCGATCCTGGCGAATGCTGTCGATAAGTTGATCGAGCAGCCGCGCATTCATGTCGGCCCTGCCACCGGTCAGCGCTTCGATGGTGAGCGGGTCGAACACTTCCTGCGGCGGTTTAGCGGTCCCAGTCGCCACCGCAATCACCGCGCCTTGCGTCGACGCAGCCCGCAGCGGCATGACTTTGCTGAGGCGGTCGTTCAGTGCCGTCAGGCTGATGGGTTTGAACAGGCAGTCATCCATGCCGGCATCCTGGCAGCGTTGCTTTTCCTCCGGCTGGGCATTGGCGGTGTAGCCCAGCACGGTGCAGCGCGGACGTGCCTCGCTTTGCTCCAGCCGGCGGAGGGCTCGGGTCAGGTCGTAGCCGTTCATGACCGGCATGTTGCAATCGGCGATGACCAGATCGAATCGCTCAGCCTGCCACCGCTCCAGGGCTTCGGCGCCCTGTACCGCCATGTCGCAGCGATGCCCGAGAAAGCACAGTTGCTCGAATAGCAACAAACGGTTCGCCGGGTGATCGTCGACGATCAGGATGTGCAATTGGGCTGACGCGTGCGGCGCGGCTTCACGGGCGACGCTTTTTGCATCCAGCGGCTCGAGGGTGGTGAACTCGAAGGTCATCTCGATCCGCGTGCCATCCCCGGGACGGCTGCTCAACGTCAGGTGTCCGCCCATCATTTCGCACAGGCTGCGACAGATCACCAGGCCAAGGCCGGCGCCGGTTCGCGCCAGTTGCCCTGACTGGTCCACCTGAGCAAAGGGCGCAAACAGCCGCTGCTGGTCCTGCTCGGTGATCCCGATGCCGCTGTCGTGAATCACCACCTGCACGCGCATTTGCTGCGGGTTGCGGCCGGCTTCCGTCTGAAGGGTGATCTTGACCTGACCCAGTTCGGTGAACTTGATGGCATTGCTGATGAGATTGGAGAGAATCTGCTTGAAGCGCAGCGGGTCGATCAGCACATCCGTGTTGGTCCGCGCGTCCAGATCCAGCGCCAGCGTGAGGCTTTTTTGCCGGGCCAGGCCGTCGAACACCCGCACCACGGATTCGACCAGCTGGCGCAGGTTGGCGCGCTCGGGACTCAGGCTCAAACGGCCTGACTCAATGCGGGCGATGTCGAGAATGTCGCCGATCAGCTCCAGCAGATCCTTCGCCGAGCTGTAGGCCACTTCGATGGCCGGGCGGTCCAGGTGGCCGTGGTCGGCGCGCTTCAGGGCCAGTTCGAGCATGCCGATGACCGCGTTCATCGGCGTGCGGATCTCGTGGCTCATGGTTGCCAGGAAGGTGCTTTTCGCGCGGTTGGCATCATCGGCGAGGTCCTTGGCCGTCTGCAGTTGCTCGATCAATTGCCGCCGTTCGCTGATGTCGATCCAGCCGCCGATGATGCCTTGCACTTTGCCGAGGGAGTCGCGGAACGGCAGGATCCAATGGTAGATCGTCAACTCGCGGCCGCCGATGTGCAGCGAGCGGTCGAGAATCAGCGGCTCGTTTTCGGCCATGACACGCTTGTAATCCTCGACGTAGCCCAGGGCCTCTTCGGTGTCGCTCAGTACACCGTCCAGAATGCTTTGTCCGATCACTTCCTCGCGGCGAGCGGCAAACGCGGCGAGGTAACTCTCGTTGCACATTTTCAGCAGGCCGTCGCGGTCGCGGACATAGATGGGATGCGGCGTGCCGTTCACCAGCGCGCTCATGAATTCGAACTGATCGTTGAGCGCCCGCTCGGCCCGCTCGCGCTGTTTGATCTGCCGACGCATCCAGGCATTCCAGGCCAGCGAGCCCAGCAGCAATAGGCTGGCGCCGCCGATGATCTGGTAGATCAACAATTGATAGTCGTGCCAGGCGCCACTGCTCGGCGGCGTGTAGGTGCGCCAGCGGTTGTTGATGGCCGCCAGGTCCTCCGGGGCGATGCTCGACAGCGCCTTGTCGATGATCGAGGTCAGCTCGGTCGCATTACGTGACGTGGCCATGGCGATGCGCGCCGGTTCCTGCCCGACGGTGACGCGCATCTGCAGCGTGTCGTTCAGCGCCCGGGAGGAAAGGAAATAACTGGCGCTGAACAATGAGGTGATGGCGCCCTCTGTCCGCCCGTGGGCAAGCAGGTCCAGGGCTTGGGCGGGGTTGTCGACCTCCACCGGATAGATGCCCGGGTGCTGCTCGCGCAGGAAGGGCAGGATCGGGCTGCTGAGGGCCAGGGCCACCCGCTTGCCGTCCAGTTGATCGAGATTGGAGGGCGCCGAGGTTTCCTTGCGCGTGACCAGTACGAACACGTTGTCCATGTAGGGCCGGCTGAAATTGAAGCGATTCTGCCGCTCCTCGCTGGGGATCATCGCGCCGATCAGGTCGGCCTGGCCCTGGCTCAGCTGGTTGGTCATGTCGTTCATGCTGGCGGCGTGGCTCACCTGAAAGGTAAGCCCGGTGCGCAGACGAATGAGTTCGAGCAAATCGGCGGTGACACCGCTGAAATTACCGGCCCCGTCAAAAAAAGTCAGCGGTGCATAGGCCTCGTTGAACACCACGCGAACGGTCGGATGCTGAGCGATCCAGCGTTCTTCCCGCTGATTGAGCTGCAGCTTCTGGTCGGTGAGCATCAGGTCACTGCCAGCGCCCCAGCGTTTGGAGATGGCGATGCGCTCTTCAACCGGAATGCCTTTGAGCACCCGGTTGACGATGTCCAGCAGCACGGGGTTGGTAGCCTCTACGGCGAAGCTGAAACCGTTCGCCTCATGCTTGCCGAAATTGGCCATCTGCACGTTATTCAGATAGCCCTTGTTGATCACGTAATGGGTGGAAATCGTGTCGCCCAGAAACACGTCAGCCTGGTTGAACGCCACGGCGTTGATCGCGCTCTGAAATGAGGGAAAGGTTTGCAGGCGCGCCTTGGGATAAAGCGCGGCAATTTCGTCGGGGGGCAGGTAGTGATAAACCATGCTCAGGCGCAAGCCGTTGAGGTCGCCGTTCAGTGGTCGCGCCTCTCCGGCGCGGGTCACCAGGACGGGCTGGTCAACGGCGTAAGGCGTGGACAGCATGATCCCGCGCGACGCCGCTTCGTAGCCATTGGCGCTGCCCAGCAGGTCGATTTCGCCCCTGCTCAGCGCCTGAATCGCTTCGTCGCGGCTGGCGAAACGCAGTACCTTCACCGGCAGGTCAAGCACACGTCCGAGGATGCCGACGTAATCGGCGGTAAAGCCTTCATAGTCACGCCCGGTCAGGGTCATGTCGAACGGCGGATAGTCCGGCGCGGAGGTGCCGACCACCAGCTCGCGTTTGTTGCGCACCCATTGCCACTGGGCGCGGTCCAGCGTCACGTCCATGTGCGCCGGGTTGGAGCGGCTCAGCAGCGTGTAGCGTTCGGGCGTCAGCGGGCCTGCCTGGGTATCGAAGCCAAGGCAGACAATGACGGCTGCTATGCAATAGTCCTTTAACGCCTTTGGCATCCTGTCTCTCACACTAGCGAATTGCGTTTTGCCATCTCGATAAGTTCTACCAGAGTCTTGGCCTTGAGTTTTTGCATTAAACGGGTTTTGTAAGTGCTGACCGTTTTGTTGCTGAGAAACATACCCTTGGCTATTTCCTTGTTTGTCCGCCCTTGGGCAAACAGTTGCAACACCATCAGTTCGCGGTCATTGACGAGTTTGAAGCGCTCAAGCTCGTTGGGGTCACCTTCTTTTTTGATCGTCGCGGCAAGGGCCTGGCTGGGAAAGTAATTGTAGCCGGATAATACGGCCTTCACCGAGCTGACAAGTTCGCTGAGGTCTTCCTGCTTGCACACATAACCCGAGGCGCCTGACTGCATGCAACGGATGGCGAACAGGCTCGGCGCTTGGGCGGTCAGTACGAGAATCTTGGAGGGCAGGTTCATGGCGTTGAAGCGGGCGAGTACTTCGAGCCCGTCCAGCTTGGGGATACTGATGTCGAGGATGATCAGGTCGGGCATGCATTCGCGGACCATCTGCATGGCGTCGACGCCGTTGTCGGTCTCTCCGACCACCTCGTAATTTTCGTTCTCCAGGAGCATACGTATGGCCATGCGTATGACCGGGTGGTCGTCGATAATAAAAATAGAGTTCATGATCAGTCCATAACGGGTGGCAAGAAAGCGCGCACCTTATCCCAGATGTTCAAAGGCGCACATAAAGAGATCATGCCCGAAGGGCTATATAGGAATGTTCCTACAGAAATAAGCGTATGTGCGTACATGGGTGCACACGGCGGTCATGAATGTTTAATACGTAACAGCGTTTACCGCT
>Ga0247805_1001310_pt1 | contig 12004 bp, 8 predicted proteins | sample UWRJL044104R1_FD_180930 | JGI IMG/M metagenome (GOLD analysis project Ga0247805, IMG submission 180930) | Plant litter microbial communities from Arlington Agricultural Research Station in Wisconsin, United States - UWRJ-L044-104R-1 | ecosystem: Environmental > Terrestrial > Plant litter >...
ACAAGAAACTGGGATTACAGATATTGTTGGATGCGCGATACCTATTATGTGATTACAGCTTTAAATCACATCGGACACTTTGAGGAAATGGAACGTTATTTTAATTACATAACAGATATTTCCTTCCGGGAAGATAAACGTTATCAGCCATTGTTCGGGATTGCAGGTGAAAGAGTACTGACTGAACATATTTTAAAACACCTTAAAGGTTATATGGGCAATCAACCGGTCCGTATCGGAAATCAGGCATTTGAACATATCCAAAACGACATCTATGGTCAGGTTTTAATTTCGATGCTACCGCTGTATACAGATAATCGCTTTATTTATTCAGAACGTAAAGACTCTGCGATCTGGCTGGATTATCTTCTTTCTAAAATTGAACGCACTATAGATGAGAAAGATGCGGGTATCTGGGAGTTCCGAAATCTGGCGAACAACCATTGTTATACAAACTTGTTTCAATGGGCAGGTGCTAAAGCGGCATTGAAGATGGCCACCAAAATCGGAAATGCGGAGTATGAAGAGCGGGCCAATATACTTATTGACAAAGCAGCAGCACATATAGAAGCCTGTTATGATCCTGAACGCAAAGTTTACAATCACGCAGTTGGCAGCGAGCATCTGGACGCAAGCACACTGCAGCTGATTCTTATGAATTATCTTGACCCTGAATCTGACCGTGCAAAGGATCATTTGATTGCCCTGGAAAAAGAACTTAAAGCAGCAAACGGCTTATTTTATAGATATCGCCATACTGATGATTTCGGGAAACCAAAAACAACTTTTTTAATTTGTGCTTTCTGGTATGTGGAGGCGCTGGCGATGGTTGGCAGGATCGATGATGCAGTTGAAGCATTTGAATCATTAACCGGTTATGGTAATCATCTAGATCTGTTTGCAGAAGATATTGACGAACACGATGGTAGTCAGTGGGGCAATTTCCCTCAGGCATACAGTCACGTTGGGTTGATGAATGCAGCGCACAGAATAGCCATAAAACTCGACAAACCTGGTTTTCTATAACCAAACCTTTCAAAATCAAAAGCGGCAATACCTATTATATAAGTATTGCCGCTTTTGATTTTGAATCGGTGTATCCGTTTATGACTAATGATCCGGCGTGTGCAATGAAAGCGTGTTCAGCAAATCTCTCACTTCCGTTGGATTGCGCAGATAATACCTTGCAGCTGATATATTACTACCCACTTTGATAGTGAATGCCTCCGGACTAAGCGCCTTGAAAATATCTTCATCGGTATGGTCATCTCCAAGTGCCAGAATAAAGTCCGGCTCCTCTTCATGCAACCAGCTTAACGTCGCTTTTCCTTTATTGACTTCGACATTTTTAAACTCTATCACTTTATTGCCAGGCATTAACTGAAGTCCCTTGTCGGCGATTGTCACTTTGAGGTGGTTAATAATCTCGTTTGCACGAAGCTCACCCAGTCCCTTTTCGACTTTGCGGTAATGCCATACCAGCGAATAGCTTTTGTCCTCTATGAAAGATCCTGGAGTACGGTCTGTATAGGTATCCAGTACCGTTCTAACCTCCTGCTTCCAGCGATCGGTAAGTAATGGTAAGGATTTCCAGTCTTGTTCAAAATGTTTATGCCAGGCGCCATGTTCTGCAATCAGATCCAGCTTCAGATGTCCGAACCATTTTTCAAGTGTTTCGTGCCTTCTGCCACTTACGATTACTATTTTATTTGAAGGATCTGCCGATAACCGCTCTAATAACTGATATAGCTCCGGATCTGGTGAAGCCTGATCTATATCGCCCTGAAAACCGACAAGCGTTCCGTCATAATCCAGAAATAAATATCTGTCTTTAGACCTTGTATAGGCATCTTCAATCTGTGTTCTTATTCCTTTAACTGCGTATTTAGTACGCAATGATTCTTGTAAAACTTTAACTTCTTCCAACTTCTCCATAAAATTCTTCACCCAAAGGTGTATATTAAACTTGCTGACGACAGCTCTCATTTGCTTCATCCTAAAGATCTGCTCTGTTTCAGGCATCTGAATAGCTTGCAAAATTGCCCGCATGACCTCTCCAATATTATTGGGGTTAACGATTATCGCATCGTTCAATTCCTTTGAGGCACCGGCCATTTCACTAAGAATAAGCACACCGGTATCCTCTGTGCGGCTGGCGACGTATTCTTTACTAACCAGATTCATCCCGTCACGCATTGGGGTAACAAGACACACATCTGCAGTACGGTACAATGCGGAAAGGAATTCGATAGTAAAGGAACGGTAGAAATAATAAACAGGCTGCCAGCTCATTGTCCGGTAACTTGAATTTATATTTCCGACAAGCTGATCAATCTGATCCCGCAGCTCTTTGTATCTCGGAACGGTGTCCCTGGACGGCACGACAATCATATACAAAGAAATATGTCCGATTAGCTCGGGATGGGTTTGCAGCAGCAGTTCGTAAGCCTGTAACCTTTGCAAAATACCCTTACTGTAGTCAAGCCGGTCGATCGTCAGAATAACCTTCCTTTCTCCCATAGTCTTCCTGAACAAGCGCATATGCTCCCTCACCTGTGGTTCTGCAATTAACCCCTCAAATTTATCAGAATCTATTCCCATAGGGAATGACTCAACTACGATCTGCCTGTCTTTATAACTGACAATATTATCTGACACCTTAACCTGCGGTAAACGGGAGGCTGCGCTCAAAAAATGTCTTACGTCATCAAAAGTGTGGAAACCCAGCAAATCTGCGCCTAGCATTCCGGCAATGAGTTCATCTCTCCAGGGAATGAGCCTGAATATTTCATAAGATGGAAAAGGGATATGCTGAAAGAAACCGATCAGAACCTGAGGCTGTATTTCTCTGATCAATGCAGAGAGTAACAATAACTGATAGTCGTGTACCCATACTGTGTCGCCTTCTTGCAGGTGACTGGCTACGATATGACTGAATTTTTCATTAACCTGCTGATAGGAATCCCTGTAACTCTGGTCAAAATTTGCGTAAGTAACCATGTAATGGAATACCGGCCACAATACTTCATTAGAAAAGCCTTCGTAATAGAGATTAATTTCGTCGGCTGTAAGAAATACAGGGATAAGATTGAGTTCTGCAAGTTTTTCAGTAACCTCTGCCTGCCGCTCTTCGGGCACTTCAATTCCAGGCCAGCCGACCCAGATATTATCACCTTTTTTATATACTGAACCTAATCCTGTTGCCAGGCCGCCTTCACTTGGACTTAGGCGGTATTCCCCCTGATGCTCTACTATTTTTACGGGTAATCGATTTGATACTATAATTGTTTTGTTAACCATATTATGTATTAGACAACGTCTGCAATTACATATTGTTTTAATTTTCTTAGTTTAAAGAAAGGACATCAGCGATTAAAAGCGCTAAAAAAAAGACAAGTACATGTTTATAACAGATTGATTGTTAGTAAATAAACAACATTATTTTCACGTATATTTAACACTAACAACTTAATTTTAAGAAACCTGTTTCGGGTTGTGATAAATGAGAAGCTTATGACCTGGAAAAAATTCAATGGAGAGATCATCCATCAACCAATTCTTGATGAAGTCGAAAATGCAATTATCAGAGAAACCGAAAAAGGCTATCACTTGAAGGTGTGTATAGGGACAGATTCTCAGGTAAAAGGCCCTTACACAGATTTTGCGACGGTCATTGTACTGTTACGTGAGCAACATGGTGGCTTTATGTACATCCATCAGGAAAAAAGCCAGCAAATTATGAGCATTAAAGAAAGAATGCTGATCGAAGTACAAAAATCTATAGAGACCGCCTACGCTGTATGTGATTTACTGGACCTCTATGATGTAGACCTGGAAGTACATGCTGACATTAATACGAACCCGATGTTTAAATCAAACAAAGCACTCAATGAGGCAATGGGGTACATATTAAGTATGGGCTTTATTTTCAAAGCGAAACCTGAAGCATTTGCAAGTTCTACCTGTGCCGATAAAATGGTCCATTAAAACGGATTAAAATCAGGCTTTTCAAAAGAAAAGCCTGATTTTTAAATTTATTCCTCAAAAGCATATACCGCAGCCAGGGAGAACTGTGATGCCGTTTTTGTAGGGTCTAAGTTGTTTTTGACAAACCTTGAAGTGTTGCCGTTATCCAGACGGATTTCCGGAATAAATGTCAGTCCCCCGGATTTCAGGTTCGCAGACAAAGTTACTGAGCCCATTTTATATCCTTCCACATCCTCAGTAGCCTTAGACTCAAAATATTCAGTTCTCAGACCAAGCGACAAAGCTTCATTGAAAGCATGCAAGAAGTAAAGTGCCGCACCACTATAGCCTCCGCCATGGTTAGATACAGAGTAATCTGCAGCATTCAATCCGAGCTTAAACTTCTCCGTCAGCTGGTAGCTCGTCGTCAGATCATAAATCGACCCGGTTCCCGGCGCACCCACAGATTTTCCAGTTAACAGATTTAAATTCGCCGTCCATCCGGTAACAGGCGCTAAAGTTAATTGTGCTCCAAAATGCGAAACACCATTAACGTCTTTGTAAACGTTCCAGTCATCAAACAGACCGACCATTAAAGCTACCTTGTCTGAGAAGGTGTAATTCGCTTTAACTCCTGCATTTTGGAAAGGCCCGCTTGAAAACAAATAAGAGGTCGAATAATTCACATTGCCAACAGGAGAAATAACTTCATAACCAATAAAAGTACCCATGTATCCAGCAGTCATTGAAAATTTATCTGCAAAAGCATAGGTCACATAAAGATTCTGAATGTTAAAATTATTATCGCCGTTAACTTCCGAACCGTCACCATTTGGGAGGGAAGCGTATTGCCCTCTTGGCCCAAAAGAAACCTCTCCAACAAATGAAGCTTTACCCGTGGTTTTTTTTAATCCTATATCTATCATTCCCAACGACACTGAGTTTTGATCATTAGCAAAACTCGTTTGAATATTTGGCTTTCCGGAGAAATCGTATTTATAATAGGTGTCTACTGAACCGGTAATTTCCAGCTGATTGGATAATTTTACCTGCCCGTAAGTCGCAGAGCTTAATGTTAGTGCCGAGATAGTTAAGATAGAGCTGATTTTCATATGGATTAGTTTTATATGCCAGTAAAAAAGATTGCTCGTCTAATTTTTACCGGATCAGGCAGATATATGGTCTATTTCTATCCCTGATGATGCCACAATTAAAGTACCCTGCGAGTATTTTTCATTATGCTGACTAGCGTCCAGGCCTTCTTCTTCTTCTTGAGAAGTTACGCGGATCGGTTCAATTGCATTAACCAGTTTAAAAATCACGTAAGAAACTGCGAAACTGAATACTGCTACTATTACAACCCCTTTCAGTTGTGTAAAGAAGAATTCAGGATTACCATAAAACAGACCATCCACGCCAGCCGCATTCACAGTTTTAGTAGCAAATACTCCGGTAAGCAACATACCAACTATACCACCAACTCCATGACAAGGAAATACATCCAGTGTATCATCCAGACTAGTTTTAGATTTCCAGACTACAGCAAGATTCGAAATAATCGCAGCAAAAGCACCTATAAAAATACTGTGAGGGATAGCTACAAAGCCGGCACCCGGTGTAATCGCTACCAATCCAACTACCGCCCCGATACAGAAACCGAGTACAGAAGGTTTTTTTCCTCTCAGGACGTCAAAAAACATCCATGACAGACCTGCTGCCCCCGCTGCCACGCTGGTTGTAGCCAATGCCGATACCGCAAGACTGTTAGCTCCCATTGCAGATCCGGCATTGAAACCAAACCAGCCAAACCATAATAAACCTGTTCCTATTAAAACGTAAGGAATATTGGCTGGAGGTATCTCTTGGTGATCAGCATGTACCTTTCTTCTTTTTAGAACTAATGCACCGGCCAAAGCAGCCATACCAGCCGAGATATGTACAACTGTACCACCTGCAAAATCGAGAACACCCATTTTAAACAGGATTCCCTCAGGATGCCAGGTCCAGTGCGCCAGCGGACTGTATACAAAAACCGCAAATAATACAATAAACAGAATATATGAAGTGAACCTGATTCTTTCTGCTACAGCACCTACAACAAGCCCGGGAGTAATAATAGCGAACATCAGTTGGAAGAATGCGAAAAGTGTTAAAGGTATTGTAGGTGCCATACTCCAGGGCTGACCAGAATTTACGCCCTGAAAAAACAGGAAAGTGCCGGGATTCCCGATAAAACCACCGATACTGTCCCCGAAAGCCAGGCTAAAACCAACTGTGACCCACAATACACTGATTACCCCTGCCGATACAATACTTTTGATCATTGTAGACAATACATTCTTGCGATGTACCATACCACCGTAAAAGAAAGCCAGACCGGGGGTCATTAAGAAGACCAAAGCAGTTGCTGCAAGCATCCAGCCTACGTCTGCCGAATTGTATTTCCCTTCATCAAAATTAGCTTTAAGGGGAACAAATAAGGCAAGAACAGACACGATTGCCAGAATCGCGAACGGAAAGAACCGTTTTAACACTATTTTACTCATGATTGTAGATTTATTAGGTTAGATAAATATATTTTACTCGTTTTTTTACCTAAATTATTAAATAAATTCTAATTATATCCTATAAATATTACAAAAAATACTAAAATCACCAAAAACAAAAGACAAAAACACTAAAAAACAGGTTAAAATTTATAATTATAAAATATTAGAGCTGTTTTGATGTTTATTTTTTGATAAAAACCCATAAAAGAGAAAATATAATTGTCAAAAATGCATAAATGATAAATATTCATGTTTTTTTTTAATTCGTAATAAATGGACCTGATTTTGCCGTAACCAAAAGCAATCTTAAATTAAACCATGAAAGCTCATCAACTTCAATTCGTACAGAAAATGCCGGTTAGTCTTGAACAGGCTTGGGATTTTTTCTCATCTCCACTAAATCTCGCTAAAATCACCCCTGAAGAAATGGCTTTTAAAGTCACCTCGAACATAAACCCCATCGATAAAATGTATGCAGGGATGATCATCACGTATAAAGTTTCTCCGGTAGCGGGCATCAAATTAAACTGGATGACAGAAATTACACAGGTAGAAGAGCAGCGTTATTTTATTGATGAGCAAAGATTCGGTCCATATCAATTCTGGCACCATCAGCATCATTTCAAGAGTATACCAGGTGGTGTGGAAATGACAGATGTGCTTACCTACGGAATGCCCCTGGGTTTTTTGGGTACAATAGCAAACAGCCTGTTCGTGGCGAACAAGCTGCAGCAGATTTTTAAATACAGAAAAGAAAAGGTAGACGCTCTTTTCGGCAGTTATGAAATATTATAGGAATTTATACAGCCTGAGCATCTGCGACTACATAAGCGGAGCCTTGTACTACTCCCCTTTTTTCAATTTCTTTATCTATATAAGTCTGAATAGCGGATTTGTTTAACCCCCAGTTTGGAGCTATAAGTAAATCCCAGTCTGAAATACCGAATAAACGCTGAATAACAATATCCGGCCTGAGTAGCGGAATCAATTTACATAGCAGATCTGTATATTCTTCCAGACTGAATAAATGAAATGGTTCTTTTTTAAACTTGGCTCCCATAATCGAACCTTCTACGATATGCAGGTGGTGGAATTTAACGAATTTTATTTGCGGGAAACGGTTAATTTCATGAATGTAACCCAACATCATTTCTTCCGTTTCCCAGGGAAATCCAAAGATGGTATGTACGCAAAGATCTAACTTTGAATTTTCAAGCAATTTAACAGCTTCTACAAATTCTCCATGACTGCATCCACGGTTAATCTTTTCCAGGGTTTCATCATAAATAGATTCCATCCCCATCTCCAGATCCACATCAAACCGGTCTGAGTAGCTTTCCAGCAGCGCAACTTTCTCTGCATCTATACAATCTGGACGCGTACCCACTGAAAAACCAACAACGTCTTCAGGATTAATAGACAACGCTTCGTCATACATCATTTTCAGATAATGAACCGGAGCATAAGTATTGGTATTAGGCTGGAAATAAACAATAAACTTATCCGCCTTATAAAAACCCTTACCTCTCTCCATACCCTGCTCCAGCTGCTCCCGAATAGTCGGCAGCTTCCTGGATAACTCAGGTGTAAAAGAATCGACATTACAATAAGTACAGCCACCATAGCCTTTACTTCCGTCCCTGTTAGGACAGGTAAAACCGCCATCAACGATAACTTTAAATACCCGCTGCCCTTTATACTTTTCCTTAAGGTGAGTACCGTAATTATTATAACCTTTTATTCCTGAATCTAGTGGAGTTCCCAATTGCTTTTTTTTTCACAAAAATACAGCTTTTAATTTATTCTTTTTGTCAGCAAAAATGCAGAAATGAAAAAGCCTGTACCCTGGTTAAGGATACAGGCATCAGCTAGAAATACTTTTTAATTTTCTGCTGCTGGTTTTGACAGGTAATAAACAGGAATACCCGCCAGCATAATTAACACTCCCCAGCCGCAGGTATCCAATCTGGTTAGTAATAAAGCAACACATATAGCACTGGCAAAGAGAATATATATCACTGGCAATACCGGATAACCGAAAGCTTTATAAGGCCGGACTGTGTCAGGTTGCTTCTTACGAAGAATGAAAATACCGGCTATTGTAAGTATGTAGAATATAATTACTATTATCATCACGTAGTCCAGCAGATCTCCATATTTACCTGTAAGACATAAAACAGAAGCCCATATGCATTGAAACCACAAGGCCCAGCCAGGAACACCCGAAGCATTCAGCCTGGATGCTTTTTTAAAGAACAAACCGTCCCCCGCCATCGTATAATACACTCTCGCTCCAGCCATAATCAGCCCGTTATTACAGGCAAATGTGGAAATCATAATCATTACGGCAATAATAATTGTTCCCGTATCCCCAAAAATATACTGTGCAGCGTCTACAGCTACCCTGTCGGACTTTGCAGTCGCAATCTCCTGCAGTGGCATCACCGCAACATACATCAGATTGGCCAGAATGTAAATTACACTCACGATAAACGTCCCCAGAAATAAACTTAATCCCACATTGCGCTCCGGCTTCCTGATCTCGCCCGCAATGAATGTAACGCCCACCCAGGCATCGCTGGAAAATAAAGATCCAACCATAGCCGCAGCTATTCCTGAGAGCAGCGCTGTACCGCCTATAGACATCCAGCTGCCGCTTGCCACATCAAACGCCCTGGTATTCCAGGCGTCAGACCAGTTTGCATCCCAGACCGCTGTATTAGCACCGAAAAAGAACCCACCCGCTACCAGTCCGAGCAAAGAGAGAATTTTCACTATCGTGAGAAAAGTCTGCAGAATCTTCCCATCTTTCACCCCCCTGCTATTTATATAAGTAAGTATAATAATGGTCACGATGGAAACTAGCTGGGCTGCATTTAGCTGAAAGCCCCCCAAATCCATCAGTATATTTTCATCACTGAATGGTTCATAGAGATATGCTGCGAACTTCGAAAATGCAACGCCCACTGCGGCTATAGTCCCGGTCTGAATAACCGCGAAGAAACTCCATCCGTACAAAAAGGCGATCAATTTATTATATGCCTCTTTCAGATAAACATACTGCCCCCCTGCCTTCGGGTACATTGCGCTCAGCTCACCGTAACTCACCGCAGCAATTACGGTGATTATCCCGGTAAGTACCCAGATCAGAATGAGCCAGCCAGCCGATCCAACCTGCCGGGCTATATCAGCCGATACGATAAAAATTCCTGATCCGATCATGGAGCCCACGACCAGCATGGTGCCATCTAATAAGCCAAGTTCCCTTCTGAAAGAGCCCTCTTCCTGTTCTTTATTCATATCGCTGGTTTTGGTGGGTTGTTTTTTACACTAATATAGGTTTTACATTCAGCAGAAACCAGGACATTAAATTTGGCAAAGTCGCAAACTCTCTTAAATTTGTATAGGAGCCCCTAATCTCCTGATGCTCAGCAACCAAATATCAAACCATATATGATTTTTTTACAGCAAAACCTAATCTATCTCATCCCCGTATTCGGGCTGATGGGAATTATTGTGATGGCGTTTCAACGTGCCTGGGTTAACCGGCAGGATGCCGGGGACAGCAAGATGTCAGAACTTGCAGGTTATATTGCAGATGGTGCAATGGCATTTCTTCGCGCCGAATGGAAAGTTCTAAGCTATTTTGTTATCATCGCCAGTATTCTGCTTGCCTGGTCCGGAACGTTAAAAGGAAGTCCGGAGAGCCCAATACATTCCAGTCCCGTAATCGCTATTGCTTTCATAATAGGGGCTGTATTCTCTGCTTTCGCCGGATTCATCGGTATGCGAATTGCAACCCGTGCCAACGTCAGAACCACACAGGCAGCAAGAACGAGTCTGCGCAAAGCGCTGCAAGTGGCCTTCACAGGAGGTACAGTAATGGGATTCGGCGTGGCTGGATTAGCAATTTTCGGATTGGGCAGTGTCTTTATTATACTATACCACAGCTTTGTTAACCCTGCGGGTCCCGATGCTTCAGCAGAATTAAAAAAGACAATCGAAGTACTGGCAGGATTTTCACTGGGAGCGGAGAGTATCGCTCTTTTTGCAAGAGTCGGAGGAGGCATTTATACTAAGGCAGCAGATGTCGGCGCCGATCTTGTAGGAAAGGTAGAAGCAGGTATTCCCGAAGACGACGTTAGAAACCCGGCCACCATAGCCGATAATGTAGGAGATAACGTTGGTGACGTAGCTGGTATGGGCGCAGATCTTTTCGGCTCATATGTGGCAACGATTCTTGCCACAATGGTTCTTGGACAGGAAATTGAATCTGCAGATGCATTTGGAGGAATGGCACCTGTACTTCTGCCAATGCTTATTGCGGGTCTCGGTTTGATCTTCTCTATGATATCTTCCGTATTTGTCAGGATTAAAACCGATAAAGACAGTGTACAGCAAGCCCTGAACATGGGAAACTGGATGTCTATCATGCTAACTGCTGTCGCTTCTTATTTTGCCGTACGCTGGTTATTGCCCCCGACCATGGTTATACGCGGGTTTGAATTTACACCTACCGCTGTCTATTACGCCATTCTTATCGGCCTGCTGGTTGGAACATTGATGAGCTTAATCACCGAGTACTATACCGCAATGGGCAAAAGACCCGTCAATTCGATCATACAGCAAAGTTCAACGGGACATGCTACCAACATAATCGGTGGACTCTCTGTCGGTATGGAATCAACAGTATTACCGATTCTTGTACTTGCAGGCGGAATTTACGGCTCCTATCATTTTGCAGGTTTTTATGGTGTGGCAATCGCAGCTGCAGGCATGATGGCCACTACTGCTATGCAACTGGCAATCGATGCCTTCGGTCCAATTGCCGATAATGCCGGAGGAATTGCAGAAATGAGCGGTTTACCTGCAGAAGTACGTGAACGGACGGACATACTTGATGCGGTTGGGAACACTACTGCTGCTACCGGAAAAGGATTCGCTATCGCATCTGCAGCACTTACTTCCCTGGCCCTTTTCGCAGCCTTCGCCGGAATTTCTGGAATTACAGCTATAGATATTTATAAAGCAGATGTACTTGCTGGTCTTTTCGTTGGCGGAATGATTCCTTTTATTTTTTCCGCCCTATGTATATCGGCCGTTGGAAGGGCTGCTATGGCTATGGTACGGGAAGTCAGACGGCAGTTTAAAGAGATCCCGGGCATTATGGAGTATAAAGCCAAGCCAGAATACGAGAAATGTGTGGCCATCTCGACGGAGGCTTCGATACGGGAAATGGTATTACCCGGTGCGATTGCTTTGCTCAGCCCTATAATCGTCGGCTTTATCTTCGGCCCTGAAGTGCTCGGCGGACTGCTGGCGGGTGTTACTGTATCTGGCGTACTGATGGGGATTTTTCAGTCTAATGCCGGTGGCGCCTGGGACAATGCGAAAAAATCATTTGAAAAAGGCGTGTTGATTAACGGAGAGATGGAATTCAAGGGATCTGACTCTCATAAAGCATCTGTAACAGGCGACACTGTTGGAGA
>Ga0247805_1001311_pt1 | contig 12001 bp, 7 predicted proteins | sample UWRJL044104R1_FD_180930 | JGI IMG/M metagenome (GOLD analysis project Ga0247805, IMG submission 180930) | Plant litter microbial communities from Arlington Agricultural Research Station in Wisconsin, United States - UWRJ-L044-104R-1 | ecosystem: Environmental > Terrestrial > Plant litter >...
AAAAACCGTCCATTTGAAGTATTATCCAGGGAACCGGAATAAGTCTGGCCGGCAATGCCGCTTAAATTATCCTCATTGTTTCTCGGACTGATATATAACTCATCAGGATACACATCAAAAATATTATTGGCGCCAACCGTTACTGTCAGGCTCTTATTTGCTGCATAACTCACAGAAAAATCTGATACCCATTTAGGCGTAAAAGTCTGATCCATTTCAACCGGAAGATTATTTGCCGGAATGGTAGGGTCAACCGCATTCAGGTAAGTCACTTCACCAAAACGTACCGTTCTCGCTACAAAACTGAGCTTATCTAAAGTGAGGTTAGCAGTAAGGTTAAGTTTGTTTTTTGGTACTGAACTTTCGAAACGTGAACGCTCTAAACGATCGAATAACTTAGCTTTTAAGGTAGCATTCCCCTCTATAGCCGGAGAACCTTTCACTTCCCTGACTACAGTTTTATTTAAATTACCAGCAACGCTCAACAGTAAATTACTTTTAGCGCCTAAGGTAAATCTGTTCGTTAACACTACATCAAGACCTGCAGTGTTCGTTTTGATGGCGTTCGTGAAAAACTGCACACTATTTACCTGTGCGTTAGGATCCACTGTATTCAGGATGTCATTTACCGGTCCCGCTATTAAAGCGCCTGCGCTGTTACGCTCTCTTGCATACTGGCTGGAGAAAACGATCCTGTCTTTAATATCGATGTTGTAAGCATCTATAGTAAAGGTGAATGTTTTGATCCTGCCGGCCAGGCCCAAACTGCCCGACTTAGAAATTTCCGGTTTTAGAGAGCCTACGCCAAACTGCGAAACAATTGGATTGTCATTGTTTACGGTTAATACTTGTGTAGGTAAGCTGGCTACGAATTGCGTACTTTCATTGTTGAAATAACGCTGGTGTAATGATGGAGCCCTGAAGCCTGTTGCATAGGCACCACGTAAAGAGATATCGCCGAATAATTTCACCTTACCGGTAAATTTATAAGAGAAATTAGAACCAAAATCACTGTAGTTCTCATAACGTCCCGCAGCTTCAAGTAAAACTCTCGGACCAAACTCTGCTTCGAAATCTGCATAAAGACTTTTGTTGTTGCGAGATTCATTGATTGCATTATTAGGATTGAAACCCGGAAATACCTGTGCTCCTGCAGCAGTGATTGCTGTACCTGCCAATCTTCCCGGAATACCTCTTGAAGGCTGACCAAAAGAATAAGAAAGTTCTTCACCCGGTCTGATCTGGTAGTTGTCAACTCTGAATTCCCCGCCAAATGCAGTATTCAATGAAGTTAAGAAACCCCCATCAATATCATATTTTTTGTTCAGGTCCAGATTGGTGGTATTTTGTCTGAACAATAATTCACCCGCATAAAAGGAAGTGGGACTTGTGCCAATCGGTAAAGAGGCATTCACCGTATTATTGATGTCAAATTTGATATTATTCTCCCCGCTCGTATTACTCAGATCATAATTCCATGTGCCGATTTTGCCTCTCAGACCGGCAGAAAATGAAAGGTCATTGATTTTGGTGTCGATTAAAGGCAGAAATCCATTAGGATACAGGCTCAGGTCAATCTGGGTAGTCTGCGTAGGTAAACGGTAAAAACCCGCCGCACTACCTGTTTTATGGGTATAGCCTGCAGCGAAGTACAGCTCTGTATTTTTCGTGAAATTGTATTGGCCGTTCAAAAATGCACCTCCATTTTTGGAATCGGAGTTTCCTACACGCATATTGTTTCTGTCCAGTCCGTTCGCTGCTGCTCTTGCATCATCAGCGGCTTTCAGACTCGCAAATCTTGCCTGATAAGCAGCTTCCGTTTCCGTAGCACCTTTTGTCGGGCTGCCCGAATATAAAAGCGGACGTGTATCTAAACCGCCGCGGTTGGTAAAATCGCGCTTGATATACTGACCAGCAAAATTGATAAAACCTTTATCATTTTTAAAAGCCCAGCCTTTACTGAAGTCCGCCTGAAAGGTACGTCCATCACTAAATTCACGGCCTAAAGTTTTAGAGTCCGATTGTCCGAAGGAAGTAGAGAAGCTATAAGGCGTTACTTTTTTGAGGACAATGTTGATTACCCCTGCAATTGCATCAGAGCCGTATTGTGCTGCTGCACCGTCACGTAAAACTTCGATGCGCTCTATGGCGGCTACCGGAATAGAGTTTAAGTCTGTTCCTACGGATCCGCGACCGAAAGTACCATTAATGTTTACCAGTGCTGTAGTATGCCGGCGTTTACCATTTACCAATACCAGCACCTGATCCGGCCCCAGCCCTCTCAGTGAGGCAGGGTCAATATGGTCCGTTCCATCAGATACCGTTTGCCTGTTAGAACTAAAAGACGGCGCCACATAATTCAGGATTTGTGTCAGATCTACCTGCGCAAAACTTTTTACATCTTTGGTCGTGATCAGATCTACCGGAACAGGACTTTGTATGTTCGTTCTCGGTACCGAAGATCTGGATCCGATTACTACCACGTTATCCAGGGTGGTCTTGGCATCCTGCAGCGTGAAATCCTGCGTTCTCGTAGCGTTGTCAATCTGCACATCAGTTTCTATGCTTTGGGATCCCGTAAAAGAGACCCTTAGTTTAAAGCTGCCCGCATTAGGGAATTTCAGGGCATAAGTACCATTAGCATCTGTTGATGTGCCTATTTTCAGGCCTATAACCTGTAATGTGGCGCCGGGAATTGCCATTCCGGCCGTGTCAGTAACCTTTCCTTTCAAAACCTGAGCAATCAGGTTATTTGAAAACAGTAAGGCCAGGATAAATGTGGTTCTGAGTAGAATTTTGGTCATATTAGAGTTGATTAGACAGCAATATAATGAAATTCTACAATTTTGGTATATATTTTACCTCTAAATATCCATTTGATTTACAGTTGTTTATAATTTGTTGCCTTTTTCAGCAATTGTCCGCATATGAGCTGCAATTTTTAAATTTATTTAAAAATCACAGGAACTGTTAAGTTCTCCCAGGAAATTGTAAATCCATTTTTGGCAATACTGTAAACCAAACGCTCATTCATTTTGGCAGATTTAACTGGTTTAGCAATTACAGTTAATACATCTTTCGTCGCATCGTCAGTAGTTTCACCTGTACGTTTGATACCCCATTGACCTGTTTCCGAATTGAAGATGATCTTCCATTCTTTTTCTCCCGGAACTACATATAAACTGTATTTGCCAGCAGGCAGTGTTTTTCCCTGTATCTTAAGTGCTTTGTCGGTCGTAATAGTGGTTGCTTCATTAGCCCCGGCTCTCCATGTTTTATTGTAAGGAACAAGATCCCCCCATATTTTCCTCCCTTTAACAGCCGGACTGCCATAATTTATAGTCACTGCTGCACCATTGATAGTGCCTTTGGCCACTGTAGCCGGACTAACCCTTTGTTCTTTATTGCCCTGAGCCAAAACTGTGATCGACATCATTAAACTGCATAAGATCAGCAGATATGATTTTTTTAATGTTTTAGTATTCATATGGTTATCTTTTTTGTTTATTAAAATTAGCTAACTCATCAGGATAAAGCTAATTTAAATGAAAATTTAATCATGGTATCAAAACCATAAACTTATGAGTGCAATCAAAGATATATACTGTCAATCGTTTTATAACAAGTTTGCGAATTCAATGAGCGCTGTGTTTCCTTCCTTTGAAAAACAAAAGTTTATCAGTCTCATCTATGATGATCAGTTCGAGGCACGGGAGTGGAAGGAGCGGATGAAACACACCACAAGAACCTTTCATGCATTTATGCCTGCCAGATTCTCTGAAGCAGCAATATTGATTGAAAAACTGATCACCGGATTAAGAGCTGATGGTTTTGGCGAGGATGGATTGGCCATGATTTTTCTGGCTGATTATGTCGAAATTTATGGAATAGATGATTTCGAAAATGCAGTTAGGGCTCTTGAAATCGTTACTCAGTTCGTAAGCTGCGAGTTTGCAGTAAGGCCATTTATTCTGAAGTATGGCGATCAGATGATTGCCCGGATGACCATCTGGTCCACCCATGAAAATTCAAAGGTACGTCGCTTAGCCAGTGAAGGCAGCAGACCACGCCTGCCATGGGCAATGGCCATTCCCGCGCTTAAAAAAAATCCTGCTCCAATTCTTCCGATACTGGAAAATTTAAAAAATGATCCCTCAGCATCAGTGAGAAGAAGTGTAGCCAATAGTCTGAATGATATTGCCAAGGATAATCCGGACATTGTAATTGCTATCGCCTCCAGGTGGAAGGGGGACAATAAACAAACTGATGCCATTGTGAAACATGGTCTGAGAACACTTTTAAAACAGGGTCATCCTTTAGTACTCCAGCAATATGGTTTGGAAAGTAAACAGATCACGCTCCTGGACTTTAAAATACTAAGCCCGGTAGTCAGGATAGCGGAGAGTGTCGAATTTACCTTTGCGATTAGAAATGATAATCCGGCGGCGCATTTGGTGAGGCTGGAGTATGGATTGTATTACAGGAAAGCTAAAGGTCACCTGGCAAGAAAGGTCTTTAAGATTAGTGAGCGACTCCTCCAGCAGGACGAACAATTGCGGATACATAGAAAACAGTCATTTAAGCTCATTACCACCAGAAAATTCCATACAGGCATTCATCAGCTTTCTGTTATCATCAACGGAGAAGAGAAAGGTATCCAAGATTTTGAACTCGTTTAAAATTTTATTTACCAATTTCTACTCTTCTGGCGTTTTGATACCTGATATGCTGTTTTGATATAGGAGATGTTGAAATGGGAAATACCTTGTTCAAAAGCGGTTTTATTGATAGCTTTTGAATTATATAAAAATAAATATTAACCTCTATATTAATATTTATTAATAATGTGTATTTTGTGTTTGAAATTCCTTCACTAAAACAAAAAATATGCGTGATCCCATTCATCTACTCCTCTCACAATTGCACGATGTGGCCGAAACAATGAAAGTGATAGCTGCTTCTGAAAACCAGAGCGCAAAACTGGATAGTGTTGTAGCAAATTTTGCAGAACTGGCCGAAGCCCTCAACCGTCTGAAGTTTCAAATTTTTGAAGTCATAAAGGATCCTAAAAAAGTTCCTGCGACGAGTGAGGTTTTGCTGGATGATGTGGAGACGCAGAAGTATACAGGTGCTTTCTGGAGAAAACCTACTTTAGAGGAACTGGATGCTTTAGCGACATATATGGCCGAAGATGTTCTCCGTTATAATGATATATGTGACGTCGATTTATCTGATCCCGATGTTTTTCACTTCAACTATGACGACGAAAAGGCGCTGGCTTTTGAAGAAATTAAAGAAATGGCAATGGTAGTGGAACTGCCTTCGCTGGAGTGGAAAATATTTTATAAATCTTCATTGGCAATAGATAAATCCCACCACTCCAATGCTATCCATTTACATCATTCAATTAACAGCTATCTGCAGGAAGCTGACGGAAGTTTTACGTGCATCGATTTGACAGACTATCTGGATATTTACTAAAGCCTAGAGCTGATTATAATTCAGTCTATTATAATCAGCTACAAATTATTTTTTAAAAGGTCCTGTCATAGCGATGCCTTGAGCCTTGTTCCTCGAAAATTCAACATAACTTTCGTCTGCGATAAAAACAACGGTCTTCTCATTCACCGCCTTGTCTTTAATCAGTTCCAGCAGGCTGGCTTCAACTATACCCAGTTCAGCTTTTCTGTCCTCAATCAATGTATCCTGAATTTTAACTTCCTTATTTAATCCTTTGATCTCCAGTTGTAAATCGAATGTTTGTTCATCCTGTGCCAGATCACTGATTAATTTATGTACAAGGAGTAAATTGCTTTCCTGTTCTGTAAGTCTTAATTTAGAATGATGAAAAGCCTTCGCTAATTCTGTGATTTCCATTTATTTATTGTTTTCTGTCAATGTAGTCATTATTTAAATGCTTATTGCTGTTGATACCCGCCGATTTTGACATAACACTGAATCGTTAATATGACGTTTTTCAGAAAGAAAAAATAAGCTATCTTGCATTTAAAATTTAAACCCGGTACATGTTATTGATTCGTTATAGAAGATTGTTCTCTGTTTTCTTTATGCTCCTGTTGTTTTCCGGCACTTTATCCGGGCAGGTTGGATCTATTCATCTTAAAGGAATTGTTTACGATGCAGAAAATAAAGCTATTGATGGTGCTTCAGTATTTTTGCTGGATGCAGCAGATCAGGTAATCCAGCAGGGGATGTCCGCATCGGACGGTAGTTTTGATCTACCGGCAAATCCTGGCAAATATCATCTGCTGGTCAGTTACATCGGTTATACACAGTATAAAAGTGAACTTTTAAATCTGACCAGGGATGAGCATTTACAGCAAATAATACTACACAATCTTGGTCATAAACTGGCGGAAGTAGCCATAAAAGGAGAGAAGGCAAAAGACCTGATCCAGGCAGATGGCAGGAAGCTGATCTATAATGTAGCGAAAAGTATCAACGCACAGGGGACGAATGCACTGGAAGTATTGAGGAAAACACCGGGAGTGATGATGGTTGGCAGAGAAAATACCCTAACGTTAAATGGAATGAATGGTGCGCTGGTGTTGATTAACGGAAAACAGACCTATTTACAGTCGCAGGAACTGGTAGAATTCCTGAAGTCCATCCCTTCATCCGGACTTAAATCCATAGAAATCATTAAAAATCCTTCCTCGGAATATGATGCCTCGGGAACGGGCGGGATCATTAATATTGTATTGCAAAAATCTGCACTTACCGGTTTCAGCGGGGCTATCAATAACGGTGTGGCTTATGGTGTTACTTTAAAACAGAATACTGACCTTAATTTTAATTACAGAAAGGATAAACTAAATGTTTTCGGAAGTTATAACCACGCATTCGGACATTTTGGTTATCAGTATAATAACGATAGAAAACAGGATGGTAAGACCTATATCAGCCCGACTGACGATGTGGACAAGCGTAAGACTATGGGTTCAACTTTTGGCGCAGATTACGATCTTGATGATCGGCAGAGTCTCGGGATGGTTTTCAATGGAGGTTTTATCTATGGCGGGGGACTCACCAATACGACTACATCTATTACTGACGATGCTTCAGGGAATTTACTGCAGACGCTGAAAGGCACAAATGATTATTACCAGCAAAACAGTAATCGCTATAATGCAAATTTCAATTACAAGTATAAGGATACGCTGGGCAGGATTTTTAGTTTTGATGCCGACTACGGTTACTTTGATGCGGGCTCAAAAAATCTGCAGCCAAATATTTATTATGGCCCAGATGGTGCACTCACGTCGCAAAGTACCTACCGGACCCTGAATGGCAGAAATATAAATCTGTATGCAATCAGTGCGAATTATCAGACAAACCTGTGGAAGGGCAAAATTTATGCAGGGGCAAAGTTTTCGGCGGTTTCTGCGGATAATGATTTCAATTTCTACCAGGTTCTTAATACCGACCTGCTGGATATTAACAGCTCTAATTTTTTTAAATATAAGGAGCAGATTGCTGCGGGATATTTGAAGTATGAGGGCGCAATCACCAAAAAATTGAGTTATGATGTTGGTCTGCGTACAGAAAATACCCATGCTGCCGGAAACCTGATCCCTGTCACCGGGAGCAGTCAGTCCCCAAGTAATATTGTCCGCAATTACCTCGATTTCTTTCCTTCGGCAGCGCTAACCTACAAATCTGCTCAAAGCGGCACATTTAACCTTACTTATGCTAAAAGGATTGACCGGCCGGCCTACAAGGATCTTAATCCTTTTGAGACCATGCTGGATGAGTTGTCATACTGGAAGGGAAATCCTTTTTTACAGCCTCAATATTCGCATAGCCTGTCTCTGCAGTACAGCTATAAAAAAACAACCGGAAATTTATCCTATACCTATGTGGATGACCTGCGCCAGCAGATTACAGAGGTCAGAGATGGTAATCAGATCATCATGATACCGCGTAATCTTGGAACCCAGCGTAACCTGAGTTTCAGTTTATCCAGGCAGTTGACTATCAACCGATGGTGGGAAGTCAGCCTCTTCGGTTTAGTATCGCAGTTGCATAATAAGATCAACACAAATCAGTTTGGTTCATACGATCTCAAACGTGTTTCGGGAACAATCAACGCACAGCAGAGTTTTAAGCTGCCCTTGAAGGTCAGTGCTGAAATAGCCAGTATTTTTAACTCAAAAAGCCTTTTTGGTCCAAACGGTATTATGGAGGCAAATTCGCAAGTCGATTTGGGACTGCAAAAAAATATCCTGAAAGATAAAGGAAGTCTGCGCCTGGCAGTTACAGATATCTATAATGGTCAGCAATGGAATATGGATATCAATTATAATGGCTTTTATCAGAGAAGTACATTCAGAGGAGAGTTCAGACAGGTAAAACTCAATTTCGTATATCGCTTTGATCATAAAAATACAAATCCAAAGAAGGAACATCATTCTGGCTTAAGCAATGAGAACCAGCGTCTTTAATCATGGCAGACAAAATGATATGAATGATTTCAGGTGTGTTTTTTTAAATTACAATTTACAAAAGCACTAATGAACGTAATAAATGTCCATTAGTGCTGATTGTCACAATGCATATTTAATAAAAACAGATGTATATCTAATGTCAATTAGAATATAGTAATTCCAACACTGAGGGAATTATTTTTTGTTAACTACAACTCCTATCCATTCGCTGTTATCAATCGTTCCTAATCCATATGTGGAGCCGCTTATTATTTGGATAGTTTTGGCAGGTTTGAAAATGGGTTCTCCATTTTTAATACCAACTATCGCAGTTTGCATGTCAAAAAGCTTATCCATTGAGGCGCCTTTACTGCTACCTTGTCTGATTTCTTCGTCAGAAGGCACCATGAGATGCGTGATAGCGGAGTTGTCCCTTGCTGTTGTAATCGCCACTCCTTTAGTCTTATCTGAAACAATTTGCTTTAGAATCCCTATTAGCCTTTCGATGCCCTGTTTATCTAATTGAGATTCTAATAGCGCAGCACCATCCAATGGCACGTTATTTGTTTTTTCAATTAGCTTATTAAGTTTTGCGGTGAGATCTAAAGGTAAAACACCTTTGTATTTATTAAATTCCAGAATATCTGAAACTCTGTATATCAGCCACTCTTTACCTGTATTGTTGAACTTAAAATTGATATTACTCTTTAAAGCGTTATTAGCTGCATTCCAGAAGTCTTTTGGTGGTACGTTCGTTGGATTTTCTATAATCGGCACGTCTAAATTAATAACCATATTATACCATCCTAACCTCATTTCTCCAAAATTTTCCAACTCACTCCATCCAATCAACCTTTTCTTTTGAATAACCGCTTTCACACCAGCTGAGGCATATATAAGAAAGTTTTTAGAGTAGAAATTGACTTTTAGTCGTCTTTCCTCTGACCTTTTAAAATAGTTAAACTGGTCCCTGCCAAATAATCCTTGTAATAACTTTCCTGCCCATGTCTTTGCATCATTAAAGTCAAAAGATAGTACATCATTGAAAATATTAGCCCCGGTTTTAAATTCTATTATGGTACTCACCGGTGGTGGTGGGGGAGTGGTTTGATTTTTGCCAAAGGTATCCATGAAAAATATTCTAGGCCAATTTATTACACCAAAAAAAGACTTATGTGGAGTTGGTTCAATTATATTATTAATTGCGCCAATCATAGGGTCCGCTTTAAGTTCGGCAATTAAAGCATCTAGTACAGGTTTATCAAGGGAATCACACATGAAAGTTCCATCTTCTGTAACCTTATAAATAGTATTTTCAACCTGGATTTCTCCTGTTGGACTAAGTACGCTCGCAAAATAAGGATCTTCAACTAAACTATCGATTGCTACTAATGAAGGAGGTTGAGGAATAAGTCCACCTCCGCCTCCACCTATAATTACGGGGGGCGCTGGTGGATAATATATATCTCCGGATGACATTTTAGCTGGGATAAGAACATTCTCCGTTCTCTCAGAATTAGCCATGGTCCTGAGCGAAATAAATTTATTTTTCCGTGAAAGCTCACTCGTTATCTTTTCTATAAGTTCTAAAGAGTTTTCCTCTCTCGATTTTTTCATCATTTCAGTGAATTGCTGCTCTGACTTGAAGATTAATCGACCATCTTGCGATGTGATATCCGCAATTTCTAATTTTGCTTCGGATGGTTCTGCTGATGATTCTGTTGCTTCCTTTTTGCAAGAAGATAGTGCAATTGCTGTAAGTAATAAAAAGCTTAAGAATGATTTTTTTTTGATTGTCATATAATTAATTATTGATTTTTATGACAATACTCTACCTGATTTTAAGCTGATAATTCGACTGGACGGCCAGATCGTTATTGAGAGCGAGAGTTTGAGAGAGCATTATCTATAGTTGCAATTTAGCATTTTCATTAAATAATTTTGTATTTTATTTAAATATATATTTATAGATGAAACAAAATGTTTAAACAGACAATATTCTGATCAGCGAGTTTTTTTCGTTTACGCTCGATTATTAAGCGAAATTTTGCAGTTCCTTTTTTGTAGTTGCATTTTAGTAAGATAATTTAATATTACTTCTCATTGATTGAGAAGACAGGCGTATCGGTATAATGATCACTTATCGTATAACCTATTTTTTTGAGCGGCCAACTTTACATGTTTTATAAACAATTCCCCTGTCAGACAGTTATAGCTTCAAAATCTACCTAAACAACAAGATGATGGAAAACGAAAATAAACTGCCTGCAGAAAATACCAGCTCTAAAAAATATCACGAAGAATTGAAAGGGAGTGATGCAGATTATGCAGCAACTGGTCAGGATGACCAGCAATCAGATCCCGCAGAACAATTAAAAGGGAGTGATGCTGATTTTGCAGATGCGGGAGCGCTGGATGATCATTCAGCAGCAAACGATACTCCGGCAGAGAATGATTCAGCGGAGGAAAAAAGTTCAGCGGATTAATAATTTCATTGATGAAAAAGAGACTCACACTCTTATTATTGATTATTTCGGGACTGACTAATGCACAAGTCGCTATAACGGAAAAAGATGTGGATTTTAATGTGCGCATCGTCGCAGATAAACTCAGTGATCCCTGGTCGATCGCAATTGCACCGGATCATCATATCTGGGCCACGGAAGCAAAAGGGTATAAAGTGTTCCGGATAGATCCTGCTTCCGGCAAAAAACAAGTGTTGCTGGATCTCAATGCGATGAAAAACTTTCCGCGATATGATCAGATTCCTGACAGTGTGGATCACGCTAAACCATGGCCGCAGGGCGGCTTAATGGGCATGGCAGTTCATCCTGCACTGCTCACCGGAAAGCCTTATGTATTCCTCGCTTATGTTTATCATTTTGATGGCGCAGCAAGTAATAATGACGGTGGTTTGCCGGATGCCAAAGGATATCATTTTCAAATCAGACTAGTCAGATATACTTATGACCAGCTGGCTGCAAAATTGCTTAGTCCGGTAGTTATGTGCGACAGTATACCGGGGAGTAGCGACCATAATGGAGGGCGACTAATGATTGCGCCACATGGGGATAAAGATTATTTATTCTATAGTGCGGGAGATATGGGAGCCGGGCAGTTTGCGAATGGTGGCCGAACCAATAAAGCACAGGATGTCAATAGTTATGAGGGGAAGATCCTGCGATTTAATGTGGAACCTGACGCTGACGCAACGATCTATGATAAATGGATACCAAATGATAATCCCTTTAATGCTCAGCGGCAGAATGCAGTTTGGTCTGTCGGCCACAGAAATCCACAAGGACTGGCTGCTGCTGTCATTAGTGGTCAGCAAAGGCTCTATTCTACAGAACATGGCCCCTATTCTGATGATGAGATTAATCTGATTGAGAAAGGTCATAACTATGGTCATCCTTTAGTAATAGGTTATGACGATGGTAACTATGATGGTCTTGCGGCTTCAGTGTCAGCAAACAAAGCACTGCCCGGACGGTGGCATACTACCTATCCATTGATTGATAGTGAGCAACAAAATGCTAAAGCAATGGGAGAAA
>Ga0247805_1001312_pt1 | contig 11993 bp, 10 predicted proteins | sample UWRJL044104R1_FD_180930 | JGI IMG/M metagenome (GOLD analysis project Ga0247805, IMG submission 180930) | Plant litter microbial communities from Arlington Agricultural Research Station in Wisconsin, United States - UWRJ-L044-104R-1 | ecosystem: Environmental > Terrestrial > Plant litter >...
AATGTGTTGATACCAGCTCCAGGGCCAGGTAAGTTGTGGCCAGACCTCCCAGAATAAGGAAGAATACCTGAATAACATCTGTATATCCGATTACCTTCATTCCACCCAGTGTAATGATAATGGCAAATGCCGCAAGCAGATACATACAAGCAGTAATGTTGATACCAGAGATACTGTTAATTGCCAATGCGCCCAGATAGAGAATCGAAGTCAGGTTGACAACAACGTATAATAACAACCAGAAAATGGCCATAATCATTGCCACTGTACCATTATAACGCTGCCCCAGAAACTGCGGCATGGTATAAATCTTATTTTTTAGATAAACAGGAATAAAAAATATAGCGACAATAATCAGCGTAGCTGCCGCCATCCATTCATAGGTAGCGATTGCAAGACCCATGGTAAAGCCGGAACCGCTCATACCTATAAATTGCTCCGCCGATATATTTGAGGCGATCAGGGAAGCTCCGATAGCCCACCAGGTTAGCGAATCTTTAGCGAGGAAAAAATCTTTTGAATTCTCTGCCTGCGCCTGTTTTTTTCGGTATACCGTCCAGCCATAAAGGGCGACAATCAGGAAGTAAACCAGAAATACGACGTAATCGTAAGTACCTAATGAGTTCATGAAATTTTAAATTTGGAAGGTGAATATAGTTAAATATATCTATTGATGATATTTTCTAACAATTCTTGCTTACCGCTGATTGTTTCTGGTTCACCCTGCTGAATTGCATATTCCCTCAGCCCTTCCAATGTCATTTTTCCAGCTTCAAAATCACTTCCTGCACCACTGTCAAAAGAAGCGTAACGCTCTTTACGGATTTTGGTGTAATCTGAATGTTGAAGAATCTGATCTGCCGTGATCAATGCTCTTGCAAATGTATCCATTCCACCAATATGTGCATGGAACAGATCTGCCGCGTCTGTTGAATTTCTTCTGATCTTAGCGTCAAAGTTAATACCTCCTCCTTGCAAACCACCGGCTTCCAATACGATTAGCATTGCTTCGGTAACTTCGTTGATATTATTGGGAAATTGGTCTGTATCCCATCCATTTTGATAATCACCTCTGTTCGCATCCATTGAGCCAAGCAAGCCAGCATCTGCTGCTACCTGAACCTCATGCTGGAAAGTATGTCCGGCAAGCGTGGCGTGGTTAACTTCCAGGTTCAGTTTAAAATCTTCCAGCAGGTCATACTGACGCAGAAAACTAATCACCGTCGCAGCATCGTAATCATACTGATGTTTGGTAGGCTCACACGGCTTAGGCTCGATCAGAAAGGTCCCTTTAAAACCCTGACCTCTTGCGTAATCTTTAGCCGAATGCAGGAATTTTGCTAAATGCTCTTGTTCTCTTTTTGTATTGGTATTCAAAAGGCTCATATATCCCTCACGACCGCCCCAGAACACGTAGTTTTCACCACCAAGCGCAATAGTTGCATCCAATGCCGATTTTACCTGGGCTGCCCCATGTGCGAGTACATGGAAATTAGGATTGGTTGCTGCACCGTTCATATATCTGCGGTGAGAAAAAAGATTAGCGGTACCCCAAAGAAGTTTCACCCCACTTTCTGCCTGTTTTATTTTGGCATAGTCAACCAAAGCCTGCAGACGTCTGTCATTTTCTTTAATATCATTTGTATAATCTACCAGGTCGACATCATGAAAACAATAATATGGCAGGTTCATTTTGGTGATGAACTCAAATGCAGCATCCATTTTGTCTTTTGCACGTTCCACAGCGTCTGCTTTTTCGTTCCAGGGTTGCAGCAGGGTCGCTTCACCAAATGGATCACCACCAGTAGCTACAAATGAGTGCCAGTAGGCGCAGGCAAACTTCAAGTGTTCTTTCATGCTTTTGCCGGCAATTATTTTATTTTCGTCGTACCAGCGGTAGGCCAGTGGATTATCTGATTTTGTACCCTCGAACTGAATCTGTCCGATACCTTTAAAAAATTCTTTACTTCCGGTAGTTATAGTTGTCATATTTAAAATATAGATTAGGTTAAAAGATATTTATCAGGATTTTGGCATAAGTTCCAGCCAATCCTGATAAAGCGTATTAAAGAGCTGCTGTTTATCTGGTTCTGTATAACTCAGCGCTTTTTTGTTCTGAAAAGCTTCTTTGGGTTGTTTGTAAACACCGGCCCCAATACCAGCGCCCAATGCTGCACCTGTACTGCCGTCATTGTCATACAGCTCTACCGGTACACCCGTCGCATTTACAAAAGCTTTTAGAAATACTTCGCTATGGAAAAGATTAGCTTTTCCGGCTCTGATCACTTTTGGGTATAGTCCATTGGAGCGCATAATATCCAGACCATAACGGAAAGAGAAAGCGATGCCTTCCTGTACAGCACGAAAAACATGTCCCGGCGTGTGTAAATTAAGGTCGATAGCGCTGATCTGCGCGCCTGTATAGGTATTGCAAAGCATTCTTTCTGCACCATTTCCAAAAGGGGTTACTCTTAACCCTGCAGACCCGTCAGGCACTTTTGCTGCCGCTGCATTCATAGCAGGATAATCCAGACCTGTACCAAATAATTGTTTGGCCCAGCGGTTCATACTGCCCGTGCCATTAATACACAACAGAATCCCAAGGCGCTGCTTATCTTTGGTATAGTTAACATGTGCAAAGGTGTTTACCCTTGATTGCGGATCATAAGCCAGTTCATCTGAGACACCATAAATCACGCCTGATGTACCTGCAGTAGCCGCAACTTCTCCAGGCTCCAGTACATTCAGGGATAATGCGTTATTGGGTTGATCACCGGATTTATAACTTACCGGAATACCCGCCTTAAGCCCCAGTAAAGCAGCAACATCCTGATCCAGTCTGCCATGTTCAGAAAAAACAGGTCTGATTTCTGGAATAAGGTTGCTGTCCAGGTCATAATAGTTGAGTAGTTCCGCCGATACCTCCTGTTTCTCAAAATCCCAGAAAATACCCTCCGAAAGAGCAGAGATACTTGTTGTGATTTCTTTAGTTAACTTCATGGCAATAAAGTCGCCGGGAAGCATGAATTTATGAATGCGGGCGTAAATTTCAGGTTCATTCTGTTTTACCCAGGCCAGTTTAGATGCTGTAAAATTTCCTGGTGAGTTGAGTAGGTGGGAGAGACAGAATTTTTCTCCCATTTCTTTGAATGCAGTGTTGCCTAGTTCCACGGCCCGGCTGTCACACCAGATGATGCTGTCCCGCAATACTTGTTGCTGCTCATCTACCAGAACCAGGCCATGCATCTGGTAGGCAATTCCAATGGTACCTATATCCTGAGGATTAAACGGATGCTGTGCTTTACAACGTTCAAATGCGAGCTGTACATGAGACCACCACATTTCAGGAGATTGCTCGGCCCATCCGGTTTGCCGGACTGTAATCAGACTTTCATCATCAGGATATTGCGCAGAGGTTAATGTCTGTTGTGTATGAGCATCTAGTACAGCAAGTTTAACTGAAGAAGTTCCGATATCAATTCCGAGTAGTAACATATTTTTGAGGTCGATTTTTTAAAATATATATGGTTCAGCTTCCGAATTTAGTTTATTATTTTTATTATGCAATCGATTGCCTTGATTTTTTGCGTTTTTATTTGCTGAGCATTAACAAGTTAATAAGAGGAGAAATTTAGCGAATCCTGTATTTTAAACAGACAAAAAAGAAGGGTCATAAAAAAAGTAGCCAAGGGCTACTCTTTTTATGACCCTTCTAAAAGGATAATAAGCTCCGTTTATTGGATTTGGTCTGCTTAAATAGATTTGAAAACTACAATACCATTATGTCCGCCAAAACCGAATGTGTTGCTCATTGCTACTTTAACTTTAGCAGAAATAGCTTTTCCGGTAATGATATTCAGGTGTGCAGGAATCGCAGGATCTAATTCGTCCGTGTTTATTGTCGGTGGAATAATACTGTCTCTCATAGATAAAAGACAAATAATCGCCTCAATCGCACCAGCCGCCCCAAGAAGGTGGCCAGTCATCGATTTGGTCGCACTGATTTTTAAATTATTTTTTTCCGTTCCCAACAAGTTTACAACCGCATTGATCTCAGAAAGGTCACCTACCGGTGTAGAAGTTGCGTGTGTATTCAGGTAATCTACATCGTGGATAGTAACACCAGCTTCTTCCAGTGCTAAAGTCATTGCATGTGATGCACCAATTCCTTCCGGATGGGTTGCAGTCATATGGTAAGCATCGGCAGTCATTGCTGCGCCGCCTACTTCTCCATAAATTTTAGCACCGCGTTTTACTGCGTGTTCATATTCTTCCAGAACCAGTGCACCGGCACCTTCGCCCATCACAAATCCATCACGTTTTACGTCAAATGGTTTGGAAGCAGTTTCCGGTGTGGCATTTTGAGCAGACATGGCTTTCATGGCACAGAATCCACCTACTGAAGATGCAGATACGGGTGCTTCAGATCCACCGGTGATAATCACTTTTGCTTTCCCCAGACGGATATAATTGAAAGCATCCATGATCGCTGTATTTGAAGTAGCGCATGCAGAAACTGTAGTGTAATTGATACCCATATAACCGTTACGGATCGAAATCATTCCCGATGCCATGTTAGCAATCAGTTTTGGAACAAAGAATGGGCTGTATCGGGGTGTACCGTTACCTAAAGCAAATTCAGAAGCTTGTTGTTCAAAAGTATCCATACCACCTTGTCCCGAACCCCAGATTACACCAACGTCGAAAGGACTCATTTTTTCAAACTCAAATCCAGAGTCTTTAATAGCCTCATCTGAAGCAACCAGCGCATATTGGGTAAAACGATCAGTTCTTTTAATATCAGAACGGTCTAAATATTTTGTAACATCATAATCCTTGAGTTCACAGGCAAATTGTGTACGGAACAGGGAAGCGTCAAAACGTGTGATTTTTGCAGCCCCGCTTTTACCGGCAATCGTATTGCTCCAGAAAGTATTTACATCATTTCCTAGTGGGGTTAGTGCCCCAATTCCCGTGATAACAACTCTTTTTAACATATGCATTTTTATAATTAATATATGATCAGGGCCTGAGCCAGCTGATTAAAATTCAAAAGTAAGATTATTATTTATGCTCAATTGCACATTTAGGCTTTATTTTCAGACCAGGCGCAATTCCCGGGCAAAAATACAAATATTCGGCATGAAAAAGCCCTGTGACCTCTTTATAAAATTGCCATAAATTGTAAACAGGGGCGGAGCCTGCTGAATTCGCGGCGTTTTCGTAAGAATGTAAAAGTACTGATACTGCTTTTTACTTTTGCTTCTCTTCGGGGTTGCATTACCCTTGGTATACCCTTGCGATACCCTTCCTATACCCTTGGTATACCCTTTAGGGTAAAGGAAGGGTATACCAAGGGTATCGCAACGGTATATCAACCTGCCGGAATATAAGAAGAAATCTAGGAGCCATTGGAATTAAATATAGAACAGAAGAGTACTGAATGAACCATAGAGAAGACACGAAATTTAGCAATTGATCCGGATTTTAAACTGGATATATTATATTTGGTCATCCAAAAATCTAATAAAAAAATGTCAGATCATAAAAAAGAAATATTCGACAGTGTAGCCCAACGCTTGAAAATCGAAGGTTTTAACGTAGTAAACCGCGATGAGACTCGTCCATGGGGTGGTTTTTTTGTTATCGACGAAGAGCAGGCTCAACAATTCGCAAATGTTTATTTTGACGGATTGAATGTCGATGAATTAAGAATCTCAGGTAAACTGAGTCCTAAAATATTAATCGTTGCACCAGCAACACGTTTGTCTTGGCAATATCACCACCGCCGCGCTGAAATCTGGCGTGTAGTGAGCGGTACAGTAGGCGTGATTACCAGCGAAACTGATGAGCAGGGCGATGTACAGCAATTGACTCCAGGAACAACTATTAAATTATCTCAGGGTGAAAGACACCGTCTGGTAGGTCTGGACGACTGGGGTATTGTTTCTGAAATCTGGCAGCATACAGATCCTTCTAATCCTTCTGATGAATCCGATATTGTTCGTGTAGAAGACGATTTCGGAAGATAATTCCAATCTGAAATACATTAAAGCCGCGCCTTTCAGCCGCGGCTTTTTTTGTGAAAAAATTAAAGTGTGCTTATATTCAAAACATTACAGAATAATACTATTCTTTTGTTATTTTTGTGATTTAAGCTGGGTAAATTTTTTCCGGCTGGCTTTTAATTTACTGTATGATAATTTTAGTTTTCTTTTTACTCCACTGGTTCCTTTCTCTTTTTTCCCAGACTTTCTTCCTTCACCGATACGCTTCGCATAAGATGTTTAAGATGAATCCTTTCTGGGAGAAGTTTTTTTATGCGATCACTTTCCTGTCGCAAGGTTCTTCATTCCTGAATCCACGTGCCTATGCTATTTTGCACAGAATGCACCACGCTTTCAGTGATACAGAGAAAGATCCGCATTCGCCGCATTTTGTAAAGGATGTCTGGGGTATGATGATACAGACAAAAAATATTTATCTGAATTATGCGAAATATAATGAAGAGCCGGAAGAGCAGTTCCGTGATAATTATCCGTCTTGGCCAATAATTGACAAAATAGGGGACTCCTGGATCACCAGATTGGTTTTTATCGGTTTCTACATCTGGTTCTACGTAACTTTTGCTACCGCATGGTGGATGTTCCTTTTACTGCCGGTTCATTTCCTGATGGGTCCGTTACATGGTGCAATCGTAAACTGGTGCGGGCATAAATATGGTTATGCCAACCATGACAATAATGATCACAGTAAGAATTCCCTTCCACTCGACTTCCTGATGATGGGTGAACTGTTTCAGAACAATCACCATAAAAAGCCTAACAATCCAAATTTTGCTTCGCGCTGGTTTGAATTTGATCCGACTTATCCAATCATGAAGGTTATGCACTGGATGCGTATTATTAAGATCCGGAAGTTATAATCGGATCTGTTTTGAACAATCAGGCAGAAATGCCGTAACTATAAAACAAAAAAATCCCCGTTCAAACGAACGGGGATTTTTTTATAACTGGTTAATCAGCTTTGCTCTTTGGCCTTGAACCACTAAATCTGCGGTTACCACCACCGCCTCCGCCACCAGAAGGTTTTCTGGCACCGCTCAGGTTAGGTTTATATTCTGATCTGTCTTGACGGCCACCTCTGGAAGGCTTGGCTTTTCCTTTCCCTTTTGCTGCTGCTGCTCCGGAGAGTAAAGCCTGCCAGCTCATGGCAAAAGGGTGATCTTCCTGTACAGGAATTTTAAGGGCAATCAGTTTTTCAATATCGTCCAGGTATTCTTTTTCTTCGCTATCGCAGAAAGAGAAGGAGATACCGCTGTTCCCGGCACGACCTGTACGGCCGATACGGTGTACATAAGTTTCCGGTACATTTGGCAGTTCATAGTTGATTACGTGTGTAAGCTCATCTACATCGATACCTCTTGCTGCAATGTCGGTAGCGACAAGGATCCGGGTTGTTTTATCTTTGAAATTACTTAAAGCCCGTTGTCTGGCATTTTGAGACTTGTTACCGTGAATTGCTTCCGCTTTTACGCCAACTTTAATCAAATCTTTTACGATACGATCTGCACCATGTTTCGTCCGGGTAAAGACCAGTGCTGTTGCAATAGTCTTATCCTGCAAAATGTGGATTAAAAGATTTTTCTTGTCATTCTTCTCTACGAAGTAGATACTTTGCTCAATCTTTTCTGCAGTTGAGGATACCGGAGTAACTTCCACTTTTAAAGGATTGGTTAAAATGGTATCAGCCAGTTTCTGGATCTCAGGCGGCATAGTTGCCGAGAAGAATAAAGTTTGTCTTTTTGCAGGTAGTTTGGCAATCGTTTTCTTAACATCATGGATAAAACCCATGTCCAGCATTCTATCTGCCTCATCAAGAACAAAGATTTCTACATCCTTAAGGTTAATAAAACCTTGTCCCATTAAATCAAGTAAGCGACCTGGCGTTGCAATCAGGATGTCTACACCACGGTGTAAAGCATCTGTCTGTGCCTTTTGTCCGACTCCGCCAAAAATAACCAGGTGACGAAGGGCAAGGTTTTTACCATAAGCTTTAAAGCTTTCTTCGATCTGGATGGCAAGTTCACGAGTAGGGGTTAATACCAGCGCACGGATAGGTCTTGGACCTTTAGCATTCTGGTGTTCTTTGTTCAGCAACTGTAACATAGGAATCGCAAAAGCTGCGGTTTTTCCTGTACCGGTCTGAGCGCAACCCAGTAAATCTCTGCTCGTTAATATTGTAGGAATAGATTGTTCTTGTATAGGTGTTGGGTTAGTATAACCCTCTGTTTGCAGCGCTTTTAAAATAGGCTCAATCAGGTTTAATTCTTCGAATAACAATGTGTTTGTATTTTAATTTGTAAAATGATGTTGAAACGTTCATGGCCGGCTTGTTCGCAAAGGCCGAATAGATTGCTGTTTAAACAATTACGTTCGTTGCAAATATACATATAAGTTATTTAACAATTTATTTTCTTTGGCTGCGTAAACGTCTCGCCCAGTAGCCTATAAAATACAAGAGCATAAATATTGCAAACACGAGCAGCCCGTTAAGGGCCGAAACCGGGTCATCCTGATAAATACTGAGGGCGACAAAAATGTAAAAAGAAATGAAAATGATGGGGATAAACGGATACCACTTGAGTGTGAAAATACTGTCTTTATCCAGATGAGCCGTCGATTTACGAAGATAGAATAGGGTTGCCGCAGAGCTGGCAGTACCGATACAATCCAGTATAATCGTATAATTTAACAGGGTATCGAATGTTTTGCCGTAGAATAAAATAATCAGGACTAATGCGGTAAAAGCTGTAAGGCTGAAAACCATAACGCCTGTTTTCTTGTGCTGCCAGGCGAATGCAGCAGGGAGTGCTTTCTCTTCGCCCATTGCAAATAGTGCTCTGGGATTACTCAGCAAATTGACATTGACATAACCCAGAACGGACAGGAAGATTAATCCGGATAACAAGGTATAACCGACCGGGCCAAAAATTTTACCGGCCAGGATTGCAGCAATACTGTCTGCAGTTTTGAGTTCTTCGAACCCAATAACTTGTACATAAGCATAATTAATAAGCATATAAAGGGCAATGACGATCAGAATGCCAAACCTGATACCCTTTGGTAAGATTTTTTTAGGCTCCCTGACTTCACCGCCCAGATTTATAGTTTGTGTATAGCCGCCGAAAGAAAAAGATACCGCAACCAGGCAAAGTCCCAGTGCCTTACCATAATCTGCCCAGCCTGGTGCTTCGCCGGAAACGGATTTGAAAACAGGTGGAATACCTGAATTGGTGCTTCCGGTAAATAAAGCACAGATGAGCATAAGAATCAGCACAATCTTAATGATACTTAGAATATTCTGAATCTTCGAACTTGTCTTTAATCCCAACAGGTTTATACCATAAAAAATCAGAACAGTAATACCGGCAATGAGCAACCGGTAGGTGTCAGTGGGTACATCGGCTGGAAGGATAACGCTGCTCAGGTACTCTGAACCGATTAGGGTTACTCCGGCAATAAATGCAGCATTGGTAACGATGATGATACCATTCATTGCAAATGCAATAGAAGGATGATAACAGGCCGAAAAAATCTTATAGTAACCGCCGTTAACAGGAAACCTTGAACCGATTTCTGCATAGATCAGTGCCCCGCAGTAGGCAACAAGTCCACCGATTAACCAGGCCAGGAAAAACAGGGAAGGTATCTGAGCCTTAACGGCTACGTTAACCGGAGTGCGGAAAATTCCCATTCCGATGACCAGGCTGACCACGATCATGGAAAGATCAAAAAGGCTGAGTTGTTTTTTTTGGGGCATCTACTTTATTGAGTTGAAGCTGAAGGTAATGCTAATTGTTTATTTGTTGAAACTTCGTCAACTAATTGTGTGGATGAATGATTAAATTTGCATTTATACGTAAAGATTATGGCTGAACCAATTTATAACGATGACAGTATACGGTCACTGGACTGGAAAGAACACATCAGGCTACGCCCCGGTATGTATATCGGTAAGCTTGGTGATGGATCTGCCCAGGATGACGGGATCTATGTCCTGCTGAAGGAAATCATGGATAACTCTATCGATGAGTTCGTGATGGGTTCGGGACGCACCATAGATATTACTGTTTCTGATGCTAAAGTGAATGTCCGGGATTACGGTCGTGGTATTCCATTAGGTAAAGTGATCGACTGCGTATCTAAAATTAATACCGGTGGTAAATACGACAGTAACGCTTTTCAAAAATCTGTTGGATTAAATGGGGTAGGTACAAAAGCTGTAAACGCATTGTCCACAAATTTTGTCGTACAGTCCTACCGTGATGGAAAAACTAAAAAAGTAGAGTTTTCGAAAGGGGAGATCACTGTTGACCATCCTATTATAGATACTACGCAGCGTAATGGTACCGCAATTACTTTTTATCCGGATGAAAGTATTTTCAGGAATTACCATTATATCCCGGATTTTGTAGAAAGCATGATCTGGAATTATGTTTTTTTGAACACCGGACTTACAGTTAATTTTAACGGACAAAAGTATTTTTCTGAACGTGGTCTGTATGATCTGCTTCATAAAGTTGCCGATGTAGAAAATATCCGCTATCCTATAATTCACTTACTGGGCAGTGATATCGAAATTGCGATGACTCACGGTCAGCAATACGGTGAGGATTATCACTCTTTTGTTAACGGGCAGCACACCACACAGGGCGGTACACATCAGGCAGCATTTCGTGAAGCTGTAGTGAAAACAATCCGTGAATTTTATAAAAAAGAATATGAAGCTTCTGACATCAGAGCTTCTATAATAGCGGCAATTTCTGTCCGGGTACAGGAACCAGTCTTTGAATCACAGACGAAAACTAAACTGGGTTCTCAGAATATGGGACCCGAAGGGCCATCTGTCAGAACTTTCATCAATGATTTCGTTAAAAAGGAACTGGATGATTACCTGCACAAACATCAGGATGTAGCTGAAGCCTTACTGAAAAGGATTCTGCAGTCTGAAAGGGAAAGAAAAGATATCGCCGGTATAAAAAAACTGGCCAACGACCGCGCAAAAAAGGCATCATTGCATAACAAGAAATTAAGAGATTGCAAGGTTCACTTTAACACTACACATGACAAGCGGTACGAGACTACGCTGTTTATTACAGAGGGAGATTCTGCATCAGGATCTATTACCAAATCGAGAGATGTGGACTGTCAGGCAGTTTTTAGTCTGAAAGGTAAGCCTCTGAACTGTTATGAACTGACCAAAAAGGTTGTTTATGAAAATGAAGAATTCAACTTACTGCAGCATGCTTTAAATATCGAAGACGGACTGGATGGGCTGCATTATAACAATATCGTAATTGCTACCGATGCAGATGTCGACGGTATGCACATCCGTTTACTGATGATGACTTTCTTCCTTCAATTTTTCCCTGATCTGGTTCGTGCCGGACATGTATATATTCTGCAGACACCGCTTTTCAGGGTTAGAAATAAGAAAGAGACCATTTATTGTTATAGCGATGAAGAACGCAGAAAAGCGATCGATAAATTAGGCAGCAGACCTGAAATTACCAGGTTTAAAGGTTTAGGTGAAATTTCTCCTGATGAATTTGGCTTGTTTATCGGTAAGGATATCAGGCTGGACCCGGTAATTCTGAAAGATCAGACAATTAAAAACCTGCTCGAATACTATATGGGTAAAAATACACCCGACAGGCAACAACATATTATCCGTAATCTGAGAATCGAAAAAGATACAATCGAAGAATTAGTTTCGGCCGATGCAGAGGCTGCAATAGCGGCTGTCACTGAAGATATTGTTAATGCAGAACCGGCTTAATCCGGTTCTGTTCTTGTTTCGTTTGAATGCTTTGGAGGTAAAACGTCAACTTTCTCTTCCACGACTGTAATCTGGGTATGTACCGCATACTTGCTCGGCTTAATACCTTTATCATATTTTTCGGCATAGGCTTGTGTGAATTCTGCCCCGAA
>Ga0247805_1001313_pt1 | contig 11989 bp, 12 predicted proteins | sample UWRJL044104R1_FD_180930 | JGI IMG/M metagenome (GOLD analysis project Ga0247805, IMG submission 180930) | Plant litter microbial communities from Arlington Agricultural Research Station in Wisconsin, United States - UWRJ-L044-104R-1 | ecosystem: Environmental > Terrestrial > Plant litter >...
CGTGGATGGACGACATCCCGGGCAGCCCGCTGTTGAGGGCGATGAGCAGGTCGAGGGACTCCGCCTCGCGCACTTCGCCGACCACGAGACGGTCGGGGCGCATCCGCAACGATTCTTTGATCAGCCGGCGCAGGGTGATCTCGCCCGTGCCCTCGAGACTCGGCTGCCTGCACTGCATGGCGACGCGGTCGCGGGCTGCCAGGTCGAGCTCGAAGGTCTCCTCGACCGTGACGATGCGCTCGCTCGGGCGCGCCGCCGACAGCAGGGCGTTCAGCATCGTGGTCTTGCCGCTCTGCGTCGCACCGGACACCAGGATGTTCTGCCCGGAGAGCACGCACATGCGCAGGAACTCCGAGGCCTGGTGGGTCAGCGACCCGAGAGCGACGAGCCGCTGCAGGTCGCGGATGCGCTGGGTGAACTTGCGGATGTTCACCGCCCAGAAGCGCTGGGTGACGTCGGGGATCACGACGTGCAGACGGCTGCCGTCGGGCAACGAGGCGTCGACGAAGGGCGACGACAGGTCGACCCGTCGGCCGGACGACTGCAGCATACGCTCGACGAGGTCGCGCACCTCGGCGTCGCTCAGGTCGAGCGCGGTGAGTTCGGAGACTCCGTTTCTGGCGATGAACACCCGACCCGGACCGTTGATCCAGATCTCCTCGATCTCCGGGTCGTCGAAGAAGGGCTGCAGCGCCCCGAAGCCGGTGAGGGTGGCCACGATCTGGCGCGTGGTGTGCGCCTCGTCGGCGAGCAGGGGCATGGATCCGCCGAGCGCCCTCTCGCTGTAGCGCTGCACCGCGTCGCGCACATAGCGGCCGGCGAGCTCCCGGTCGGTGCGGAGATCGACCCCGTCGCGGCGCACACGCTCGCGCACCTGGTCGGTGATGATCGTCTCCGCGTGCGACATGCACACATCATGCTTGCCCGCCGAGAATCCCGTCCGACTTATCCACAGGCGTTCGGGGGCGACCGGGCCGATTACACTGATAACCGCTCGCGGGAGTGGTGAAATTGGTATACACGCAGGTTTTAGGTACCTGTGCCGAAAGGCGTGAGGGTTCAAGTCCCTTCTCCCGCACCAGAGGTCGCACAAAATCGAGCACCGCGTTCGCCTACGCTCGAGGAATGCCCCGTCCGACCCGCCTCTCCCCCCGTGACAGGGTCGCCGACTGGCCGAACGTGCCGAGCGACGACCCGAGCGCCGAGGTCGCCCGGCTCTTCGCCACTCGACTGCGCTCGGCGATGGGCGAGCGCAGCCTGCGATCCGCCGGTGCCGAGACCGGTGTCGACCACTCGACGATCCAGGCCGTGCTGCAGGGTCGCGCCTGGCCCGACCTCGACACGATCTCCCGTCTCGAGAACGGACTGCACGTCGATCTCTGGCCCGGGCGGCCGTTCGCCGACTAGCGCCAAGTTCGCGCCCCCGGCGAATGTCAATGGGGTGGAGGATCGCGACTGCGGCGCCCTCGACCGCCACCCGCGTGAACGCTGGCAACTGTCGCGTATCTTGCGAGTATCTTTCGTAATTGCTCGAGAGTCAGCGCTCGGCGAGGGGTCGACGCACGTATCCTCGAACAATGTCGACGATTCCCCGCGAAACCTGGCTCGGAGCGGTATTCGTGTCGCTCGCCGACGCGGACGCTCCCGGTGCCGACGCAGTCGAGGCCCTGCACCAGCTCGCTCTGACGGCGAGCGGGATCGACGGGGTGGACGAGGCGGGAATCATGCTCGTCGACGATCGCGGGTCCCTCGAGGTGATGGCCACCTCCAGCCCTCGCGCCGACATGCTCGAGGTGCTGCAGCTCGCCGAGGGGCAGGGCCCGTGCGTCGACTGCTACCGCGCGGGAGAGATCGTGCGCGTCGACGACCTGGCCGCGACGGGCGACAGGTGGCCCGTGTTCCAGCGCTCCGCGAAGGTGCTCGGCATCCGCAGTGTGCTCGCCGTGCCGCTGCGCCTGCGGGGACAGACGATCGGTGCGATGAATCTGTTCTCCGCCGACGTCGCCGCCGTCTCCGACCACGATGTCGCGCTCGCCCAGGCCCTCGCCGACGTCGCGACCATCGGAATCCTCCAGTCGCGCGCTGCGGGGAAGAACGAGGAGCTCCAGAACCAGCTGAAGTCGGCGCTCGAGAGCCGGGTGCTCATCGAGCAGGCGAAGGGCGTGATCTCCGGCGCCCACGAGATCACGGTCGAGCAGGCCTTCCACCGGCTCCGCGATCACGCCCGGTCGAACAACATGCGCCTGCTCGAGGCGGCCCGGCTCGTCGTGAGCAGAGAGCTCGTTCTGTAGCACAAGGCCCGGATCCGATAACGATCGGGTACACCGCGTAGTCCCACAGGATGAACTCTTCCGCCGGTGTCCCGCTTTGCAGGAAGCTGGACGGTGTCAGCTAGTACCCTGACAGCAAGCAACAACAACGGTCGCCGCCGCCGAAACTCTTCCACGGCGACCGACGACTGGAGATTAGTCCGTGTTCTCGACCGCCCTCATCCCGTTCCTGGATCCCGCGAACCTCATCGAGGGGTTCGGCGCGTTCGCACTTCTCGGCGTCTGCTTCATCGTCTTCGCGGAAACCGGCCTCCTCGTCGGATTCCTCCTCCCCGGCGACACCCTGCTCGTGATCACCGGACTGCTCACCTTCTCCGCGACGATGGTCGAGGGGGGCTCGGGCATCGATCTGCCGATCTGGCTGGTCTGCCTCGCGATCGCCTTCGCCGCCTTCCTCGGTGGCGAGGTCGGCTACCTGATCGGGCACAAGGCCGGACCACGCATCTTCGAGCGCAAGGAGACCGGCCTGTTCTCGGTCGAGAACGTCAAGCGCACCAACGCCTTCTTCGAGCGCTTCGGCGGACTCGCCGTGATCGTGGCGCGCTTCGTGCCCGTCGTGCGCACCTTCGCCCCCGTGGCCGCGGGCGTCGGCCACATGAACTACAAGAAGTACAGCCTGTACAACGCCATCGGCGCACTCATCTGGGGCGCCGGACTGACGTTCTTCGGCTTCGTGCTGGGCTTCATCCCGCCGGTGGCCGACTTCGTCACGCACTACATCGACATCATCCTGCTGGCCGCGGTGTGCGTCTCGGTGATCCCGACCGGATTCCACTACTTCCAGTCGGTGCGCAAGGCGCGCAAGCACCGCGACGCCCAGGCCGAGGCCGAGGCCGCCACCGACACGAACTCGTTGGTGCTCGACCAGAACCTCTTCGACCAGGACAAGAGCAACGACCCGAAGAAGTAGCAGTCAGCGGATGGGCCGCTACGCGGCCACGCCCCGCTACTCGGCGTCGGGCGTGACGCTTTGCTCGGCGGCCGGCTCGGTGCGTGCCGGGAGCTTGGCGCGGATCTTCTTCAGCGCGCCGTTCGCCTCGCGGCGCACCTCGATCTCGGAGTCCTTGAGCAGCGCGCGCAGCACGTCGACCTGCTCGGCTCCACCGATCTCGCCGAGCGCGCGTGCCGCCTGCGCTCGCACGCGGGCGACCTCGTCGGTTGCGAGAACGGCGACCTCGTCGGGGTAGGCGAGCTCGCGGCGAGCGACCACCTTGGCGCTCATCTCGCGCACACGCCAGGCCTGGTTGCCGAGGCCGGCGAGAACGGCGGGGGTCGCGGAGTCCTGCCAGACGTAGAGGAAGGTGCGCGCACCCCACACCTCGGGCCAGTACAGCGCGGGCGCGCCGTCGAGGATGCCCTGCGCGTGGCGTCCGCCGACGGAGAGGAGGAACTCCTCCCCCGCGTTCAGGCCGGCGATGAGTGCGGTGGCTCGCGCCACCACCTCGTCCTCCCCGAGCTCAGCGACGACCTTCGCAATGCGCTCGGCGGGAGAATCGTCGTTGGGCTGGTTCTGGGGAGTATTGGTAGTCATAGCGCCCCTACTTTACGCGGGTGGGCTCGGAACGGCTCACCCAGATGGAGACCAGCGCATCCGGCGCGAGCCCGAGCTCGTCCGCCGAGCCGTCGAGAGCCACGGTGAAGGGGTCGGTCGACGTCACGGAGAGGCCGGTGTCGAGCGCGACGCCCTCTGCCTCGAGGTGGCGCAGCAGCACCGGGTCGCGGTCACTGATCCGCACCACGCGCACCGCCTCCCCCAGGGCGACGTCGCCGAGCAGCACGGCCGCCGGCCGGTTCACCGAGCCGTCCCTGGCAGGAATGGGATCGCCGTGCGGGTCACGGGTGGGACGCCCGAGCGCGTCGTCGATCTTGTCGAGCAGCCGGTCGCTGAGCGCGTGCTCGAGCACCTCGGCCTCGTCGTGCACCTCGTCCCAGGAGTAGTCGAAGTGCTGAACCAGCCATGTCTCGATCAGGCGGTGCCGGCGCACCATTCGCAGCGCGAGAGCCGTGCCATCCGCTGTCAAGGTCACCGCGCCGTAGGGCACGTGGTGCACCAGCCCCTGCGCCACCAGCTTCTTCACCATCTCGGTCACGGACGACGCGGCCAGGCCGAGACGCGCGGCCAGCACCGAGGTGCTGATCGGGTCGTCCTGCCACTCCGTGTGGGCGTAGACCACCTTGACGTAGTCCTCGACGGCCATCGGATAGAGCGTGGTCATCGTCGTCATCCGGCGATCACGAGCACGATGAGCACCACGTTGATCGCGACGATCGCCGCGGTCGCGATCCAGCTCGCCCAGCGCAGCCAGGTGGCGTTGGCGAAGTCGCCCATCAGCGTCTTCGAGCTGGCGAACTTCACGAGCGGGATCAACGCGAAGGGGATGCCGAAACTCAGCACCACCTGGCTGAGCACCAGCGCCTGCGTGGGGTCGAACCCGATGCCGAGCACAACGAGGGCGGGAATCATGGTGACCACCCGGCGCGCCAGAAGCGGGATCTTCACCCGCAGCAGCCCGCCCATGATCGAAGCGCCGGCATAGGTGCCGACGCTGGTCGATGCGAGTCCGGAGGCGAGCAGTCCGACCGCGAACACGACGCCGATCACCGGGCCCAGTGCCGACACGATCGCCGCGTGCGCGCCCTCGATCGAGTCGGTGCCCTCCACACCACGCAGGCTCGCCGCGGCGAGGAGCAGCATAGAGATGTTGATCGCGCCGGCGACCACGAGTGCCGCCCCGACGTCCCAGCGCGTCGCCTTCAGCAGGGTGCGGATGCGCCCGGGGTCGGAGGTGACACCGTGCCGGTCGCGCGCGAGAGCGGAGTGCAGGTAGATCACGTGGGGCATGACCGTGGCTCCCAGCATGCTCGACGCGAGCAGCACCGAGTCGGTGCCCTCGAACCGGGGCACCACGCCGGCGAGCATCTGCCCGGCGTCGAGGTCGCTCACGAACAGGCCGGAGACGAAGCCCACCACGATCACCGCGAGGAGGGTGACGATGACGATCTCGAACGAGCGCTGTCCGCGACGGGACTGGATCGAGAGCAGCGCCATCGACGCCACACCCACGATCACGCCGCCGAGAAGCAGCGGCACGCCGAACAGCAGGTTGAGGGCGATCGCGCCACCGATCACCTCGGCGATGTCGGTCGCGGCCGCGACCAGTTCGGCCTGCCCCCAGTAGAGGCGGCGCGGCGCGGTCTTCAGCCTGCCGCCGAGCAGTTCCGCGAGACTCTGACCGGTGACGATTCCGACCTTCGCCGACTGGTACTGCACCAGCACCGCAACGAGGTTGGCGAGGATCAGCACCCAGAGCAGCAGGTAGCCGTAGCGCGCGCCGGCGGTGAGGTTCGCCGCCACGTTGCCGGGGTCGACGTAGGCGATCGCGGCGACGAAGGCGGGCCCGAGCAGCAGCAGCGTGGAGCGGCCGGTGGCACGCGGGGTTTCGAGTATCTGAGATTTCGGCACACCGAAACTTTACACCGATCCGCGGTGGAATTTCGGCGTACCGAAATCTAGCGGTGGAACCGCTCCTCGTGGTCGGCGTGCTCGGCAGGCTCGAGCTGGAAGGTGGAGTGCTCCACGTCGAAGTGGCCGGTGAGGCAGCCGCTCAACTCGTCGAGCAGGGCGCCGGTGCCGCCGCGCTCGAACAGCTCCGTGGTCACCACGACGTGTGCCGAGAACACCGGGGCGCCTGAGGTGATCGCCCAGACGTGCACGTCGTGCACGTCGACGACGCCCTCGGTGGAGAGGAGGTGCTGGCGGATCGTCTCCACGTCCATGTTCTTCGGCACGGCCTCGCTCAGAACGTGGAAGACGTCGCGCAGGAGGGAGAAGGCCCGGGGAACGATCAGACCGGCGATGACGAGCGAAGCGATGGCATCCGCCTGGGCGAAGCCCGTCGCGAGGATCACGACGGCGGCGATGATGGCGGCGACCGAGCCGAACATGTCGCCGAGCACCTCGAGGTAGGCGCCGCGCATGCCGATCGAGTCCGCACCGCCGCGCAGCACGAGCAGCGAGGCGACGTTGGCTCCGAGGCCGAGCACCGCGACCACGAGCATCGGCGTGCTCTGCACGTACGCCTCGGCCGGGTCGAGCAGGCGCTGCACGCCCTCGATCGCGACGAAGACGGCGACCGCGCTGAGCACCACGCCGTTGAAGAGGGCCCCGAACACCTCGGCGCGCTGGTAGCCGTAGGTCTGCCGGTCGGTCGCCGGACGGGCGGCGATGAGAATGGCGATGAGTGCGACGATCAGACCGAGAAGGTCGGACGCCATGTGCCCGGCGTCGGCGAGGAGGGCGAGCGAGCCGGAGAGCGCGGCGCCGACGACCTCGACCACGAGGAACACCGCGACGATGCAGATGGCGACGACGAGACGGGTCTTGTTCGTCACGCCGGCGGCGTGATCGTGTCCGTGCCCGTGGTGGTCTGAATTCGTCACGTGCTCAAGGGTAAGCGCGCGGTGGCGGGGTTTGAAGGGCGAGCGGGTAGATAGGAATGATCGGCGTTATCGTCAGGCGTGGCCGGACTCGAACGGGGCGTCGCCGTCGGGCGCGACCCTGTTCGGACCGAGCATGCCGCTCGTGGCCGGATCCGCTCCCCCGCCCTTCAGCTCGATGAGCATCACGTGGGTCTCGCCGTCGCCGATGTTGTGGCCGGAGTGCCGCTGTGCGGGCAGCCAGACCGCTGCTCCGGCCGGCAGTTGCACCTCGAAGGTGGCGTCGCCGGCGGTGAGCCGCCTGCGGAAACCGGTCAGCGTGCACATGACGCTGTCGGGATGATCGTGCGGGGTGGTGCTCTCGCCGGGTGCGTCCCGGTACTCGAGAACGCGCACGCGGTCGTTCTCGAACACCGTCGAGTAGTGGGAGGGGTTGGTTTCGACCGGATCCAGTGTCATGACCCGAAAGCTACTCGCGCGCACCACGGCCGCGGTAGGGGGTCGGGCTAGAGCAGGCGCTCGCGCAGCACGGAGACGATCTGCCCGAATGCGCGGGCGCGGTGGCTGATCGCGTCCTTCTCGTCCGCCGTCAGTTCGGCCGCGCTGACGGCGAGTCCCTCCGGCCGGAAGACCGGGTCGTAGCCGAAGCCGCCCTCGCCTGCAGCGGCGGCGAGCACGGTGCCCGGCCACACGCCGTTCTCGACGTGCTCGAAATCGCCGTCCACGAACGCGGCGGCGCAGCTGAACTGGGCCGCGCGGTCGGTGGAGTCGCCCAGGTTGGCCAGCAGCAGCTCCAGGTTCTCCCGGTCGTCGCGGTTGCCCGCGTACCGCGCGGAGTGGATGCCGGGGGCGCCGCCGAGGGCGTCGACCGAGATGCCGGAGTCGTCGGCGATGGCGGGCAGGCCGGTGTGCCTGGCGGCCGCTCGCGCCTTGATCAGGGCGTTGGCGGCGAAGGTGTCGCCGTCCTCGACCGGCTCGGGGCCGTCGTAGCCGACGAGCTCGATCCCGTCGAGCCGCGCGCCGAGGATGCGGCGCAGCTCCTCGACCTTGTGTGCGTTGTGGGTGGCGAGAACGAGCGTGACGGTCATGCTTCGAGGGTAGCGACCTGCAGCGCGGTGAGGTCGACGGCGCCGCCGAGGGCGAGGTCGAGCAACGCGTTCAGCTCGTTGCGATCGAAGGGCGCGCCCTCTGCGGTGCCCTGCACCTCGACGAAGAGGCCACGACCGGTGACGACCACGTTCATGTCGGTCTCCGCCTTGACGTCCTCGACGTAGGCCAGGTCGAGCAGCGGTTCTCCCCCGACGATACCGACGGACACGGCGGCCACGCTGTCGATGAGCGGCTTCGCGTTCTTGCCGATGAAGCCCTTGCCGCGCCCCCATTCCAGGGCGTCTGCCATGGCCACGTAGGCACCCGTGATCGCGGCCGTGCGTGTGCCGCCATCCGCTTGCAGCACGTCGCAGTCGATGACGAGCGTGTTCTCGCCGAGGGCCTTCATGTCGACGACGGCGCGCAGGCTGCGGCCGATGAGGCGGGAGATCTCGTGGGTGCGGCCGCCGACCTTGCCCTTGACGGCCTCGCGGTCCATGCGCTCGTTGGTGGAGCGCGGGAGCATCGCGTACTCGGCGGTGACCCAGCCGGTGCCCTTGCCCTTCAGCCAGCGCGGCACGCCGTTGGTGAAGGAGGCGGTGCACAGCACCTTCGTGTTGCCGAAGGAGATGAGAGCGGATCCCTCGGCCTGCGTGCTCCAACCGCGCTCGATCGTGACGGGGCGGAGTTCGGTGGCGGTGCGGCCGTCGTGACGGGTCATTTCGAGTCCTTCGGTAGGGCGAGTTTCGGCAGGTGGATGGCGCCGGTCTCGACGAGGTCGACGCGGGTGACTTCGGGGCCGAGGAAGCGTGACGCGAGAGTCAAGAACTCCTGCTGGCTGTCTCCGGTGGCCTCGAAGGTGTACGCCGGCGGCGTCGGGGAGGTACGTTCCAGCCCGTGCTTCACGAGCATCCGGTAGACGTCGTATGCGGTCTCCTCGGCACTGGAGACGAGGGTGACCTCCTCGCCCATCACGTACTGGATCGCGCCGGCGAGCAGCGGATAGTGGGTGCAGCCGAGAACGAGGGTGTCGATGTCGGCGGCCTTCAGGGGCGCGAGGTACTCCTCGGCGACGGCGAAGAGCTCGGACCCGCTCGTGACGCCGGCCTCCACGAACTCGACGAAGCGCGGGGCCGCCGCGGTGAAGATGCGGAGGTCGGAGGCGGCGGCGAACGCGTCCTCGTAGGCCTTGGACTTCACCGTGCCCGATGTGCCGATGACGCCGATGCGCTTGTTGCGCGTCTGCCGCACGGCGGCACGCACCGCAGGCTGGATCACCTCGACGACGGGGATCCCGTAGCCGTCGGTGAAGCGCTCCCGCGCATCCCGGAGCATCGCGGACGATGCGGTGTTGCAGGCGATCACCAGCAGTTTGACGCCCTCGGCCACCAGGTCGTCCATCACGTCGAGCGCGAAGCGTCGCACGTCGGCGATGGGCTTGGGTCCGTACGGGGAGTGCGCGGTGTCGCCCACGTAGGTGATCGACTCCCGCGGGAGCTGGTCGATGATGGCTCGGGCGACGGTCAACCCGCCGACTCCCGAGTCGAAGACTCCGATCGGCGCATCTGTCACGACCACGAGTTTAGTGGAAGGAGTCGCGCTCCCTCTCCTGCTGCACGACCGCCTCCCGGTCCGACAGCCCTCGCAGGCCCGCCAGCGGCTGGGCCATGCGGTGGTTGCCGCGCAGAGCGGGTTCCACCCGGTCGAGGAAGGCCCAGTAGCCGGCGGTGTAGGGGCAGGCGTCCGGCCCCAGCCGCACCTTCGGGTTGAAGCGGCACCCGCCGCAGTGGTCGGTCATCCGATTGATGTAGGCACCGCCGGCGGCGTAGGGCTTGGTGGCCACGATGCCGCCGTCGGCGTGCTGGCTCATGCCGATGACGTTCGCGGGCATCACCCACGGTGTCCCGTCGACGAACATGTCGGTGAACCAGTCGTTGAGCTGCACAGGGTCGTAGCCGCGCTGCAGCGCCCAGTTGCCGATCACCATCAGCCGCTGGATGTGGTGCGCCCAGCCGTGCTGGCGCAGGCCGTCGATGGCGTGGTGCAGGCAGTTGGCCTCGATCGCCGCGGCGTCGAGCTCCACGAACTCGCGCGGCAGGTCGACCGTCGCGCGCAGGGCGTTGTGGCCGGTGCGGTAGCCCTCGCCCAGGTGCCAGTAGAGGTGCCAGACGTAGTCGCGCCAGCCGACGATCTGGCGGACGAAGCCCTCCACGCTCGACAGCGGCGCGTTGCCCCTCGTGTACTCGGCGGCGACGGTGTCGACGACGTGCCGGGGATCCAGCAGCCCGAGGTTCATCGGGGCGCTCAGCAGGGAGTGCGCCATGGTCCAGTCGCCGGTGAGGGTGGCGTCTTCGAACGGCCCGAAATCGCCCAGTCGGGTCTCGACGAAGTCGGCGAGCGCCGCCTCCGCCTCCGCCCCGGTCGCGGCGAAACGGCGCGGTCCGTCGTCGCCGACCAGACGGATCTCGCCGGACGCCTGCCACCGGTCGAGGTCGTCGCGCACCCCGGCGTCGATGTCGTCCTCCACCGGCCAGCGCGGGTCGGGCAGGCCGAGGGAGACGGCGTTCCTCGGCGGCGGCTGACGATTGTCGTGGTCGTAGTTCCACTGACCGCCTGCGGGTGACTGTCCCTCCATGAGAATGCCGGTCCGCATCCGGGTGTCCCGGTAGAAGTCCTCGAGAAGTAGCCTGCCCTCGCCCCGGGTCGCGGCCCAGGCGGCGAAGTCCTCCTCGCTCGTGACGAAGCCGCGGCTCGGCAGTATCCGCGCACCGAGCCGCCGGACGGTGCGGCGGGCGGCGTAGGAGGTGGGGTCGATCACCTCGAGATCCGTGCGTCCGTCGACGACCTCGGAGTAGCGCTCGACCTGGCGGAACTCCACCCGGTCGCCGAGCTCCGCGGCGCGGTGCCGGATCGCCGAGAGGATGAGGTGCGCCTTCGCCCGGTGGATCGGTCTCCGACGCAGCACCGACCTCGCCTCGACGAGGAGGATCGGTCCGCCGTCGTCGAAGAGCTCGCCGAGCTGGCCAGCGAAGATCCAGCGCACTCTCGTCATCCGCCCAACGCTAAGCCGTCCTGTCGATCTGGGTAGGCTCATTGACATGACGAGTGCGCTGCTGACCGACCGTTACGAACTCACCATGATCGACGCGGCCATCCGCAGCGGCCTCCACGAGCGCGAGTGCGTCTTCGAGGTCTTCGCACGCCGACTGCCGGAGGGACGCCGCTACGGCATCGTCGCCGGAACCGGACGACTGCTCGACCTCATCCGCGACTTCCGCTTCGAGGAGCCCGAGCTCGAGTGGCTCCGCGAGCACGGCGTCGTCACCCAGCCGACGCTCGACTGGCTCGCCGACTACCGCTTCCGCGGCAACATCTCCGGCTATCAGGAGGGCGAGGTCTACTTCCCGAACTCCCCCATCCTCGTCGTCGACGGCGGGTTCGCCGAGGGTGTGATCCTGGAGACCCTGGCCCTCAGCGTCTTCAACTACGACAGCGCCATCGCCAGCGCCGCGGCCCGCATGGTCTCCGCGGCCGACGGCCGGCCGATCGCGGAGATGGGTTCGCGACGCACCGGCGAGCGTTCCGCCGTCGCCGCCGCCCGGGCCGCCTTCATCGCCGGCTTCGGCGCCACGAGCAACCTCGAGGCGGGCCGCGAGTGGGGCGTGCCCACCATGGGCACCGCCGCGCACGCCTTCACACTGCTGCACGACAACGAGGAGGACGCCTTCCGCGCCCAGGTCGATGCGCTCGGCTCCGGCACCACGCTGCTCGTCGACACCTACGACGTGCCGACGGCGGTCGCCCTCGCCGTGAAGGTGGCGGGCACCGGTCTGGGCGCCGTGCGGATCGACTCCGGCGACCTCCCTCGACAGGTGGCGGCGGTGCGGGCGCAGCTCGACTCGCTCGGCGCGGTGAGCACGAAGATCACCGTCACCAACGATCTCGACGAGTACACCATCGCCGCGCTGCGGGCCGCACCGGTCGACTCCTACGGAGTCGGCACCTCGGTGGTCACCGGCTCGGGCTTCCCCGCCTCGTCGATGGTCTACAAGCTGGTGGCCCGCAAGGACGCCGAGGGCTCCTGGGTCTCGGTCGCGAAGAAGTCGGCGGCCAAGGCCACCGTCGGGGCCGCA
>Ga0247805_1001314_pt1 | contig 11978 bp, 10 predicted proteins | sample UWRJL044104R1_FD_180930 | JGI IMG/M metagenome (GOLD analysis project Ga0247805, IMG submission 180930) | Plant litter microbial communities from Arlington Agricultural Research Station in Wisconsin, United States - UWRJ-L044-104R-1 | ecosystem: Environmental > Terrestrial > Plant litter >...
GATCATACTTACCACAATTTTCTGATTGATTTCTTCTGTAGCCTGAAGTCTGCGATCATATTCCAGCCACACAGTCTTTAACTCATCTAAGTTCATAACGATCTGATTTAATTATTTTTTCAAGCTTAATTTTGATTCTATTGATCCGGACCCCAACATTAACTTTACTGATCCCTATAATTTCGCTGATCTCTTCATAATTCTTATCTTCAAGATACAGCAGAATAACTGCCCTTTCTATTTCAGAAAGCAAGCGTATAGCCCGCTTCAACTGCGACATCTGCTCATCAGCGGCGGCAAAATCACTGACATCCGGAATTTGAAATTCATCGGCCGACAAGTCCTTACGCTCCGGCATCTTACGTTCCTTTCTGAAAACGGTAATTGCGGTGTTCAATGCCACCCGATACATCCAGGTACTTGGTTTCGATTCTGCTCTAAAAGATGGGAACGACTTCCAAAGTTGCAGTACAATCTCCTGGAACAAATCCTTTTTGTCCTCCGGATGATGCGCATAAAGGTTACAAACCTTATAGATGATTCCGCGATGTATGTTGATCATGTCGACAAATACCTTCTCCATCATTTTCTTTATTTGCAGAATAAGTCGCAAAATCAGCACTGAAATTACATGTTTCTAAAAATATCTGCAGACTTAAATGACGATGGTTTAGTTATTTCGCATCTTTGCCCGAAAGATTACCATGGCAGATTTCCGTTTAGAAGTATTTTATGCTGTAGCCAAAAGGTTGAGTTTTACCAAAGCCGCAGCCGAATTGTATGTTACACAACCGGCAGTTACCAAACACATCCACGAACTGGAACAGCAATACAGCAGCAAATTATTTGACCGACAGGGCAATAAGATACAACTCACCGCTGCAGGAAAAATCTTACTGAACCACGCAGAAAATATCTTTGGCATTTACAGGGCGATTGAGTTTGACATGAATGCCTTGCTCCAGGTAGACAAGGGCACCCTACATCTTGGCGCCAGCACCACAATTTCTCAATACCTCATTGCCCCCATACTCGCGGGATTTAAAAAGAAATTTAAAGAAATAGAGCTCCGCCTCACGACTGGGAATACCGAACAGATTGAAGGGGCATTGCTCAAAAAAAATATTGAACTCGGCATTGTAGAAGGCCAGTCTCGCAACCCTGAAATCAGTTATTCCGATTTCATCAAAGATGAAATTGTACTGGTTTGCAGTAAAGACCACCCATTGGCCAGAACTGCCGAACTGGAGCCCGAAGCACTAAAATCCCTCCAGTTTGTTTTAAGAGAGCAGGGATCGGGCACCAGGCAGGTGATTGAACATGCCTTAAAAACAGTAAATCTGAAAATCTCTGACCTGCCCCTGGAAATACAATTGGGCAATACCGAAAGCATCAAGTCTTACCTGATCCATTCTCATGCAGTCGCTTTTTTATCTATCCATGCCATCACCAGGGAGTTGATGAATGGAGAACTGAGGATTATGGATGTAAAAGACCTCGCCATTACCAGGAGTTTTCACTTCATACACCTTCAGGGTCTTGCAGATCCGATTGCTGAGAAATTAATCCGCTTTGCCAAACTTCATTATAACCTGCAGTAATACTCCATAAATAACGGGAATAAGCATAACCTGACTGGCCAACGTAGATTTGCGATAGAAAATACCTCAAAACTATGCATCCTACATCCAATATACTTTACCCCAAAATCATTTTCTTCGGTTGTGCCCTGCTTTCCTTATTGCCTTTCATCTCCCCTGCATTTGCTTTGCTGATGGGTATCTTTCTTGCGCAGGTCATGATCCATCCCTATGCAGCACAAAGTCATCAAGCCACTGGTTTGTTGTTAAAGATAGCCGTGGTAGGTCTGGGGTTTGGCATGAATTTGTTCAGTGCCCTGAAAGCCGGGGAAGAAGGCATTTTATTTACCATTGCTTCCATTTTTGGGGTGTTGACACTCGGTTATTTCCTGGGCAAATGGCTTCATATAGAAAGGAAAATCTCCGCTTTGATTGCCGCGGGTACCGCCATTTGTGGCGGCAGTGCCATAGCGGCGCTGTCCCCAGTGGTCAATGCCAGTGAAAAGCAGATTTCTGTTGCACTGGGCACCGTATTTATCCTCAATGCAATTGCCTTAATCCTGTTCCCTTCGATTGGACATTGGCTACATTTGACACAGACACAATTTGGCATGTGGTGCGCCATCGCCATTCACGACACCAGCTCGGTAGTGGGTGCGGCCAGTAAATACGGCGATCAGGCCCTTCAAATTGCCACAACAGTTAAACTAGCCCGCGCTTTATGGATTATCCCGGTATCTCTGGCCGCGAGCTATCTGTTTAAAACCGAAAAGACTAAAGTACAGATCCCCTATTTCATCGCCCTGTTTATTGTAGCTATGTTAGCCAATACCTATATCCCTTTTGTTGCACAGCTATCCCCTTACCTCACAGCGCTGGCTAAATCAGGATTAAGCTTAACTTTATTCCTCATCGGATCAGGCCTATCCTTTAAAACCTTAAAAAAAGTGGGCCTTGCACCTTTAGCACAAGGCATCGCCCTATGGCTTTTCATCTCTGTGTTTAGCCTTTGGGCAATCACGACATTATTTCATGCATAAGCCTCAGCTAATTCGCACTTTCTTCGGTGTTTCTTCGGACATTCTTCGGCTAAAGCCCCTTTTAACGAAGAATGTCCGAAGAAAGTACGAAGGAGGTCAGACGAAGGTATATCGAATGGACAGCAAATTCATTGCTGATCAACAGCAAAAGCAGCAGGCGTATCGCCCCATAACCAGATCAATATTGAAACTTAAGCTGTGATAATTTAGCTAAAGCGGTATATTTGCCCAAAGGACAGACAACAGTTCTTCAATTAAAACCAAAAATCACAACAGATGAACATTTTACTATTAGGTTCTGGAGGCAGAGAAAGCGCTTTTGCATGGAAAATCAGCCAATCCACTCAATGCTCACAACTATTTATTGCCCCGGGTAATGGTGGTACACATGCGTATGGTAAAAACATCAACATCAATCCAAATAACTTTGATGCAGTAAAAGCACTGGTACTTAAAGAAAATATTGAACTGGTTGTGGTAGGTCCGGAAGAACCCCTGGTAAATGGTATCCACGACTACTTTGTGAATGATCCTGAACTTTCCGGAATTCCGGTGATCGGTCCTAAAAAAGAGGGTGCAATTCTGGAAGGAAGTAAAGACTTCTCCAAGCAATTTATGGCGCGCCATGGTATTCCAACACCAGGTTCTGAATCTTTTACCAATGAAACTTTAGCTGAAGGACTGGCTTATCTGGATAACCACAGTTTACCCATCGTATTGAAAGCCGACGGTCTGGCCGCTGGTAAGGGTGTTGTGATTTGCCAGACCATAGCTGAGGCTAAAGAAGAACTGCAACTGATGCTGGGTGGAAAATTTGGCACTGCCGGCTCCCTGGTCGTGATCGAAGAATACCTGACAGGAATTGAACTTTCCGTTTTTGTACTGACAGACGGCGACAATTATGTGATCCTGCCTGAGGCTAAGGATTATAAAAAAATCGGACAAGGCGATAGCGGCCTGAACACTGGCGGCATGGGCTCGGTATCACCGGTTCCTTTTGCCGATGCCAAATTCCTGAAAGCAGTAGAAGACAGCATCATCATTCCGACGATAAACGGTTTAAAGAAAGACAAAATAGACTACACTGGTTTTATCTTCTTCGGCTTATTTAAAGTTGGGGATAAACCGATGATCATTGAATACAACTGCCGTATGGGCGATCCGGAAACGGAAAGTGTTTTACCACGCATCGAAAATGATCTGGTTGAACTTTTCATCGCCACATCTAAAAAGCAATTGGGTAATTACACCTTGAACATCAGCCCTAAAAACGCGGCAACAGTGATGTTGGTTGCGGGTGGCTATCCTGGTGATTATGAAAAAGGAAAAGCCATTTCAGGCATTGAAAACATCCGTCAATCTTTAGCATTTCATGCGGGAACTATATTGGAAGGTGGGGTAGTGAAAAGCAACGGCGGCCGCGTTTTAGCGGTCACCAGTTTACAGGACAACCAGTTTGAAGCCTTACAATCGGCGACAGCCGATGCGGCACGCATTTATTTTGACGGCAAATACTTCAGGGAAGACATCGGCTTTGACCTGGTCTAAGCAAAACCTCCATAAACAAAAAAGACCTGGCTACATGCCAGGTCTTTTTTGTTTATGGAGGTTTGATCAATTATTTCGATTTACCTAAAATTTCAGCAAGTTTTGACTGCAACTCTTCGCCTCTAACATTTTTAGCGATAATTTTTCCAGAAGGGTCAATCAGGAAGTTTGCAGGAATACCACGCACACCATACATTTTAGAAGCTGCATTTTCCCAGCCTTTCAAATCTGACAGTTGTGTCCAGGTTAAACCGTCTTTTTCAATCGCGTTTAACCAGTCTTGTTTTTTACCAGGGTTATCCAATGAAACACCAAGAACGGTAAAGTTTTTGTCTTTGAAAGCATTGTAAGCTTTAACTACGTTAGGGTTTTCACCACGGCATGGTCCACACCATGAAGCCCAGAAGTCAAGCAATACATATTTTCCACGGAAATCAGATAATTTAACCGGTTTGTCATTCACATCATTCTGGGTGAAATCCATCGCCATTTTACCAATATCTGTGTTCTTAGCACCGCTGATCTGCTGCGCAATGCTTTTACCCAGGTCTGTCGCTTTTACCGCAGCAGAAAACTTGTTGAATTCAGCTTCCGTTCCATTCAGATCTTTGTCAATATCCATGGTTCCCTGATAAGCAACCAGACCAACATAAGAATTCAGGTTTTTTTGATAAAACTGTTTGTTCAATACGTCCATTTCTGCTTTATTGGCATCATCACGGCTGTAAACCGTTTTCATGTAAGCTTCATCGTTACGTTCTGCCTCAGTTTTACTGCGGTATTCAGCCATCAAAGCTGCGCTTTTTGCACGTACAGCTTTGGTAAGCTCTTTATATTTAGCATCATCCTCATTAATTTTAGAGCCGGTGATTACCGCGCGGGTTAATGAATCTGTAGCAGAGTTAACCTGAAGTACAGCAGGCTCAAGATAGAGCATAATGGCATCATTAGGTGTACCTGGTTTTGTAGGTTCAGCATGTTTAATTCGGAGTGAACCCTGTGCAATACCCTGTATTGAGCCGGTAAAAGAAAATTTACCGCCAACAATGGCTGCCGAATCCACAATTGGATTGGCCCTGGTACCATAATATAAATAAGCTTTTGCTGGTGCGCCCAGGTTTCCGATTTTACCGTTAATGGTAAATTTACTTGGGGCTTGTGCCATAACAGCTGCAGGCAACAAACAAGCGGCGATCAACGAGATCTTTTTCATAGTTCTTTTTTTGATATGTAATAAGTTTGGTTATTAGGATTCAAATGTAGTTAATGCACAAAAATATAACGAAAAATCAAATGTAATATTATAGTAGCTTTTGAAAGGTACGCCACCATAAATCAGGCATTTCGCCATTCACGGCAGTGGTATAATCGTCGTAGCGGCAAGGCACCAGGTGAAAACGTTCATTTTTTGACAATCCGGTTGGATAAGGCACCTGCATCCACCAGCGATCGGATTTCTTGCTCTTCACAAATAACATCTCACCTGAACCATCATTTAAACTGGCCCTGTAAATCAGGTATTGTGATTTCGGACTCAGTGGAAAATCTTTCTTGCGGTTGTAAAAACCATCGATGAAATACCAGACCATTTGTGCCAGAAGCATCGCCGTTTGTCCATTCTGGTCAAATACGGGGTTAAACTCATAGAAACCAATAGAACTCAATTTATCGCTCATTCCGGCATACCGGGTAATGCGACAGGCCTGTTCGCCGTAAAAACCGTTCGGACTGGCATTGGCATTTCCTTTGGCGTCTGAGGAACGAATGGCACCCATGTCAAAACTGATCATACTGGCATTTCTGATGATCGGCTCTGTAAGTGTAATGTCTGCAGAGAATTCACCCAAACGATGGGCATCAAAATAAAGCTTGCTCATCACTTTCAGACTGTCCTGATTGACAAAATAGGTTTGATAACCGATGTTACTGAAATTGAAGAGGTAATTGGGTTGATGCAGGAGGATTTTGTTCAGATAAGTATCCGATTTGGCAGCAAGGCCTTCCTGATCTTCCTCATCCAGGTCAAACTTACTGTCAACCACCACCAGGTCTACCTTTTGCTCCAGACTTTCATAAGCCAGGTATTGGGCATAAGTCAGGTCTTGTCCGCCGCCAATGATAATCGGTAAAATGTCCATTTTAATCAACTCTGCAACCACCATTTTAACGGCTACATAGGTATCTGAAATGGCAGCTCCGGCCCTGATGTTTCCAAGATCTATAATGCGGCTATTGAAAGCCCCTTCATTTAACGTATAAAATTGAGCACGGAAATATTCCGGCCCCAATGCGCAGCCTTCGTTGTTTACCGCTGCCCGGTCGTCTAAAACCCCAAAAATGGCAATATCATATTGCTTATCTTCCAGATCAGGAAATGTATCGGTATAAAAACTGGCTTTTAAACCGAGCTGACTGGTATAAAACCCATGTTTTGGAGTGAATTTGTCCGTGCTTAAGGGAGAAAAAAAATCTGCTAAAGACATATTGTAATATAATGTATGACATCAAATATCTATTTTTGAGCCCATATATTAATGAACATCCTAAAAAAAATGAAATGATATTGGTTACCGGTGCTACTGGATTTTTAGGAACAGAGTTGATTCAACAACTGAGCGTGCAGGGTTTAAAACTGCGGGCATTGAAGCGCAAAACATCGGTTGTACCTGATTTACTGCGGAACAACAAACAGATTGAATGGGTAGATGCAGACATCAATGACCTGGCTTCGCTGGAGGATGCTTTTGAAAACATAGACCAGGTATATCATTGTGCAGCGCTGGTTTCCTTTGACCCGAAGGACAAGGCCAGACTTTTAAAAATCAAGATCGAGGGCACCAGCAATATCGTTAACCTTTGCAACCATTTTGGTGCACGTTTACTCCATGTGAGTTCTGTGGCGGCCCTTGGAAATGCAAAAAAAGGCGCGTTAATTACCGAAAAGGATTTCTGGGAATACGATGCTAAAGCACATGCGTATGCCATTTCAAAATATGAAGGTGAAATGGAGGTCTGGCGTGGCATTGCCGAAGGGCTAGACGCGGTGATTGTCAACCCATCGGTTATTATCGGTGCTGCCGCAGGGTTTAAAGGTAGCGGAGCCATTTTTAAATTGGTTAAAGACGGCCTGTCTTTTTACACCGGAGGCGCAACCGGCATCGTTGACGTTCAGGATGTTGCCAGAAGCATGATCAGCCTGATGAACAGTAGTGAAAGCGCGGCGCGGTTTACCATTTCGGCCGAAAATTATCATTATCAGCAATTTTTCTCAGAAATAGCGAAGGGCATGGGCGTAAAAGCTCCCGCCCGCGAGGCCAAAGCCTGGATGCTGGGCATTGCCTGGCGCGCGGCAAAACTGGCTTCCCTGTTTACGGGTAAGCCCGCAGCTTTAACCAGCGATGCAGCCAGAAGCAGTCTGAATGAAAGTCTGTATAGCAATGAGAAGATTAAAAACACCATTGACATTGAGTTTAAACCCCTTAAGCAAAGTATTGCCGAAATTTGCGCAGTACTCCGCAATTAGCAAGCTTTGTGCAACTGAATACCTATCTTTGACATTATTAACCCCCTAGAACCACCTATTCCTGAAACGGATGAAACAAAAAAACTTTTACATTATTGACTTTGACAGTACCTTTACCCAGGTAGAGGCCCTCGACGAACTGGCCCGTATCTCCCTAAAAAAGCATCCTGAAAAGGAAGCCATTTTCCAAAAAATTGAAGACTATACCAACCTTGCCATGGAAGGAAAACTTTCATTTGGTGAAAGTTTAGCCCAAAGGGTCCGGCTGCTGGAGGCCACCGAAGATCATTTGAAGCAGCTGATCAAGGTGCTGAAAAAGAAAGTATCTGCTTCTTTTTCCCGCAACGCGGCCTTCTTTAAAAAACACGCAGATGAAGTGCTGATTGTTTCAGGCGGCTTTAAAGAGTTCATTACGCCTGTAGTAAGCCAGTACCACATCAAAAAAGAAAATATTTATGCCAATACCTTTGTCACAACCGGCGATGGCAAGATTATAGATTACGACCACTCCAACCCTTTAAGTGAAGAGGGCGGAAAAGTAAAACTGATGCAACAGATGAACCTTGAGGGCGATTTATATGGCATTGGTGATGGCTACTCGGACTTTCAACTTCGTGAAAGCGGCCTGATTAAAAAATTCTATGCTTTTACAGAAAACATCTCCCGGGAAAGTATTGTCAAAAAAGCAGATCATGTTACGCCAAGTTTTGACGAGTTCTTATATGTAAACAACTTACCGCGGGCAATATCTTATCCAAAAAACAGGATTTTGTGCCTGATCATTGGCGATATAGACCCGAAAAGCATAGAGATGTTAAAGAAAGATGGCTTTTCTATTCGTCATAAAACAAGTTTTGAAGAGAAATATGTGGCCGATGTACACATGATGTTACTTGCTGACGGTGAGAAGATCACAGCCGATCAGTTGCAAAGGGCAGTTACCTTAAAAACCATTGGCTACCTAGGCAACGCAAAACACAAAATTGACCTGCAAAGGTGTACAGAACAAGGGATTGTTGTTTTTGACGACACCAAAGCAAATCCCCGCAACAATATTTTCATTCCCAAAAGGATGATCGACTTTATGAATTCGGGTACCACACACCTCAGCAGCAATTTCCCGAACCTTCAGTTACCGAGAATTGACAAGTCGCACCGCCTGATCCACATCCATAAAAACGTTCCTGGAATTATGGCAAAGATCAATATGGCCTTTGCTTACCATGACATCAATATTGTGGGCCAGTTTCTGATGACGAACCCGAGTATTGGTTATGTAATTACGGACATCAATGCGCAGTACGACAAGCAACTGTTTAAATTTTTAAAGAAAATTGAGCATACCATAAAGTTCCGCGTTTTGTATTAACAGTACAATTCGGTTTGTTTACCTTTGTGGCAAACTAACTTACGAATGGAACTTACACCACAAATTAAAGAAAAGCTAGATAAGCTGCAGGAGAAATATGCTGCCATGGGGCAGGATATGGCAGCTTATCTGGATGGTTTGCTGTACGCAGATTTCTTAACCTACTGGGATTACATCCACCTGGATACTTTACTGAGCCTGCAAAGCCCAAAAACTTCCTTTCCTGATGAAGAGATTTTCATCATGTACCACCAGATCACAGAGCTTTATTTTAAGCTTTCATTACATGAGTTTAAGCAAATTGCAGCACATCCGGACCTGACAGTGGAATTTTTCACGGCCAGGGTAAAACGTATCAATGCCTATTTTAATGCACTGACCAGTTCTTTTGACGTGATGGTTGAGGGCATGGAAAAAGAACAGTTTTTAAAATTCCGCATGTCCCTCCTGCCGGCCAGTGGTTTTCAGTCCGGCCAGTACCGCATGATTGAAATTTGCGCTACTGATTTCATTCGTCTGGTAGATAAAAGTAAAAGAACGGAACTTGCCAATGCCGATATAGAAACACAGTTTGAGCACATTTACTGGAAGTTTGGGGCAACCGAACTGGCTACAGGTAAACAAACTTTAACCCTCAAACAGTTCATCAACAAATATGCGGACCAGTTTTTACAATTGATCAAAGATCGCAAAGACAGTAATTTAGCTGCGCTTTACCATAAACTTGTGGCCGAAGGAGAAGATGTGAGCGCATTGGCAGAAGAACTGCGCAAGCTGGATTTATTTGTCAATGTAGAATGGCCCTTATCGCATTACAAATCGGCAGTACGGTATTTGGAGCGCGACCCGGTAGACATTGCGGCTACCGGCGGAACCAACTGGCAGAAATACCTGCCTCCGCGCTTTCAGAAACGAATTTTCTATCCATTTCTTTGGACAGCAGAACAAATGGAAGAATGGGGTAAAGGCTGGGTTCTTAGTGTATTAAAAACACTTAGAAATGAGGCTTAAACATTCTGTAAATCAAAAATAAAAGTGCTTTAAAGGTCAATTTTTCTTACTTTTGCAGCAAGTAATAAGTACTATAATGAACGAGACACTGGATATCACAATCACTAAAGCTGAAACAAGCAGGCTAACAGTAACAGATTTTTCTCAATTACCTTTCGGAAAGGTATTTTCTGACCATATGTTTATTGCAGAATATGACAATGGCGAATGGGCAAATTTACAGGTCATGCCTTATGGACCCATTCCGATGAGTCCGGCGATTTCAGCCCTGCATTATGGTCAGGCCATATTTGAAGGTATGAAAGCTTACCGCCAGCATGATGGTAAAATCAGTGTATTCAGGGCCGAGAAAAACTTCGATCGTTTCAACAAATCTGCCGCACGTATGTCTATGCCAGCTATCCCTAAGGATATCTTTATGCAAGGTATTGCGGCATTGATTGATATTGATGAGCAATGGGTACCTGCGCAGGACGGCTACTCTTTATACATCCGTCCGGTTATGTTTGCCACTGACCCCTATTTAGGTGTTAAACCTTCGGACAAATATACCTTTGCTTTATTGACAACGCCTACCGGCCCTTACTACAGCAAAGCTTTAAAAGTAAAAATCGAAACAGAATATACCCGTGCAGATGACGGCGGTGTAGGTTATGCAAAAACTGCAGGAAACTATGCGCGTTCTTTATATCCTTTTGCTGAAGCGCAGAAAGAAGGTTTTGATCAGTTGATCTGGACAGACGCGGCTTCACATGAGTATATTGAAGAGGCGGGAACAGCCAACTTAATCTTTGTGATTGATGGCAAACTGGTTACGCCTTCGGTAAGAAGTACGGTATTAGACGGTGTAACGCGTGACACCATCATTCAACTGGCCAAAAAAGCTGGAATTGAAGTCGAAGAAAGACGTGTTACTGTTAAAGAAATCATCGAAGGTATTGAAAATGGCAGCTTAACCGATGCTTTTGCAGCCGGAACCGCAGCAACAGTAACCCCGATTGGAGAAATTGGTTATGAAGGCAAAACATATACCCTGACTGATCCGGCTACACGTACCATCTCAGCAGGTATTGCCAAAACACTGAACGATATCCGCTACGGACTTGCGCCGGATGAATTTGGCTGGAACTGGATTGTTTAACCCACAATACCGATAGTAAAACTTTAAGGCGCCTGCAACAGGGCGCCTTTTTTTTAAAGTGTTTATCCTAACCAAACCGATATTTCAACATGAAGAAAACATTATTCCTCAGTTTAACCATGTCTTTATTTCTTGTCACCCATACACAGGCTCAACTCAAAAAACTAAGTCAGCAACAAACATTTGGTACCGCCGCCTCATTGACTCAACCCATGTCTACCTTAAACGGATGGCGTGATGACGAGCACTATATTGAGGTAGATCCCAAAGACAACCACATGTATGCTGTGGATATCAAATCAGGCGCAAGAACAGCTTATACGCCACCACCAGTAAGCAATGTCAATGTTTTTGTCAAAGATAAAGATGTATACATCCAATATGGGAAAGAAGAACCCAAACAACTGACCAGCAATTCTGCCGAGGAGAAGAATCCGACCTTATCGCCGGACGGAAAATATGTTGCGTTTACGCGCAACAACGACCTGTATGCAGTTAACGTAGCCAACGGCCAGGAAATCAGGTATACTACAGATGCTACCGATGTCATTTACAACGGCTGGTCATCCTGGGTTTATTATGAAGAAATTCTGGGTCGTCCCACCAATTACCGCGCCTTCTGGTGGTCGCCAGACAGTAAAAAACTGGCCTTTATGCGTTTTGACGACACCAAAGTGCCCATGTTTCCGATCAATGGCTCAACAGGGCAGCATGGCTATGTAGAAAAAACCCGCTACCCTAAGGCCGGAGACCCGAATCCGGAAGT
>Ga0247805_1001318_pt1 | contig 11974 bp, 9 predicted proteins | sample UWRJL044104R1_FD_180930 | JGI IMG/M metagenome (GOLD analysis project Ga0247805, IMG submission 180930) | Plant litter microbial communities from Arlington Agricultural Research Station in Wisconsin, United States - UWRJ-L044-104R-1 | ecosystem: Environmental > Terrestrial > Plant litter >...
AGCCAAGGGCGACGCCCCTGTTTGTCGGCAAGCATGCCGACGATAGGCGTGGCCACGATCAGCACTGCGCCACCCATCATCCCGGCGCTGAAACCCATCCAGCTGGGCAGGCCCAGCACCCGGGTGGAGTACGATGGGATGTAGAACAGGATGGCGTAGGTGCACACGGTCCACAGCACCACCAGCGAGAAGCTGATCAGGGTCTGCCGAGGGTAGGTGCGCAGTACTTCGCGCAAGGGCGATTCAGTGGTCTTGGCGTCGGTGTAGGCCGGAGTTTCGTCGATGCGGCTACGAATATAGAAGCCCACCGGACCGATCAAGGTGCCGATGATGAACGGGATACGCCAGCCCCAGCTTTCCAGCTGCGCCTGGGTCAGGTAAGACGACAACAACGCGCCGAGGCCGGAACCCAGCAGTACGGCTACGCCGATGCTCGCCTGGATCCAGCTGGAGTAGAAGGCTTTCTTCCCATCTGGCGCGTGCTCGGTGAGAAACGCGGTTGCGCTGCCCATTTCGCCGCCAGCCGAAAAGCCTTGCAGCAGGCGAGCCAGCACAATCAGCACCGGGGCGATCAGGCCGATCTGCGCATAGCCAGGGGTGATGGCGATGATCAGGGTGCCCAGCGCCATCAACAGGATAGTCAGCGACAGGGCCGCCTTGCGGCCGTGCTTATCGCCGTAGATACCCAGCACAATGCCGCCCACCGGACGCATGAAGAAGCCCACGCCGAAGGTGGCCAGTGCCAGCAAGTACGAAGTCAGTTCGCTGTCAGTGGGGAAGAAGACTTTGGCGATGATCACCGAGAAGAAGCTGTAGACCGTGAAGTCGAACCATTCCAGACCGTTGCCGATCACGGTCGCGATTACGGCTTTACGTGCCTGTTGATTGTGGGTGAGCGTGGAAGCGTTTTTTATAGCGTTCACGTAGAACTCCTGCATGCAGATAACGCAGGGATAGTCCTGCGCACGAGTTGGGCAGAGAAGCATGGGTGAAACATCGTCAGGGTCTGATGCCCTTGTAGGCTCGAGAATACTCGGCGTCTAGGATGCGTCAAAACGCTAATTTGGCAGATTTGCATGCGCTGGGGACATGCAGAAGGTGCGCAATATTTAGAAATTGGCACCGCGCTGGCGCCTGTAGGAGTGAGCTTGCTCGCGATCGGCTGCGAAGCAGTCGTGAAAAAAGCTGGGCTCATCATTCAGGAAAGTCGTTCCGACTTTATCGCGAGCAAGCTCGCTCCTACAGATTATCGTTTCAGCATGAGAGCAGTGTCAGAGCCGGTTTCATGTGTTTTCTACAAAGGTATTTCGCTGTGCAACGCCAGCCACTTCTCGAACGAACGCGCCGCCCGGCTGGGGAACTGGCCGGTGGGGTTGAGCAGGTAGTAGCCGCCGATTTCCCCCACGCGGGCGTCACAGGCGGGCACCAGAGCGCCGGATCTGAGGTGCATATCGATCATCGGCGTCCAGCCCAGGACAATGCCGCGTCCGGCGATGGCCAGGTCGACCATGACCGGGTAGTTGTTGACCGTCAGGCGCTGGCGAATCATTGAGGCATCGACACCCTGGCGGGCAAACCAGTCGGCCCATGACAGCCACTGGCGTTGACCGTCTTCGAGCATCAGCAATCGATGCTCGAGTAGCTGCTCCGGCTCGAGTACACGGCCTTGCAGGTAGCCCGGCGCGCAATAAGCGGCGACGGATTCGGCAAACAGCAATCGGCTGTCCAGCCCTGGCGGCGAACCGGAACGCAGGAAGTACACCGCCAGATCAAACTCGGCACGTACGAGGGAGTCCAGCCCGTCCACGACTCGCAAGCGCACATCGACCGTGGGGAATTCATCGGCATAGCGGCCCGTCAAAGGCCCCAGCCACAAGGCTGCGACACCGCTTGAACAGGCCAGGGTCAATTCCTGTTCGCCGCTGTGGGTCATGACCTGAGCGGTAGCCTCGGCGCATTGGGCCAGGACGCGATGCACCTGTTCGGCATAAACCTGGCCGGCAACCGTCAGGTGGATCCGCTTGTGCTCACGGCGAAATAACGCCCGACCGAGAAACTCCTCAAGCTGCTGCACCTGGCGGCTGATCGCGCTTTGGGTCAGGTGCAGCTCGGCGGCCGCACGTGTGAAGCTGCCATGGCGCACCGTCGCCTCGAACGCGATAAGGGTTTGCAGCGGAGGCAGGGGTTCGATGCGCATGTGGGGCTCGGGGCGAAGTGGAATCGCGCCATAAGAACAAAAAACAGCGAGGTTTTCACCTATCAAGCGCTGTGGAATCTCGTGGGACCGGCTTCAGCCGGGAAGACAATGGTTCGGGCGCAGCAGATGCATTGGTTGTACTTGCCTCTTCCCGGCTGAAGCCGGTCCCACGACGCTACTTTAGAAACGGCGAAGAGAAGGCATATTTCTTGCTTTGCTAACAATAAATATCTTGATAGCTAGCAAAATTAGAGAGCCTTTAATCATGATTGCCACTTCCAGCCGTGCCGTGATTTGTACACCTCATGCCGAAGCCAGCGCCGCAGGCATGCGCATTCTCGACGCTGGTGGTACGGCCATTGATGCGATGCTGGCGGCCAGCGCGATGCTGGCCGCAGTGTTTCCGCACATGACCGGCCTGGGCGGCGATGCCCTATGGATGCTCCACGACAGCAAGGTCCGCACCATCGTGGGGATCGGTCAGGCCGGCCAGCGCTTGCCTGAAGGTGGAAAGATCGGTTTGCGCGGACCCGGTTCGGTTGCCACCACGGCAGGTGCGCTAAGAAGCTGGCAAACCGCAGCCAACATCAGTCGTTATGAATGGGGCTCGAAGCTGGGCTGGGCCGATTTGCTGGAAGACGCTGCCGTCATGGCTGACGCGGGCGCGACCGTCTCCCGGTCCCAGCTGTTCTGGCAAACCCTGCGCCAGCCGCTGATCGAGCAATTACCGGACTTGCATCGGCTGTGCAAAACCCAGGATCGCAGCAAAAACGAAGCCCGCTGGCTGGAGGAGGGCGATACCCTGCGTCAACCCGAGCTGGCCAATACCTTGCGGCACCTGGCCCGACATGGAGTCGAGGAGTTCTACAGCGGCGAGTTGGCTGAGGCCTTCGGTGCTGCGTTTGACCGATTGGGCTGTGGGTTGACCGCGGCTGACCTGGCCGCCACACAGGCCGTTGAAATGGCGCCGCTCTCAGTGCGCTACCGTCAAGGCCGGCTCTACAATGTCGCGCCGCCGTGCCAGGGCCTGTACACCTTGCAGGCCATGGCCGCGCTGCAACACAAGCCGCTGGCCGAGGCAGGCAATGGCAGTGCGCTTTATTACCACTTTTTAGTCGAAGCCATTAAACAGGGGCTGTTGCGCCGCAATACCGAGCTTTGCGATCCGCTGAGCAGCCCGTGGGATTTCTCCGAGACGCTGGAGGCGAAGCAAATTCAAGCTTATGCCGACGCCATCGACGATCAACGCGCAGCGCCCTGGAACGAACCGGGCCGGCCGGCTGACACCATCTGGATGGCCGCGACTGATGCGCAAGGCCGCACGGCCTGCCTGATCCAAAGCCTGTTTCACGATTTCGGCTCGGGTTGCATCCTTGGCGATACCGGCGTGCTGTGGCAGAACCGCGCCGCCGGGTTTAACGCGGATCCCGGGCACGTCAACGGCTGGGCAGCAGGCAAGCGGCCGGCGCACACCCTCAACCCTTCCTGTTATCTGGCCGATGACGGCCGACGCTGGTTCTTCGGCACCCAGGGTGGCGATGGTCAGCCGCAGACGCAAATGGTCCTGGCAACCCAGCTGGTGGACTTCGAGCAGCCCATTGACGTAGCTCTGAAAACGCCACGCTTTCTGCTGGGCCGCAGCTTTTTCGACAGCACCGATAACCTCAAGCTGGAAGGTGACATCAACCCCGACACCGCTGCAGGGCTCGCTGCGCTGGGGCACGACGTTGAAATGATTGCGGCCTGCAGCCCCATGACCGGCCACGCCGGGATCATCGCCATCAGCGCCGATGATCAGCGTTGTGCCATGCACGATCCTCGTGGCGAGGGGGTGGCGCTGGGTCAGGCTCAGGCTCACGCCAACTGATCATTCATGGAGTATTTGCCGGGTTCGGACTGCTGGCGGATAATGCCGCCGATTGCCCGCCATCCGCCGCAGCCTTGCGCGTTGGCACGAGGCCTTCTGGACAATAGAGGAATGGATGGGCTTGAGCACTGTCACCGCCAAACAGCTTGAGGTGCAACGTATCGTCGATGCGTTGTTCAAGGCTATCGCTCAGCATCGCCTGCCGCCCGGCACGCGATTGATCGAAGCCCAGATTGTCGAGACCTTGCAGGCCAATCGTAATCACGTACAGGTCGCATTGCAGCGTCTGGCGATGCAGAAAGTGGTGACCATCGAAGCCAATCGCGGCGCGATGGTTGCGCAGCCCACGGCACGGGAAGCCCGGGATATTTTCAGTGCCCGTCGGGCCATTGAACGAGCGATTGTCGAAGCCATTACCCCGGCGATCATGCGCAAGCAGCGCCAGCGTATCGCCAGCCACATGAACAACGAACGCAATGCTACCAATGACACGGACCGCCGGGCCATCGTTCGCGAGCTGAGCGAGTTTCACCTGATGCTGGGTGAGATCAGCGGCAACGCGGTGTTGAGTGACATCCTCGCCAACCTGATGGTCCGCAGCTCACTGATCGTGGCCCTGTACCAGCGCAATGACGTGCCGTCCTGCGCTTCGGACGAGCATCAGGAGATCATCACCGCCCTGGAAAACGGCGATACCGAACGCGCTGTCGCGGTAATGATTGAGCACCTTGACGAGCTGGAGGGGCAGCTGGCCCTGGAAGAATCCGCGCCTGAGGAGTTCAACCTCAGGCAGGCGCTCAGTGATTGAGGGTCGAAGTATTCTGTAGGAGTGCGCCCTTCATCCGGACGCCGCTCCGTCGCGCATCAAACGGTGGGCGTGTGGGAGCGAGCTTGCTCGCGAAGGCGGTATTCAGGTTTGGATAGATGCTTGGTAATTCTGACCTCTTCGCGAGCAAGCTCGCTCCCACAAAATCACCTAAATCATCTGACTCCTGTTTAGTTTGATGAGAGCTGCCGAAGGCTGCGAAAGCATTTTTTCTGACACACCGCTATTCGCAGCCTTCGGCAGCTCCTACAGAAAGTCCGCCTTCAACAATTTTCCGGCCGGTCGGCTAAACGTCTGCCGACCCGCCTTGAACCCCATCAACGGCGCGTTGATCTCGGCGATCACTGCCGCAGGCGAGGGGGCGTCGAAGACGATGAAGTCGGCGCGGCAGCCCGGTAACAGCCCGTAACCCTTCAACCCCAGCAGGCGCGCCGATTCGCTGGACACCCAGGCCAGGCATTGCAGCAACTCTGGCACGGTGCCCATCTGGCTGACGTTGGCGAACAGGTTAGCCTGACGAATCAGCGATGCATCCCCATAAGGTGTAAACGGGTTGCCGATGTTGTTGGTGGACACCGAGCAGGTCACACCACAGGCATGCAGATGGGCCAGCGGCGCCAGACCTCTTGGCTTGTTGTGAAATGACTCACGCCCCATTAGAAACAGATCGGTGCTGGGCAGGCAGGTCACCTGCACCCCGACCTTGGCCAGGTGCAGACCGAGCACGGTTAACTGCTCCTTGGGCAAGGTCGACAGTTTGGTCACATGGCCGATGGTCACTCGACCGGCCCAGTCATGCAGTTGCGTGCAGCGCGCCACTTCCATGACGGTCATGCCTTCCGGGTTCAGGTCGAAGTCCAGATGCAGGTCCAGATCGCAGTCATACTGCACGGCCAGCTCAAACAAGCGCTGAATTTGCCCGTTCGGGTCGCTGTCCATGTAGGGGCAGCCGCCGAGCACCGTCGCGCCGTTTTCCAATGCGTGACACAACAGCTGTTCAGTGCCGGGATTGTTGAGCAACCCTTCTTGCGGGAAGACACAGATCTCCAGGCTGATCGCCCAGGCGTAATCCGCTTGCAGACGGCGAATCGCGTTGAACCCGATCAGGCCAATCTGCGGATCCAGCTCCACATGGGTGCGCATGTGGGTGGTGCCTTGCAGAATCGCCTTGTCCAGCACCTGAGCCCCGCGTTGGTAGACATCTTCCTCAGTGAATTCGGCTTTGGCGGCCCGGGTCTGAGCCACTGCTTCGCCCAGAGTGCCTTCCTGCAAATGGCAGCGCTGCATGATGCAGGCTTTATCCAGATGGATATGGGTTTCGATCAGCCCCGGCATCAGCAACATGCCCTGCAGATCCAGGGTCTGCCATTGGGTGATGTCGGGGCTGAAGGCTGCGACGAAATGGCCGTCCTCCACATACAGCCGGGCATTGGCGACGTCGCCGACGCGGGCATTGATGATGCTCAAAGCGTTCATGCGCAGGCTCCGTGGCTGCTGGTGGTGCTCTCGCCGAGATAGGCGGCTGCCAGCTCTTTGTCGTCACGCAATTCGGCGGCGCTGGCAGATTTGACGATGCAGCCGGTCTCCAACACATAGGCGCGATCAGCGACTTGTAGGGCGAGATTGGCCATCTGGTCCACCAGCAAGATGGTGACGCCTTCATCGCGCAGGGCCGAGAGAGCGTCGTACAGTTCGCCGATCATGGCCGGGGACAAGCCCAGGGAAGGTTCATCCAGCAACAGGATTTTCGGTTTGGCCATCAGTCCGCGACCCACTGCGACCATCTGCTGCTCGCCGCCGGAAAGCAGGCCCGCCGGGTTGTCGATACGATCCCGCAAACGCGGGAAGCGCCTGAGAATGGCCTCGATTTCGGCATCGGCATCGAAGCTTTCCCTGCGTGAGTAGCCGCCCAGCAGCAGGTTGTCCCGCACGCTCAGGTAAGGGAATACCTGACGGCCTTCCGGCACCAGTGCGAGGCCTTTGGCCGCGATTGTGCTGGCATTGGCCTGTTCGATGCTTTCGTTGTCCAGCAGGATGCTGCCACTGGTGGCGCGATGCAGTCCGGCCAGGCATTGCAGGATGCTCGACTTACCGGCGCCATTGGCCCCCAGAATCGCCACCAGCTCACCGGGATTGACCAGCAGATTGACCTTGTCCACCACCGCTGAAGCGCCGTAATCGATGACCAGATCCTTGACGTACAGACGCGCATCGCGGCTGCCGTCCCAGGCGTGTTGGCGCGGTGTCGCCTGATAATCGGTACCACCCAGATACGCGGCGATGACCTGCTGATTCTGGCGTATTTCAGCGGGTGGGCCTGAGGCGATGGGTTTGCCTGCATCCAGCACCAGCAGGTGCTCGGACACCGACATCACCAGCGCCATGTCGTGTTCCACCAGAATCACTGTCAGACCAAATCCAGCCAGTTCCCGCAGCAGCACGGCCAATTGGTCCGTATCGCGACGGCTCAGGCCAGCAGCCGGTTCGTCCAAGAGTAAAACCGCCGGCGCAGTGGCCAGTGCCCGGGCGATTTCCACCAGGCGGCGGTCCACGTGGGGCAAATCGTCGGCCGCGATATGCACCTCGCCGCGATAACCGACCAGGGCGAGCAAGTCCAGGGCCAGGCTGCGCTGCTCGGCAGTGGAGCGACTGAATGGCAAACCCAGACGGCCTTTTTGCATGGCCACCAGCAGGTTATCCAGCACCGACATTTCGCCGAACAACAGGGTGGTCTGATAGGTGCGGGCAATCCCGGCACGGGCGCTTTTCCAGGCAGGCAGGCCAGCCAGTGGTTGTTGCAGATCAATCTGCCCGCTGTCTGGCGCGTAAAAGCCGCTGATCATGTTCAGTACCGTGGTTTTGCCCGCGCCATTGGGGCCGATGATGCTGGTGATGCTGCCGGCAGGTGCATGCAGGTTCACATGCTGCGCAGCCTGAACGCCGCCGAAACGGATGCCGATGTCGGTGACCCGCAGCCCAGACGACGGGCCACGACTGCGCAGATGGGCGGCGATGCGTTCGCGGTTGACCTCGGTCGGCGGCAGCAAATGGGTCGGTTTGATCCAGCGACGGGCGAGGGCGCCCAGTAATCCGTTGGGTGCAATCCACAGCACCAGCAGCAGGAGCACGGAGAAAATCAGCAGGCGGTATTCGGCAAAGTCCGACAGCAGCTCCGGCACCAGCACAATCAACAGTGCACCAATCAGCGGCCCGAACAGCATACCGCTGCCGCCGACGATCACTGCCAGCACAAATAGAATCGACTGCGAAAAGGGGAAGGATTCCGGGTTGATGAACATCAGCAACGGCGCCAGCAGGCCGCCCGCCAGACCCGTCAACGACGCCGACAAGGCAAAGGCCAGGGTCTTGCTCAGCACCGGGTTGAAGCCCAGGGAGCGCGCGGCGATTTCCGAGGCTTTGACAGCGCGCATGGCTTTGCCCCAGCTGCTGTGGCTCAAACGCTGATAAAACAGCAGCGCGGCAATCATCAGCGCGCCGGCCAGCAGGGCGAGGAGGATTGCCGGATCAAGACCGGCAAACTCTGGCAACGGGATGCCCATCAAGCCGTTGGAGCCGCCAGTGACGTCCCGCCATTCAATCAGGCTGTGATGCACGACGAAGGCGAAGGCAATGGTGATCATCGCCAGATATGGGCCGCTGACCCGCAATGCCGGAATCGCCAGCAATGCACCTACCAGTCCGGCAATCACCCCAGCCAGCGGTAGCGCCAGCCAGAGCGGCCAGCCAGCCATGGTCAGGAGTGCCGACACATAGGCACCAATGGCGTAAAACGCGATATGGCCGAAGGAAATCTGTCCGCTCAGGCCAATCAGGATATTCAGGCCGACACCCACCACCGCCGCCAGGGCGCAGAGGGTGAAAACCAGTAACGAGTAGCTGTCCAGCGTGAAGGCCATGACGCCGCACAAAGCGGCGAGCAGGGCGATGAAAACCGGAGCCGCCAGGGATTTGATGTCTTTCATACTTTCACCAGTGCCTTGCTGCCGAACAGGCCATTGGGACGAATTGCCAGGGCCAGAATGACCAGCGCGAAGGTAAAGATCTGGGTAAATGCCGAGCCGAAATACAACGTGATCAAGGCTTCCGCAAGACCGAACAGCAGGCCGGCGGCAAACACGCCCCCGGCGCTGGCAATGCCGCCAAGAATCGCCACTGCGAAGGCTTTAAGGCCGAACAACATGCCCATTTCTGCATTGACGCTGAACAGCGGCGCAATCAACAAACCGGCGATGGCCGCGAACACCGTGGAGATGGCGAACGCGATGGCCACCACGCGATTGACGTTGATGCCCATCAGCATCGCTGCCCGAGGATTCTGCACGCAGGCCTCAAGTACCTTGCCCAGTCGGGTGTAGCGCCGCACCAGATACAGCGCCAGGGCGATGGCTGCTCCCGCCAGCGGAATCAACAGTTGCAACGCCCCGACGTTGCTGCCGAACAGTTCAACATTGAGGTTCACCAGGCTGCTCTCGAACTGGCGCGGCTCCTTGCCAAAGGTAAACAGCGCCAGGTTGTCCACCAGAATCCCGCCTGCCACCGTCGCCATCAGCCAGGCCTGTGAGCCGCGGCTGTGAAATGGCCGCACCAGCCAGCGCTCGATCGCCAGGCCGTAGACGGCGCAAAGCAGCAGCGTCAGCGGCAAGGCCAGCCACAGCGACCAGCCCCAGGTGATACAGAACGTGTAACCCAATACCGCGCCGACCATCATGGCGCTGCCCTGGGCAAAGTTGACGGTGCGCGAGACGACGTAGGTCAGGTGGAAACCCAGCGCCAGTAACGCGTACATGCTGCCCAGACCGAGGCCGGTGACAATGGCGGCGGTAAACATGGTGATGACTCCTTAAAGACTTGGCTTACGGCTTGAGCGGCACGATCTGGTCGTTGACGAAGTGCGTGAACAGATAATCGTCCGGGCCTAGCGCGTCGTGTTTCTGCACGGTGAACGGCTGCTTGTAGTGCTTGATCAAGCCGTCGTAATCACTGATCGCATAAAAGCCGTCGCGCACGGCCTTGCCCTCGGTGTTGCCGGCTTTTTCGATGGCCAGGGCCGCCAGATGTAAAGCGTCATAGGCGTTGGCGATACCTACCGCCGGGGTCACGTCAGCCAGGGTTTTGATCTGCGGGTAGGCGGTTTTCAAAGCAGCCAGCAGGGCGTCACCTTTGGCGTTGTTGTGCTCGGTAAACACGTAGGTCTGGATGAAGTGCACGCGAGAGGCGTTCGGCCCAGCCAATTCACCGAAACGACCCCCGGCCGGACCCCAGTGGGAAACCACTGGCACATCCCAACCCATCCGATCCAGGGACTTGACCACCTGCGCCGATGGGCCGACGTTGCCGACCATCAACAGGGTGTCAGCGCCGGCGTTTTTCAAGCGGGTCAGCTGAGGCACCACGTCCAGATCGCTGTCCTGAATCCGTTCGACGCCGGCATTCGCCAGGCCGCGTTTTTCCAGTGCGCGTTTAAAGCCTGCTTCGTTGGACTCACCCCATGGGTTGTTGATGAGGATCATGCCTGGCTTCTTCATGCCGTTATCAACGCCGTATTTCACCAGCGCTTCGTCAACCAGCTCGTCTACAGCCGAAACCCGGAACACGTAGTTATCGGCTGCGCCGTTCTCGGTGATCTTGGTGCCTGCTGCCCAGATGCCCATGAAGGGTACTTTCATCTGATTGGCCAGTGGCACGATAGCCAGGGAAACCGGCGTATCCAGGCCGCCAAACAGGACGGTGACTTTTTCCCGCTGAACCAGCTCACGAGCCGCCAGCATGCCTTTGGACGGGTTGCTTTCGTCGTCGCGACGCACTAGCTCAAGCGGGCGGCCGAGCACGCCGCCTTTGGCGTTGACCTCATTGATGGCCATGGTGAGGCCGCGGGTCAGTGCTTCACCGGATTTGGCCGACTGACCCGAAAGGGCCGCCACCAGACCGACTTTGATCGGCTCGACCGCTTGCGCGCTGCCGAACATGGCGATGTTGAGCGTGACTGCAGCAGCCACGGGGAACAGCAGACGTTGCAGGTTTGGAAGCCGGATGGCCATAGGTCATTCTCCTGATTGCTAGCAGTTGCATATTTATTGCTAGCAAGTAGGATGCCAGTCAGCACGGCGGCTGAAACCCGCCGTCTTCGGCCTAAATACCGAATGTTTACGCGCCAATATGTGGCGTGTCGCACCAAGTCAAGGCGTGACAGGCCGCATTCATAATCTTTGAGTCAGGAGAATCAGCAATGTCGGAAATCAATAAAGATGTGCAGATTGTTAGCAATTTTCTGGAGGCATCCATGGCCCCTGATCCGGTCCGCGCCGCTACGTTCATGAGCCCTGACGTCAAGATCACTTTCACCGGTGGACGGGCGATGCCAACGCCCCAGGACATTACCGCGTTCAACGGCGCTCGCTATACATGGGTCAAGAAAGCACTGGGCAACTTTGACTGGATGGATCGCGGCGACCACACCGTGGTGTATTCGAACGGCACGCTCTACGGCGAATGGCCGGATGGCCGCAGCTTTTCAGGCAATCGTTACCTGGATCGCTTTGAAGTCCGCAACGGCAAGATCACCCACATGGATGTGTGGAACGACAGCGCTGAGTGGATCCTCGCGCCGGAGATTGCCAAGGGTTGATATCCGGCCTGATCAGCAGGAGCGCGCTTGCCGCAATGCAGGCGCCTCGGTTCTTCAGGTTCATTGATCGCCCGCAACACTGCGCAGGCTATCCCATAGCCCCATCACTTGAGTGACTGCGGCATCCAGCGTCGCATGTGAAACGCCATCGCGCGCCTGCGTCGACAGGCCCAGCATAAAACTGTCGAACACGGCGGCGAGGGTTTCCGGTTTCACCGTCGCGGGCAACTCGCCTGCGGCAATGGCGCGGTCGACGCAAGCGACCAGGCCGGCGCGGTTCGCGTTTCTTGCCCGTGCGAGAGGCTCGGAGATGACCTTGCTTTCGTCCGAGCAAGCGCTCATCAGGCCTAGCGAAACCAGACAGCCCTTAGGGTGATCGGGCTCACACTGCATTTTCGCTGAGCGGCGAAGGGTGAGTTCAATCGCCTCCCTGGGCGG
>Ga0247805_1001319_pt1 | contig 11972 bp, 8 predicted proteins | sample UWRJL044104R1_FD_180930 | JGI IMG/M metagenome (GOLD analysis project Ga0247805, IMG submission 180930) | Plant litter microbial communities from Arlington Agricultural Research Station in Wisconsin, United States - UWRJ-L044-104R-1 | ecosystem: Environmental > Terrestrial > Plant litter >...
GCAAAGTCTGGTTTGCACTCAGTTTGGGATGAAACTTTTTAACCATATCGTATAAGCCATCCACTTTCATCAGCTCTTTCTTGTATTGAGCTGCTGTGAGCTGATCTGAAATGTCTAAAGTGTTGCCTTCTGTAAACCATTCGGTAATGGATAAATACGGATTGGCAGATTTGCTTTTCTTGGCTTTTTCAGGATCCGGGAAATAACGGGCAAATAAAGCTTTTACAGCTTTCCCAATTAATGTATTGGCTACTTTTGCTGGTCCTTCCAATTCTCCTTCATAAACCAATTCTATTTTTCCGGTTACCGCAGGAATAATCCCAACCAGGTCTGATAACCTGACCATAGTGCTTTTTTCACGGTTAACCAGCATTCTGCGTTCTGCAGTACTGATCAGGTTTTCATATGCAGAGATGGTCAGACGAGCGGAAACTCCAGATTTTTGGTCGATGTATTCACTTTTTCTGGCCTCAAAAGCCACTTGCTCCACTAAATCCTTAACCAGTCCGTCAGCTTCAATATTTTGGGTTTGCTCCGGACTAATCCTGGCCTCCTGGAAAGTAATTTTTCTGGAAATCGCAATGGTTTTAGGGTAATGGGTTAAGATCTGACTTTCAATACGATCTTTCAAAGGGGTTACGATAGACCCGCGGTTGGTATAATCTTCAGGATTTGCCGTAAATACAAATTGAACGTCTAAAGGCAACCGGAGTTTAAAGCCGCGGATCTGGATATCCTTTTCTTGGAGCATATTAAATAAAGCCACCTGAATACGTGCCTGTAAATCCGGCAATTCATTGATGACGAATATGCTGCGGTGTGCCCTTGGTATCAATCCAAAATGGATGACACGCTCGTCATTATAGGTCAGTTTTAACGTAGCAGCCTTAATCGGGTCCACATCGCCAATTAAATCCGCTACAGTCACATCAGGTGTGGCTAATTTTTCTGTATAGCGCTCTGAACGGTGTTGCCAGCTTACGGGTGTATTGTCACCATGGATCAGAATTTCGTGTTTGGCATACCAGGATATCGGATTGAGCGGGTCATCAAAAATCTCGCTGCCAGTTACATAAGGAATATACTCATCCAGTAAATTCACCATCAGACGGGCAATACGGGTTTTTGCTTGTCCACGTAAACCAAGCAGGAGAATGTTGTGTCTTGATAGAATTGCAGTCTGCAATTCCGGAATAACCGTTTCATCGTAACCCAGGATACCTTCAAATCCAGCATCTTTATCCTGAAGTTGTTTGATCAGGTTTTTTCGAAGTTCGTCCTTTACGGGAAGAGATTTGTAGCCAGAAGCTTTTAATTCTCCAAGTGTTTTTATGTTGATGTAGCTCATGTTTGTTTTTTAGTCGACGACCGTTACCTTACTGTTTTCCTTCTGTTCTTAATATAATCTTCAAAAATATATTCACCCAAACCTGTTAAAGAGCTATAAAAAGCCCTGCCACCATTTACCTGGGTAAATTCGCGAACAAATTGTTGTAAATAAGGGTCCTGTGCAATCATAAATGTTGTGATTGGAATGTTGAGCCGTTTACACTGTGCGGCCATATTCAGTGTTTTACTGATGACTTTCCGGTCAAGTCCCATGCTATTTTTATAGTAACGCCCATTTTCTTTTAAGCAGGTGGGTTTGCCATCGGTAATCATAAAAATTTGTTTGTTATGCGTCTTCCTGCGACGCAATAGATCTGCGGCGAGTTCCAATCCGGCAAAGGTATTGGTGTGATAGGGGCCAACCTGTAAATAAGGAAGGTCTTTAATACTGATTGGCCAGGCATCGTTTCCAAAAACGACAATATCCAGGGTATCTTTTGGATAACGGGTTTTAATGAGTTCGGCCAAAGCCATCGCTACCTTTTTTGCGGGTGTAATCCGATCTTCCCCATACAAAATCATGGAGTGGGAAATGTCGATCATCAGCACGGTAGAGGTCAGGGTCTTATAATCCTTTTCTTCTACTTCCAGATCACGCTCTGTTAAGGTAAAATCGCCGATTCCATGGTTCACCTGGGCATTTTGAATCGAAGCCGTCATGTCAATCTGATCCAGACTATCGCCAAAATTGTATTCCCTCCGGTCGGCATTCTTCTCCTCACCAATTCCAGAAATATTGGTATTGTGATTTCCCCGTCCCGCTTTTTTTAACTTGCCGAAGATTTCTTCGAGGGCCGATTGCCGAATTGTCTGTTCAGTTTTTGCCGTGATGCGCATTTCTCCATCAGCAGGATTTTCGTTGATGTAGCCTTTTTGTTTCAGCTCATCAATGAAATCGCCCATACCATAATCATTAGTGGTCAGCTTGTACTGCTTATCCAGTTCATTCATCCAGGCCAGGGCTTCGCCGGCATCACCGGCGGTATAGTTCAAAACCTGGGTAAATAATTTGAGCAGTTCGTCAAATCCACCTTTGGGCAGATCATCGGGCTTGAAATTGGAAAATTGAAATCCTCTCATGTATTCATTATAAACGAATTATCGAAGATAAAAGTTTGAACGCGCAGTAATGTTATCTGCTTGTAAAAAGGCGTCCCCTTTATTTGGGATCGCCGGCTGCTAAAGCACGTTCGGCTCGTTTAATGGCCAAACGCTCTCTCCATTTTGCATAAGGCGCTTTAAAAGCCATTTTCAATACGCTGTCTACACCACCTTTTATGGCCAGGTTGAATACACTTTGAGCCTTTCTGCTGATGGATGCATCCCAGGCTCTTAAACTTAAAGAGAAAGAGCCATCCAGGTATTTCATCCAATGCCACATGCCTGTCGGCATAAACAAAGTATCCCCATGTTCCAGGAAAACCTCGTATCCTTCTACACCTTTCAGGGCCGGGAATTTTTCAAAATCAGGATTGGCTACATCATAATCTTCCAGGGCGTAAGTCGCATTTGGAATGCAATACAACCTTTTTTTCCATTTGTTGTCAAACAGGATGATGTGTTTCCTGCCACCAAAATGCGTGTGAAACAGGTGTGGTAAGTCGATATCGTAATGTAAAAAAGTCACCGAGTTTGAGCCGCCAAAGAACATTGCCGGCATGCTTTCGATAAAGCCACCCATCAGATCTTTAGGGATCACAATGTCCTTAATCAGACTAGGAACATGTTTAAACAGGTTGAAAAAGAAAATACGCAGTTCCGTAGGTTCTCTTTTAATCAGATCCAGATAATCGCCAAATTTCATTTCTGCTACCGAAGCATTGATCGGTTTAGAAGGATCTGCTTTGGAGTTATCCATTAAGCTGACCTGTAAATCACCACCAATTTCTTTCAGATAATCGGTTGTCCACTTTTCGCGGGCTGGCCATGTTTTGGTCAGGCCTTTAATGATTAACGGACGTCTGGCATCCAGATAGTTCTTCTTAAAATCAGCAGGGCTGATGCTTTCAACGGTGTCTACCGGCTTTAAAATAAAGCTCATATATGTTTCAGATAAGATACCTGTGAATAGCTAAATGCCCTTTACCGACCTTATTTAAAACAAATGTAAATTAAAATTTAGAAATTCAAATGCCTTTAAATTTTAAAATGGCTTATTTGCTGCTAAAGCTTTGTTGGCCCTTTTGATGGCTAGCTGCTCCTTCCAGTTCATGTATTTTTCCCTGAAATTGGCCTTCATAAAGTCGTCAAATTTACGCTGAATGGTCAGGTTATATAAACTCCTTGCTTTTACAGCCAATGATTTATCCCAGGCACGTAAACTGATCGAGAAAGAACCATCCAGGTATTTCATCCAATGCCAGTAGCCGGTAGGCATAAACAGGGTATCGCCATGCTCCAGAAAAGCTTCTATTCCTTTCACCCCCTTCAGCGCCGGAAACTGATTGAAATCTGGTTTTTCTACGTCATAGTCTTCGAGGGCATAGGTAGCATAGGGTATCTGGTAAAGCCGCTCCTTCCATTTATTTTCAAATAAAATCACGTGTTTACGTCCGTTGAAATGCGTATGGAAAATATGGGCCAGGTCAATATCATAATGTAAAAAGGTCACTGAACCTTTACCTCCGAAAAACATATTTGGGTAGCTGTCCAAAAAACCACCCATTAAATCTTTAGGTGCACGATAATCTTCCAGTAATTTGGGTGCCTGTTTGATCGGGTCAAATAAAAATATTCTCAGATCGGTAGGTGTATCTTTGATCAGATTAATGTAATCTGCAAACTTCATTTCTGCGGCTGCAGCATTGATGGGTTTAGCAGGGTCTGCTTTGGCACTATCGTATAAGGGGACTATGCGGTCACCAACAACAGTCTTCATGTAATCCAAATTCCATTTTTCGTAAGCCGGCCAGCTTTTAGACATGTTTTTGATGATCAGTGGCTTGCGTGTATTCAGATAGTTTTTTTCGAAATCCGCTTTCGAAATATCGTTTACGACATCGATTGGTGATAAGTCAAACTCCATATTAATACCGTGTTAATTAAACAAAAATATATAAAAATAAAACGTGTAAATACAGTTGTCGGAAAAATTGAAAAAGCCTGACAAAATCACAGGCAAAAGTCAGCTTTTTTAAAGCATAAAAAAACCGATGTCATTGCTGACACCGGTTTCCAAACCTATTAATCATCAAAATTATTTTGGCATCAATACGGTGTCAATTACATGTATCACACCATTTTTTTGCATTACATTGGCGATAGTCACTGTCGCAGTACCACCTTTTTCGTCTTTTAACATCAATTTTTTACCTTCCATCCAGGCCCATAATTTGCCACCTTCAACGGTAGTTAATTCAGCTTTACCACCACCTTTTTTAATCGCTTTGTCGATGTCAGCAGCAGCCCATTTTCCGGCAACTACATGATATGTCAATACTTTAGTTAAAGTGGCTTTGTTTTCAGGTTTCAGTAGGGTCGCTACCGTTCCGGCAGGTAATTTGTCAAAAGCCTCATTGGTTGGTGCAAAAACGGTAAAAGGTCCGGCAGATTTTAAAGTCTCAACCAATCCAGCAGCTTTCACTGCTGCAACCAGTGTGGTATGGTCTTTAGAATTAACGGCATTGTCTACAATGTCTTTGTTGGCATACATGGCTGCTCCGCCTACCATTGGATTTTTTTGAGCATAAACTTGTGTTGTGAAAGCCAAGGCTACCAGGGCAACAACGGATAAAAAGATTTTTTTCATTTTAGTTATTTTTAGTTTTTGTGTTCCTGAATGCAGTTACGAGAAAAAAAACAATACGGATTTCAGAAATGTGATTGAAAATTCTTTTTCATACTTTTTAAACTATTTGGGCGTTTTAATTGTCTTAATATCAATCTTCTACTAAACAATAATGCCATGAGATTTTTTTTTCGATTGATATGCTCGGTTGTTTTATGTTCATTAATCCTATTTACATTACCTTCTTTTTTAATAAAACCGCCTTCAAAAGCAGCAGCCTTTAGCTTTCCCTATAAACACGGCGGTCTAACCAAGCGGCAGGCCGCAGCATATCTTTTAAGCAGACTTACCTATGGGGCAACTCCAGGTCAGGTTGATGAGGTCGTGAAAATGGGTTTAGAAAACTGGTTCAATAAACAAATGGATGCCAATTTGCCTGATGATTCCTTAAACCGAAGGCTGGCAGCCTATGATGCCATTCATCTGACCAATACCGAAGTATTGAGCAAATACCCACCTGGTTTTGTTGTGGTTCAAATGGCCATAAAAGACAGTGTAATTAGCAAAGATTCTGTGGGCAAAGCCATAGATAAAAAAGCTTACAACAACCAGATTCAGGATTATATGGTCAAAAAGGGATTAAAGTCCGATCAGGAATTATATAAACAATTTATATCCCAGAATATTTTACGTGCTGCCTATACCAATAACCAGGTTCAGGCTGTACTGACGGATTTCTGGTTCAATCACTTTAATGTTTCCTTCACCAAAGGAGAGAGTGCCCAGTTTATTCCGTCCTATGAAAGGGATGTCATCAGGCCTAACGTTTCCGGAAACTTTGATCAGTTGCTTTTAGCATCAGCAAAATCCCCTGCCATGTTATACTTCCTGGATAATTTCAGTAGTCAGGGCGCACCCATTCCTGCTGGTGGGACTGGAATGAACATGATGATGACGGGGGAAACTGCACAAAAAGCAAAACCCCAGCCTGCTCCAGCGGTGCCTGCTAAGAATACGCCCGGCTTAAATGAAAATTATGCCAGGGAAGTAATGGAGCTGCATACGCTTGGGGTTGATGGTGGTTACACCCAGTCTGATGTCACCCAGGCTGCAAGAATACTAACGGGATGGACCATTTATCCGATCAGCAGTACTGGATATGGTAGTGCCATGAAAGGCCTGGTTACCAAAATCGGAGAAAATAACCTGGCTGCAAAAGGCTTTGTTCGGGAAGGTGATTTTCTATTTACACCCAATAGACATGATAAAGGAGCGAAAACGGTATTGGGAAAACGTTTTGAGGCAAATGGTGGCTATGAAGAAGGTGTCGCACTTTTAGAGATGCTGGCCCATCATCCGGCCACGGCCAGGTTTATTTCTACCAAATTAGCAACCCGTTTTGTAAGTGATACGCCACCGGCAAGTCTGGTCAAAAAAATGGCAAAAACATTTACCGCAGAAAATGGAAACATCAGGCAGGTATTGATCACCATGTTGTCGGCTCCTGAGTTTTGGGATGCTAAAGTGCTTAGGCAAAAAACGAAGTCTCCTTTTGAACTGGCCATCAGTGCGGTCAGGGCTTTAGATGCTGATGTGGATCAGCCTTATCAGCTCTTCAACTGGATTGCCAGGATGGGACAAAGGATTTATTATTACCAGGCACCAACAGGTTTTCCTGACCGTGGTGCGTATTGGATCAATACAGGTGCCCTGCTTAACCGCATGAACTTTGGATTGGCACTTACTTCGGGGCGTATTCCTGGTGTGTCGGTAAACCTGGCTGCATTGAATAACCAGCGGGAACCTGAAAGTGCAACGGCTGCATTGGCTACCTATAGTAAACTGGTGATGCCGGAACGTAATCTTGACCCTAACTACAAAATGCTGGAGCCCTTGTTAAATATCCCCAATGTAGCGGAAAAGGTCAGTAAACAAGCGTCCAAAACGCCAGCAACGAATTCAAATCCAGTGATACAGCCATCCAGCAAATTCTCTGGCATGGATGCCACTTCTGGTGCAGAAGAACTGAGTGAGAAAAAGAAAGAAGCTGTTCCTGCAGTCAACAGTAATGTGCTGGCCCAGGTGGTGGGTATCATCATTGGTTCTCCCGAATTTCAAAGACGTTAACATTAAACCTTCTTTGTTTATTGCTGTCATAGTCTCGTAACCAAACACAAACAACGTTATGAAAACACCAGTAAAGGTCTTCTATTCATTTCTGTTCCTCCTCGGCGTTACTGTACTTTTTTCTTCATTTCAAAAGGAAAAATCGGCGGCCATAAAATTTGTATTTCCGTATAAACAAGCAGGTCTAACAGAAAGGCAGGCTGCGGCACATCTCATCAGCCGTTTTACTTACGGCAGCAGAACGGGTGAGGGTGATGTAGATGCAGTCCTGAAAATTGGATTGGAAAAGTGGTTTCAACAACAACTTGATGGAAAAATTAAAGACGATTCGCTCAATACCCTCTTGCTTAAGTTTGATGCGATCAACCTAAGCAATACTGAAGTCGAAAATCAATACCCGCGACCAGGCCTTGCGGTCAGGATGGCGATTAAAGATGGTGTAATCAATAAAGACTCTGTAAATAAAGCCAATGGAAAAGAATACCGGAAGCAGGTACAGGACTATATGGAATCTAAAGGCTACAAACCACAGCAGGAATTATTCAGACAGTTTTTTAACCAAAAGATATTACGTTCGGCCTATACCAATAACCAATTGCATGAGCTGCTTACAGATTTTTGGTTCAACCATTTTAATGTTTCATTGACCAAAAACCAAAGTGCTTCCTTCATCCCCGCTTATGAAAGGGATGTGATCAGGCCAAATGTGACGGGCAAGTTCGAAACCCTGTTACTGGCTACTGCAAAATCGCCGGCCATGCTCATGTATCTGGATAACTTTTCCAGTAGCGGACAGCCAACTGCAGGAAACGAGGGCAGTATGCAAATGAACGATGGGATGATGCTGGACGGCAAAGCAGCAGCTAAAGCAATTGCAAGGAACAGGGCAAAAGCATTAACGCTAAAAAATGCGCCAGCTAAAAAGAAACAGGGTGGATTGAATGAAAATTATGCACGGGAGGTAATGGAATTACACACCTTAGGTGTAGACGGAGGTTATACGCAAAGCGATGTTACCCAGGCTGCACGTGTCCTTACCGGCTGGACCATTGCGCCAATGGGCGAGAATGGATATGGCTCTTCGATGAAAAACTTAATGGACCGCGTAGGCGATGCCAACCTCGAAAAACGTGGCTTTGTACACGATGGTGATTTCTTGTTTGTGCCTACACGGCATGACAATGGGGAGAAACTGGTGCTGGGAAAACGCTTTCCTGCCAACAGAGGTTACGATGAAGGTGTAGAACTCTTGTCGATGCTGGCACACCACCCCTCCACAGCAAAATTCATTGCTAAAAAACTGGCTACCCGTTTTGTGAACGACAACCCGGCAACTGCATTGGTTGATAAAATGGCTAAAACCTTTCTTAAAACGGATGGCGATATCAAGCAGGTGATGATTACCATGGTTTCTTCACCAGAATTTTGGGCTACTGATGCCCTGCGCGAAAAAACAAAATCGCCTTTTGAACTGGCCATCAGTGCGGTACGCAGCCTGGATGCCCAGATCAACCAGCCTTATCAACTTTATGTCTGGATCAATAAAATGGGGCAAAAAATGTATTTCTACCAGGCACCAACAGGTTTTCCTGATCGTGGACAATATTGGATCAATACCGGAGCATTATTAAACAGGATGAATTTTGGACTGGCACTGGCCTCTGAGCGGATTCCTGGGATTAAAGTTAACCTTTCGGCCATGAATGGTCATCATGAACCGGAAAGTGCTGCGGCGGCATTGGTTACTTACAGCAAACTGATTATGCCAGAACGAAACCTGACAGAAACCGTGAAACGTTTAACTCCGATGTTAAATGATCCGGAGCTGATGAATAAGGTAGAAACAGCCGCCGCAAAAGCAGCGCCGCCGGAAATGAAAAATTCCATGAATAGCACAGGAGAGGAGCTGATGATGGCTAAAGCTGATCAAGACGCCTCGAAAGTAGCGAACAAAGGATATGGTAAAAAAGCAAGTAAGGTAGTGATGGCCAATGGCAACAATACCATGCTGGCACAGGTGGTGGGTGTAATTATCGGATCACCAGAATTTCAACGTAAATAAACTTAAAGAGAACCGTCATGACATCAAGAAGAGGATTTTTAAAAGCAGGGGGACTAGCCCTATTCGGAATTGGATTGGGTGGTATACCTGGATTTTTAACAGAAGCTGTTGCCAATACCAGGGCTCCCGGATTATTTAAACGTAAAAAGATCATGGTCTGCATTTTTCAGCGCGGGGCTATGGATGGTTTGATGGCGGTGACACCCTTTACCGATCAGTACCTCAAAGCAGCAAGGCCAACCTTATTTATGGATGCCGCCAGGGGAAATGGTAAAAATACACCCTTGATTGACCTGGATGGCCGCTTCGGCTTGCATCCATCTATGGCTGCATTTGAAAGTATGTTCCGCGATAAAAGAATGGCCATTGTACATGGCATAGGTTCACCAAACACCACCCGTTCGCATTTTGATGCACAGGATTATATGGAATCCGGTACACCTTTTAGAAAAGGTACAGACAGTGGCTGGTTAAACCGCGCAGTTGGCTTGTTGGGACACGATGCGGCAACGCCTTTCCAGGGGGTGAGCCTCACTTCTTCATTGCCGAGATCCTTTTACGGCGACAATCCGGCGGTGGCGATCAGTAATTTGCAGGATTTCAACATTCAGTTAAAAGGCAATGTTAAAGGCGCCAATATGGCTGCCAAAAGTTTTGAAGATTTATACGATACAACTTCATCGGGCTTATTAAAAGAAACCGGCAAGGAGAGTTTTGACGCGATCAAAATGTTGTCTAAAGTTGATGTTAAAAATTACAAACCAGCTAATAATGCCGTTTATCCGGCATCAGCATTGGGTAATTCCTTAAAACAGATTGCCCAGCTCATCAAAATGGATGTGGGTATGGAAGTCGCGTTTGCTGAGTCTGGCGGTTGGGATACGCACTTTAACCAGGGTGCCGAAACCGGTATTTTTGCAAGAAATGTAAACGATTTGAGTAATAGCATCATGGCATTCTGGACAGATATGGGTACCTATCAGGATGACTTAACGGTAATGACCATGACCGAATTTGGACGTACAGTAAAACAGAATGGTACCGGGGGGACAGACCATGGACGCGGTTCCTGTAATTTCATTCTGGGCAATGGCGTAAATGGAGGATTGGTGCATGGCCTGGTTAACCCATTGGCTGTGGAGAATCTGGAAGATGGAAGAGACCTGGCAGTCACCACGGATTTTAGAAGTGTGTTTAGTGAAGTGGCAGATAAGCATTTGAACATCAATAATGATAAAGTGTTGTTCCCGGATTGGGATGGTAACAAAATCGGTGTAATGCGTTAGACGGCTTCAATACTATTTTATTTATGATTATTTTAGCCAGGTGAAGAAAGCGGTTTTATCAATGGCTGTCGCGCTGCTCTTGTCGGCCTGTACTCAAAGAAACAATAAAAATACCCAGGCAACCGATGGTACTGATTCTACCTGTTGCAATGCCAATTTGCCCAAACGTTTTGGTGCACTGCCCGAAACAAGTGGCTTAGATACACTTCATCAAGGTACTGAAGTATCACATGAAGGCATGAAGCTGATTCCTGCAGGGACTTTTGTTATGGGGGCTTCCGATCAGGAAGGCCGGCTGGATGAATATCCTGCCCATGCGGTTCGCATGGACGCTTTTTGGATCGATGCCACCGAAGTAACCAATGCCCAGTTTGCAAAATTTGTCAAGGCAACAGGTTATGTAACTGAAGCAGAACGCAAGCCGGACTGGGAAGAATTGAAAAAACAATTGCCTCCAGGTACTGCAAAGCCTGCGGATGAGCTGCTGCAACCTGCATCCTTAACTTTTCGGAAACCAGCAGGCCGTGTAAATATCAATGACGTTTCGCAATGGTGGACCTGGACTACAGGTGCCAGTTGGAAACATCCCCAGGGACCTAAAAGCAGTATTTCAGGTAAAGCGCATTATCCGGTTACCCAAGTTTCCTGGGCAGATGCTGCTGCTTATGCCAAATGGGCCGGTAAACGTTTGCCTACCGAAGCGGAGTGGGAGTATGCCGCCAGGGGTGGTTTAAAAGGTAAAAAATACCCATGGGGTGATGAAGACCTTAACAAAGGCAAAGCAAAAGCCAATACCTGGCAAGGTGAATTTCCTTACCAGGATTTAAAAACTGACGGATTTGACCATGTGGCCCCGGTCAAATCATTTGCAGCCAATGGTTATGGTTTATATGATATGGCTGGAAATGTTTGGGAATGGACGGCCGACTGGTATACTGCAGATTACTACAAAACCCTGAAAGGAGAAGTGCACAATCCTGCCGGACCAGCCAAAAGTTACGATCCTGAAGAGCCAACGGTACCTAAAAAAGTAATCAGGGGCGGTTCTTTCATGTGCCATTCTTCCTACTGTAAAGGTTATAGGGTAACGTCTAAAATGAAATCTTCTGTAGATACAGGTTTAGAAAATACAGGCTTCAGGTGCGTATCTAATTAAGTTACTTTTGCTGTTTTGATGTATTTGGAAAAACGTAACGGAAAAAGACGTTTAAACAGCACACCTTTAACTTCTTTGCCACCGATGTATACCTCTTCTTTATTATTTTTAATGGCCTGAACAATTTGTTTGGCACATTCATCTGCAGGCATTCCCTGTTCCTGGGCCTCATCCATTGTGCCTTGTGGAGTTCCTGCTGCGGTTAGCGCATCGATCGTTACCTGT
>Ga0247805_1001320_pt1 | contig 11969 bp, 7 predicted proteins | sample UWRJL044104R1_FD_180930 | JGI IMG/M metagenome (GOLD analysis project Ga0247805, IMG submission 180930) | Plant litter microbial communities from Arlington Agricultural Research Station in Wisconsin, United States - UWRJ-L044-104R-1 | ecosystem: Environmental > Terrestrial > Plant litter >...
GGCGCTTTACCCAAGTACCAGAATAAGCTCGGGCATTTTGCAAAAGTAGTGATGCCTGCCTATGCAGTTCCTTTTTTACAGCAAAATGAGTTTGAAGTTGTCTATGATTCCTGGGGAAGATTAGGAAATGATAATTTCCCCGTCCGGATCTTTCGCGAAAAGACCAATAAAATGGGCTTCGATCTATTTCTGGTCCATATTGCTGGTTTAACCGACCGCGAAAAGGTTTATGGTTATGCCGATGATACAGAACGTTTTCTTGCATTTCAGATTGCTGTGCTGGACTGGATCTCCCAATGGGAGCATCGGCCCGACGTAATTCATTGTCATGACCATCATACCGGACTTGTTCCGTTTATGATGGGTAACTGTCATGCATATACCAGGCTAAAAGATATTCCTTCCATTCTGACGATTCACAATGCTCAGTATCAAGGCCAGTTCGGTTGGGACAAATTATTTAAGATTCCGGCATTTGATCTCAGAAAATCAGGTTTATTGGAATGGGATAAAGATATTAATCCGCTGGCAGCAGCGATTAAATGTGCCTGGAGGGTAACCACAGTTTCAGAAAGTTATCTGGAAGAATTGAGCCAGGAAGCTAATGGGTTGCAGAGCCTGCTTGCTGCAGAGCGTTGGAAGTCTTCGGGTATCCTTAATGGAATTGATACGGTGGTATGGGATCCTAATACGGATCCGATGCTAAATAAAAATTTCCAGTTAAAAACTGCAGAAAAAGGCAAGAAGGCAAACAAAGAAGCATTATGCGCTGTTTTCAACCTGAATCCGGATAAACCCCTGTTTACGTTTATTGGAAGGCTTGTCGCCGAAAAAGGTGCAGACCTTTTACCCGATATTTTTCACAATACGCTGGCGCACAGTCAGGGAAACGTTAACATATTGGTGCTGGGCTCGGGAGATCCTGTGGTTGAATCAAGACTCTCAGAACTTAAGAATTGGTTTCCAGGTTCTTATAATGTTTATGTAGGGTATAACGAGCAGTTATCGCATCAGATTTATGCTGGAGCAGATTTCTTGCTGATGCCATCGCGGGTAGAGCCCTGCGGATTGAACCAGTTATATGCATTACGCTACGGAACTATCCCTGTAGTAAGAAGAATTGGAGGCTTGAAAGATACCGTAACTGATATTGGCGACGGAGGTTTTGGAATCTGTCATGATCAAACCAGTATTGCCGATGTCGGACATGCCATAGGCAGGGCCTATGAACTTTATCAGAATAAAAAACAAAAGAAAGCTATAATTCATTATAGTATGCAGTTGGACCATTCCTGGGATCGGGCAGCCCAACGCTATATAGATCTGTACCAAATGTAATTTAATACCATATGACTGAAAAAGTTTTAGGAGTAATCCTTGGCGGTGGCCAGGGCTCCAGATTATCGCCGCTAACACAAACCCGATCTAAACCGGCAGTCCCGATAGGAGGAAAATACCGCCTGGTGGATATTCCGATTTCCAATTGCCTGAACTCTGGTATACACCGGATGTTTGTGCTAACGCAGTTTAATTCTGCTTCACTGAATAAACATATTAAGAATACCTATCATTTCAGTCATTTCAGCAGTGCTTTTGTAGATATCCTGGCTGCAGAACAGACGCCTGATAACCCAACCTGGTTTCAAGGAACTGCAGATGCCGTAAGACAAACTATGCACCATCTTTTGCAGCACCAGTTTGAGTATGTACTTATTTTGTCGGGCGATCAGCTTTATCAGATGGATTTCAATGATATGCTGCAGGCGCATGAGAACAGTGGGGCAGAAGTTACTCTGGCCACAATTCCAAGTACAGCAAAGGATGCAACAAGCTTTGGGATTCTAAAAGCAAATGAAGAAAACATTATTACTTCGTTTATCGAGAAACCTTCAGCAGATCTTTTAAAAGACTGGGCTTCAGATACGGGTCCGGAAATGCAGGCCGAAGGCAGGAATTACCTGGCCTCAATGGGTATTTATATTTTTAACCGGGATTTGCTTGTTCGTATATTCGCGGAGAATCCTGACGATAAAGATTTTGGAAAAGAAATTATCCCAAGAGTATTAAAAGAGCAGAAAGTACTTAGTTTTCAATATGAAGGTTACTGGACCGACATCGGTAATATTTCTTCATTTTTTGAGGCTAATCTAGGGCTGACGGATGATATCCCGAAATTCAATTTGTTTGACAGTGCACAGAGCATATTTACCAGGCCACGTATGCTGCCTCCTTCTAAAATACTTGGCAGTAACCTGGAAAAGGCAGTTATTGCGGAAGGTTGTATCTTAAATGCCGACTGTATAAAGCACTCGGTTATTGGCATCCGTTCAAGGATTGGTAATGGAACGATTATCGAAAACACCTACATCATGGGCTGCGACCGTTATCAGACGCTGCTGGAAATAGCTGCAGATAAAGAAGCGGGAAGGGCATGGCTTGGAATTGGTGACCGCTGTAAAATCAAGAATGCAATTATAGATAAAAATTGCAGAATCGGCAGTGACGTTGAAATCAATGGTGGAGATCATCTTGCTGACGGAGACTTTGAACTTTATGCAGTTAAAGACGGAATTGTGGTCATTAAGAAAGATTCGGTAGTGCCCGACGGCACTATCATCGGATAATACAATAACACACTTTAAAACATAAAAGAGGCCCTTAAACAAGGGCCTCTTTTATTATCTCTCTGCGTTAAATTACGATATGTGTACCTTCTGCAGTAGGATGTCCGGTACAGATTAATACACGGCCTTTTGCAATTTCATCATCAGTTAAGATTTCGTTGTATTCCATTCTTACCCCGCCTGCGGTACAGGTTGCAACACAGGAGCTGCATATACCGGCACGGCAACTGTATGGAACTTGTATATCTTGTTCCAGCGCGACTTGCAGGATCCTTTTATCAAATGGAACTTTGAGCTGGTAAGTCTGGTTATTAAAATCAAGTATAACGGTGTAAGTATTTTTGTCTTTGACAACCTTTTCTGAGCTGTCGTCCTCATCCACTTCGTCATCCGGAATGAAATACGTCTCCTTTCTAATCTGCTCCAGGCGGAAGCCAAGTGCCAGTAAAGAAATCCGGCATAACACCATATAATCAATAGGACCACAGGTATAACATAAAGCATCGGTCAGCTCATATTTAAGATTGTCGCGGATAAGCTCTTCAAATGCGAAAGTATTTAATCTTGCATACCGGAGATCTTTGGTACTGCTGAAGCGGTAAATTAACCTGAATCTTTCCGGATACAATCGTTGCCACTCATTAAGTTCATCATAAAACAAAGTAGAGTCAGCATCCCGGCTACTGTAGATCAGCACAATTCTGGACCGGTTTTCTACAGTAAGTGCCGTTTTAATAATAGAAAAAACAGGTGTGATCCCTACACCAGCTGCAAATAGAAAAACTGTCCGGTCTGCTTCAGCGTCTGTCTCATAAGTAAAAATACCATTAGGGGGAAGCACGTTTAAGACGTCACCAACAGCGGTCCGGTGATGCAGGAATTTGGATATTTCTCCATTCTCAACCAGCTTGACAGCGATGCTTAAAGGCTCGTCCAGCGCCGGTGAACTGCAGATACTGTAAGACCTTCTGATCTCCTTTTCATTAATCCTGAAAATAACGGTGAGAAACTGCCCCGGCAAATATAACAGACGACGGGCCTGAGGATAGTCAAATTGGATAAAGATATTGTCTCCCGGACGTTTTTCAATTCTGGTGATAGTTAAGGGCACAGTATTCATTCCGCTAATTTACGGATTTCCATTCAATCGCATTAAAAACCAGTGTAAAGCTAGTTTGTTGAAACGGAATTGAACTGACCTCCAGTGTTCCAGAGTGCATTTTCATGATATTTCTCGTGATCGTTAAGCCAATCCCGGAACCCTGGTTACGGGTACTGAAAAATGGAACGAAAATTTTATCCATATGTTCTGCAGTGATCCCTTTTCCGTTATCAGTCACCGTGATATATACTTTCCTGCCTTCCAGCTTATAATCGATCAGAATATGAGGGTCTTTAATCCCTTCCAGTGCATGAATACTATTGGTGACCAGGTTAATTAAAGCCTGTTCTACCAATTTCAGGTCTGCTGAGAATGTAATCTTGGCAGAAGTTTGTTCAATCTGTAAACGAATTTGTTTTCCGGCCGCGAATGGATGCATTAATACTTTAATATGCTGCAGTGTTTCACCCACAGCAAGTGGTTTTAGATCAGGAGCAGGAAGTTCTGCGATTAAACGGTAGTCTTTAACAAAATCAAGCAGGCCTTCCGAACGTCTCCTAATCGTTTGAATAGCAGGCCTGATATCTTCAAGATCTTCTGCGTTCAGACTTTGTTTGTCAGCGATTAGAGAGTTGACAGTGTCAGAAAGAGATGAGATTGGTGTTATTGAGTTCAAAATTTCGTGTGAGATTACACCTACCAGGCGGTTCCATGCCTCAGATTCCTTACTCTCAATTTCATCTTTGATATTCTGAAAATAAATAATGCTGTAATTATGCTGATAAAGCTGCAGCGGAACAACTTCCAGAGAGAGCTGTACCTTTTTATCAGCTACAGTTAAAGCAACAAACCTTTTTCCACCTTGCCGGACTGCCTCTACTTCTGCTGCAAACTCAGGATTTCTTTCCGCCAGCCGGTGCCAATAGGTATAAGACGGAGTCTGCAATAGATCGGCAGCTGCGGTATTGAGTAAACTGATTTCAACAGGTTTTTCATCTTGCTGATTTTCCTTTAATACAATAATACCTGCAGGAATCTGCTGCAGGATTGTCTGGGTCAACTGGAAGAAAGCGTCCTGCTCCAGCTGGATGTTCTTCTGGGATCGAAGGATTTCCTCAAACGTAACATACAATTCCGGGAAACTGCTTCTTGCCGCTTTTTTACTAAATGCCAAAGTATGATCCCTGGTATTCACGGCAGTGCGGAACCTTTTAATATCCTGATTGAGCTGGTTCATGTATCCATACAGCGTATAAACCATCAGCGTCGTAAATATCGCAAGACCGGTTATCGTAAACCAGAACCGGGTTGTAATAACCAGATAGATCAGAAGGATCACACAAAGGTTTATGAGCAGCAGGCCGGCGATGACTCGAAAAGTAAATCTTTGATAAAACATAATTATAGTCCGAATTTCTCAATCCTCCGGTATAATGCAGCCCGGGTTAGCCCCAGCTCAGCAGCAGCCCGTGAGATATTTCCTTTGTGGTGCTCAATAGCTTTGCTGACCATTGCTTTTTCCATGTCTTCCAGATCCATACCTTTTCCTGCCGGTACCGAACTTCCAAAGCGCTGCGGGTTTAATTGCAGATCTTCTTCAGTAATCTGATCGCCGTCAGTCATGATTACTGCTCTTTCCAGTACATGCTGTAGCTCACGGACATTACCCGGCCAGTGGTAGGCCAGTAACGCTTTTGCAGCCGTATCACTGATCTGGGTAATCTGCTTGTGATATTTTGTAGAAAAAGAAGCCAGAAAATGTGTGGCCAGTAAGATAATATCGTCTGAACGCTGATTTAGCGGCGGTAACATCAATTCGACAGTGTTAATTCTGAAAAGTAAATCCTGCCGGAAAGTACCTTTAGCTACCATATCATCCAGTGGCATATTTGTCGCTGTAATCAGGCGTATATTTACATTCCGGGGTTTACTTTCACCTAATCTGGTTACTGTTCTGTTTTGAAGAACCGAGAGTAATTTAGCCTGCAGCGGTAAACTCAGATTACCGATTTCATCGAGGAATAAAGTGCCGTTCTCGGCAAGTTCAAAGCGTCCCGGCCGGTCTTCCCGTGCGTCAGTAAAGGCGCCCTTGGCATAACCAAATAACTCGCTTTCGAAGAGATTCCCATGGAGAGAGCCCAGATCTACATGCATAAATATCTGGTTTTTGCGTAAAGATTGCTGGTGCAGTTCATAAGCGAAAACCTGTTTTCCCGTACCGTTTTCTCCGAGGATCAATACATTGGCATCAGTAGGTGCCACTTTAATGAGTGTGTTTTGCAACTGGCGGATTGCGGGAGAATTACCCAGGATATGTTCGAACTTTCTTGCCTGATCCTTTTGCAGCGAACCGTTTATTTTTTCCAGCTTTTTAACCTTTCTGGAAGATTGTCTTAGCTTGAAGGCCGCAGAAAGCGTTGCATAAAGTTTTTCATTTTCCCAGGGTTTCAGAATAAAGTCGGTTGCACCTTTTTTGATAGCCTGGACAGCAAGCTCCACATGCCCATAAGCAGTCATCAGAATAACTACATAGTCTTTATCAATAGATAAAATGTGCTCCAGCCAATACAAACCCTCCCTGCCGTCGCTGGCACCTTTTTGATAGTTCATATCGAGCAGAACCATATCAATGTCATGATGGCTCAGCAGCACATTGATTTCTTTTGGAGTTTTGCAGGTCGTAACCTGGCTGAAATGCTGCTTTAATAAAAGCCTTGCGCTTAATAGAATGTCGTCATCATCATCAATGACCAGAATATGTGCCGGGATCATATGGATTCGTTTTTTGATCAAAATTAGCAGAATTGTCCGCTGCTGTACAAAGACTGTCCGATAACGAACATTAAAAAATGCAATCTTTTGCTAAGATACTGAAATACAGATGTTTATTTTGTTGATTTCGCTTTGGCATATCCTGTGCTTTGCAGCAAGCGTAAGCGCACACCAATCAAAGCTTGCCTTGTATAGAATAAGAACTCATGGATAGAATTGTTGCTAAAAAAAGATGGACTAAGAAAACGATAGGAATGCTTGCCGGTGCCGTACTGTTTGGTGTATTACTAATTTACGTATACCGGATGTCGCTTACCAAAGTCTATGCTGCAGATGCAGACAAGCTGATTATCAGTAAGGTCCAGTTCGGCGATTTCGAAGATATTGTTTTACTCAATGCAAGTGTAGTCCCTTTAACCTCTGTAATTGTCAGTTCACCAGAAGGAGGGACGGTAGCAGAGATTTTCACGGAAAATGGTGCCTCAGTTATTAAAGGCACACCATTGCTGCGGATTGCTAATCCGAACGCATTGTCCGGATATACTTCAAGCGAGACTAGTATAACCGAGCAGATTAATCAGCTTAGAAAAGTACGGCTGGATTTAGAACAGAATCAACGAGTGATGACACAGGAAATGATGGTTATTGAAAACAACCTTCGTACTGCTTCCCGGAAATATAGAATAGATAGTACATTACTGGCCAAAAAGGTTATTACCAAAGAAGAGTTTAATGATTCCAAGCAAGATTATGATTATAATTTAGGCCGCAGAAAGATCATGGAAGTGGCTGTCAAACAGGAGAATCAAAGTCGTGTGATGCAGCTCCAGCAAATAGATATATCGGTTAAGCGAATGAATGAGAGTTTAGAAACCATTCGTCAGAATATAGAAAATATGACCATTAAAGCACCGGTTTCTGGTATGCTGTCCTCTTATGATCCCGTTATTGGTAAGTCTTATAGCGTCAATGAAATGCTCGGTAAAATAGATGTACTTCAAGGCTATAAATTACAAGCCGGCGTAGACGAGTATTATATTAACAGGGTCAAAGAAGGCCAAAGCGCAAATTGTGAATTTAATGGAAAAAACTACCGTTTAAAGGTGAGTAAGGTTATTCCTGAAGTCACTGCCGGACAATTTCAGGTCGAACTGGTATTTGAAGGAAAGTCGCCGGAAGAATTGCGCAGAGGGTTATCTTTACAAGTAAAACTAACTTTATCTGCGAACAGCAAATCCTTGTTGGTACCGCAAGGACAGTTTTTCCAAAGTACAGGCGGCAGCTGGGTATTTGTGATTATTGATGGAAAGGCGCAAAAAAGAAATATCAAAACAGGACGCAAAAATTACCAGTACTATGAAGTTCTGGAAGGATTGCAAAAAGGAGAAGAAGTAATTACTTCAACCTATGAACAGTTTAAAGATTACGAAGTAGTAGAAATCAAGAAATAAAAAATAGCATACAGATATGATCAAATTAACTAATCTGCAGAAAGTGTATCAGACTGAAGAAGTAGAAACGACGGCATTAAACGGAATTAACCTGCATGTCAGCACGGGCGAGTTTGTGTCTATCATGGGGCCGTCAGGCTGCGGTAAATCTACCTTGCTGAATGTCATGGGTCTGCTGGATAAACCAGAGAGTGGTAGTTATTTATTCATGGAGACTGAATTACTGACTTTGAATGAAAAAGCGAGATCCGTATTTCGCAAGCAGCATATGGGGTTTGTCTTCCAGAACTTTAATCTGATTGACGAGCTGACTGTCGCAGAGAATATTGAGTTACCACTAATTTACAATAAAGTCCCTGCCGGTACGAGAAAAAAACTGGTGGATGAAATGCTGCAGCGCATGAACATTGTAAATCGGGGCGGACATTTTCCGCAGCAACTGAGTGGTGGGCAGCAGCAAAGGGTAGCTGTGGGCCGGGCTCTGATTACTAAACCAAAATTAGTTCTTGCCGATGAGCCAACAGGTAATCTTGATAGTACGCATGGAAATGAAGTGATGGAACTTTTATGCGAATTAAATGATCAGGGGACAACGATCGTAATGGTTACGCACTCTTCACATGACGCCAGTTTCTCTAACAGGATCATTAATCTGAAAGATGGACATGTGATCTCCGAAAAAATCAATAAAGCACAGAACGAACAGCTTATTTAAATGACATGTTCAGATTAAATCTCAAAATATCCCTGCGGAATCTTTGGAAAAACAAAGGATATACATTTATCAACATTGGAGGACTTGGACTTGGGCTGGCAAGTTGTATTATCCTGCTTTTATATGTGTCCTATGAGTGGGGTTATGATAAACAAGCACCGGATTTTGAGAAGACCTATCTGGTTTATAATCATCAGCAGACCAGTGCAGGAATATTCAGCCACCCGACTACACCAGGCGCATTTGCAGCAGAAGTAAAGCAGAATATACCTGGAGTGTACCGGGCTGCAAGATTCGGTTATCCAAAGGATGGGCTAATTACAGAAGGGCAGAGTAGTTTTAGAAAGACCGGGGTTTACGTGGATCCCGACTTCCTGAAAATTCAAGGTTATCATTTTATTTCTGGTAGTGCTTCTTCAGCATTGGCTCAGGTTAATGCAGTTATATTAACCCGGTCTTTAGCGAAAAGTATTTTTGCTGAAGAAGATCCGATTGGAAAAACAGTTACACTGGATAAGAAAGATGCTTTAATGGTCACTGGAGTAATAGAGGATCTTCAGAAAAATACGTCAATCACATTCGATTATCTTTTACCATGGAGCTTGCTGGAAAAACAAGATCCTTTCTTTAAGAACCAAAGCTGGAATAACAATTTTTGCATGACACTCGTGCAGTTGGAAAGTACAGATTTATTTACAAAAGCAGATGCACAGGTAAGGCAGCTTTACAATAAACATGAGTCCGATAAAGTTTCAGAATTTACCCTGTATCCAATCGCAAAATGGCACCTGTACAATAATTTTGAAAACGGGAAACAAGTCGGTGGAAAGATTACTCAGGTTAAGATATTTCTTTTGCTTGCATTTTGCATTTTACTGATCGCTTGTGTCAACTTTATGAACCTCTCAACAGCCAGGTCTGAGAAACGAGGAAAAGAAGTCGGGATCAGGAAGACAATCGGGGCATCAAAAAAAGCCCTGATCAGTCAGTTTTTGCTCGAATCATTATTGATGTCTGTTTGCGGAATGCTGTTGGCAATTGTGTGCATAGAATTATCACTGCCTTATTTTAACCGGTTGCTGGGTACCGGACTGGAGGTTAATTACAATGACTTGCGGTATTGGGTTTTGCTTATTGGCTTAACTCTATTCACCGGTATTGTTTCGGGCAGTTACCCGGCATTTTATCTGTCTTCTTTTGAACCGGTGATTGTATTGAAAGGAATTGGCAAAAGTAGTAAATCTGCTATCTCTGTCCGGCAGATTCTAGTTGTCTCGCAGTTTGTGTTTGCGGTGTGCCTGATGATCTGCAGTATTGTGATTTATCAGCAGTTGAACTTTATAAAGAATAAACCGGTTGGTTATCAGAAAGACCAGCTGGTAGAAATACAGGTTCAGGGAAATATGCTTAAAAATGCCGGACGGTTAATGCTTACTAAAGATAAGCTGTTGCAGTCCGGTGCGGCAAAACAAGTGAGTTTTTTCTCCATGAGTATTACTGATGGTGGAAATAACACATTCGATGTCAGATGGCCGGGTAAAAGTGCGAATGATAGAACTCTTTTTGACTTCAGAAGTACAGGCTATGACCTGGTGGCTACCCTTGGAGCTGAAATGATAGATGGAAGAGAATTTTCTCCAAAGCACGCGGATTCTACCAACATCATCATTAACAGTGCAGCAGCAAAGGCGATGGGCCTTAAAAAACCGGTAGGATCTATTATCAACTGGGGTGGGACTAACCTTGAAATTATAGGTTTGGTTAAAGACATTGTTATACAGTCACCCTATAAGAAAGTAGACCCCATGATTATATATTATAATCTGGAGGAAGTCAATTATATTCTTGTTCGTCTGGATTCGAAAATACCAGTAAATGCTGCCCTGCAAAAGATTAATGCGGTGATGGAAAGCATCGAACCTGGTTTTCCACCGGTTGTGAAATTTGCCGATGATAATTTTGAATCGAAATTTCAGAATGAGAAAGTACTTGGCACCATTGCTAACTGGTTTGGCGGTTTTTCCATTTTCATTTCTTGCCTCGGTTTATTCGGACTGGCATTATATATGGCAGAACATAGAAAAAAGGAAGTCGGTATCCGCAAGGTGCTGGGTGCAAATCCCCTACAGATATTAACACTGCTCAACAAAGATTTTATGCGCTTGGTTGGAATCGCCAATCTCATTGCCTTTCCGCTAGCCTATCTGATTATCCAGCATTGGCTTGAAGGTTACAGTTACCGGATTGAATTAACTTTAATTCCCTTTTTTATTGCTTTGGTGCTATCTGTATGCATTGCGCTGCTAACAATTAGTATGCAGTCTATTAAAGCTGTCCGCGCTAATACCGTCGACGCACTTAAATACGAATAGAAAAACCTTAAAACCTAAGATATGTTCAGATTGAATCTTAAAATAGCCCTGCGGAATCTTTGGAAAAACAAAGGATATACTTTTATCAATATTGCAGGCTTGTCGGTAGGGATGGCTGGATGTATTCTGATCTATATTTTTATCAGTTATCAACTGAGTTTTGACCAGCAGTATACTAACAAAGACCGGATTTACCGGGTTGTTAGTTATTGGAAATATTCCGATGGTGAAGAATTTCAGAATGGTGTGCCTAAGCCTCTGGCTTATGCCATGCGGAATGATTTTTCACAATTGGAGGAAGTTGCTCCTTTACAGCGTGGCGGCGGTGTGATACAGGTAATGGATGAAGCCGGGCGTGTTAAGATGAAGACGGATGAAACGGTATTCTATACGGACCTTTCCTTTTTTAAAATATTTAATTATAAATGGCTTGCCGGCACACCTGAGCAATCTGTGACTGAGCCTAATACGGTAGCTATTTCCCGGAAAACAGCAATTAGATATTTCGGAAACTGGCAGCAGGCTATCGGTAAAACCATTGTCTTCAAACAAGTTAATCAGCTAAAGATTAGTGGTGTATTTGAGGATCAGCCGGAAACATCCAGTAACCCGGTTCAGATAGTACTCGCTTATTCAGGGTATAAACATCGTCAGCTTAAGGAATGGGGATCAGTATCTTCTGGTTCGGAGTGTTACGTTTTGCTGAAAGACGGTGTGAAGCCCGCAGATCTGTCAGGAACGATGCAGGCATTTATAAAAAAATATTATTCAGCAGATAGTGATGTCAAAGAGAGCCATTTTTTTCAGTCGCTTTCTGATATTCATGTAGATGAAAGATATGGGAATTTTGCAGGGAAGAATACCAGTATGCGCGATATTTACGGGTTAGCGGCTATTGGTTTACTGCTGCTGCTCACGGCCTGTATTAATTTT
>Ga0247805_1001324_pt1 | contig 11954 bp, 17 predicted proteins | sample UWRJL044104R1_FD_180930 | JGI IMG/M metagenome (GOLD analysis project Ga0247805, IMG submission 180930) | Plant litter microbial communities from Arlington Agricultural Research Station in Wisconsin, United States - UWRJ-L044-104R-1 | ecosystem: Environmental > Terrestrial > Plant litter >...
TTTTGGTTTCGCCTTCGGGTTCCGCGGGCTCATAGGTTCCTTCGTCCCAGACGATGACTGTGCCTCCGCCATATTGCCCTTTTGGTATAATGCCTTCAAAGGTTCGGTAATCGTAAGGATGGTCTTCAACCATCATGGCTAAACGCTTGACATCGGGATCGGTAGAGGGGCCTTTTGGAACCGCCCAGCTTTTGAGTACGCCTTCCATTTCGAGGCGAAAATCGTAGTGCAGGTGCGAAGCGGCATGTTTCTGGATCACAAAACGCAGTACATCCTTATCGCCTTTACCGCCAAAAGGCTCGGGCGTTTTGGACGCATCTCTCTTTTCTTTGTATTTGTCTAATGCCATAATGATTGTCAGCCAATTTAAAGGTCAGATAATTTCGAGGGATCGGTGGCCTCATCTACCGATTTGCCACGGGTTGATTGGTTTGGTTAGCGGGAATGCTGTCGGCTTGTGATTTTACTTCGTCAAGATTCCCTTCCGAATCGTCGCTGAGTTTTTTGCTTTCGGCGTTATTGCCCAGCCGCCCCGATCCGCTGTAGGCGTTATTGGCATTTTGTTGCCGATCGTTTTGCTTTTCGTTACCGCCATGTTGTTGTTGCTGTTCCATAATCATTGATTTTTATGACGCTTTTCTTTTTTGTCTTTGTCTTTAAAATATTCGCGCGCACGCTTTAATCCGGTTGCAATTGCAATACCCTCATCGGTACCGTCAAGCAGCAGGGCGTTGGCAATTTCGACTGCCTTTTCTCTTAAAGCTTCCGGCTGGTTTTTATAGGATGGGGGAAAATCCCCGTTATACCAAGGCATTTGCGCAGTTATTTTTGGAGGTATTCCCGTACCGCTTCAACAGATGTGCCAACAGCTTCTACAGCTTCCTTCAAACGGTCTCTGCTCACATTGAACTTTTCAGACCAATATTGCAATTCATACGCCTCGTTCACATTGATGCGCGAATCGTCTGCTCTTCCTGTTTTTGATTTATCGTCCATGATTTAAAAATTAAAATTAAAAATTAACGGGTTCCTGATTCGGTAGCATTGTCAATATCGTCGTTGCTCTCCATCGAGGCATCCTTCGTTTGACTTTTATTGTCGTTTCTTTTGTTGTCAGATTCCACCGACGTTTGCGGATTTTCGTTTCCGCGCCCGGATTGTTGTTTTTGCACAGTGCCGGAGCTGCGTCCTGACTGTCCCTGATCGTTATTGGTTTCCATAATGAAAAAATTAAAACTATTATTATTTAGAAATTATAATAAAGCTAAACAACGTCGCAAAATAGGATTTATAAAATTTTATGATAAACTTGCCATATTTCAGTTTGCACATTATTTAGCTGTAGAAAGGAATACGTTTAATGTTACTTTACACGGTATAAAAGCTTTTGGCAATTTCGTTTGTTTGAAAGTCCTGCAATTTTCCGCATTTTATGACTTCCATTTGTCAAAGTTCTCATAATTGTATCCCATGAGGCGTTAGCAAAATAAAAAAAGCCCGCGATGCAAACATCACGGGCAAATAACTAACCAAAGAAAAACCTTTACCGTTTGGTTGGTACAATAAAGGTGCAAGGAAAATAAGCCCACACTTATTTTTGGTAAATGTATTTTAGAGAACTGGTGGCAATTTATAGCATTATTGTTTCTTGTTGCACAATTACAATTGTCTTAGTATCCGCTGTAAATCTGATTTATTGGTGCTTAGACTGATATACATGTTTTTCATAAGATTTGATAGGATTAAAGTAGCTCTCAAGCACCGAAGGCATAAGTGCCGGATGGTCTTTATAAGTCTTGAAAGTTTCCCAGGTTTGTTTGGGAATAAAATTTAGTAACGGTTGGTTTGCAGTGAATACATATGGCAGGCAGTTTCTGATTAAATTATCCCATTGGCCATGGTAAGTCACCAGGTCATCGGGATACACCGTCTTTCGTTCGGTACCTTCATTTAAAGGGACAAATGGTTTTTCAATATTGAGGTAACCATAGTCGTCTGTAAGTTCTTCTCCGGGTGAAATGTCACGTATGGCAATTTCAAAATCGTAGGGCGTTGTAAAACAGCTGGGATTAAAACTGTGGTTGACATACTTGCCGTTGTCCCAGCAAAGTACTTTATCACCGAAGCGGTTGGTAAAGCTGTAAAAATTCAGGTATTCCCGAATTTCGGGTGGCAATTTTTGAACTGCAGTAGGCGGATATACTGTATCAAGCGGATCCTGAACCCAGGTGACAGTACCTTTTGGGATAAACTTTGTCGCCACAACCCCATAACCGATCGTGTCACTTATAAACTTAATTTTCGTGTCGGGATGTATCATTATACTTTTTTAGGCATTAGTGTTTATAAACTTCTTTACGAGTCGCTGTTCGAAAATCGGTGTTTGCACGGATTATATTTTAGTCTGACATTATCGGTTCACAACAGGACCTTACGGTAAAATCTTTACTTCGATATCCTCTCCTATAAATGTTTACGTCAATAGAATACAATCTTAAAATGTCGTTGATGTTCTGCTTGGTTGTATTGGGTGGAATCTCCTCTACAAATTTACATCCTCTTAATTGTATGTGTGACTGGGTACAACCAACTTCGGCTTATTTTTTCGGATCGGTCAAAAGTAGTATCGGTTTAAAGACTAACAATGGTGCGCTTCGTTTTTCCGTCAAATTTAATTTGGCCGTCATCTGTAAATTTATACGATAGCATTATTCTGTTGCACGATACCAAAATTGATAGGATAAATACTTGCATCTAATAACATTCGACAGAATACTTAGGAATTGTAGCACTTTATGGTTAACTATTTTCTGGTTATCCAACAATACCGAAGCTCGCAACAGTTGTCAAAAGTTTGAAACAAATCAATAAGCGTTATTTTAATTAAAATTCTTAGATTTGCTGATCAAATTTGAGTAATGGCTACAGAGGAAAATGCGGATCGGGGCGCTTCAAATAAGACGTTAATTACAAGTGCGTCGCATACGCACGACAACCAGTCGCTCCTTTTTGATATGGCCCAGGATTTGGAACAGTACGAGCGTATTGCCAGCCATCATTTGCAGGAACCACTGAGGAAGATCGAAACTTACGCCAGCCTCCTTCGGAACAGCAAGAGCGTTTCCGATGCCGATATCGAAATGATCACAAAAATACAGTTGGCTTCGACCAGGATGAGGTTATTGCTCGCAGACTTGGTTGATCATGTCGGCAGTGCCAAGTCGGGGAAGATGCATCGGCCCGTTAAACTGGATCACGTAGTAGCAAAAATCCTTGAAGATTTTGAACTTGCAATTTTGGAGAAAAAAGTAGTGGTCAACATAAAACCGTTACCAACGGTTGACGCGGCTGCTTTGGACATGTACCAGCTTTTTTTTCATCTCATTGACAACGCTGTTAAGTTTTCCGATACTGCCGCAATTCCCCGGATTACAATCCAAAGCAGCGTGCTCGACGACAAGGCTGTTCTTGAATATTTTCCTGATGCCGAAAAGGGCAGAACATACCACGACATTTCCATTGCAGACAACGGCATCGGATTCGATACAGGTTATTCTGACCAGATATATAAGGTATTTAACAGGCTCCATCCAAAGGACGAGTATTCCGGTTCCGGCATCGGGCTTGCGCTTTGTCGCAAAGTATTACAGCGGCACAGCGGGAAATTGCTTGCGATTTCCCAAAGGGGACAAGGCGCCACGTTCCACATTATAATCCCTGAAAAACAATTATGAATATCTCAAAAACAGGCCCGGTAATATTGGTTGAAGACAATCCCCACGATTTAGATGTTATTGTCGCGGCGCTTATTGAGAACGGCGTTAAAAATCAGATCAAATTTTTTGATAATGCCGCAAGCGCGCTGCAATACCTTCAGGAAACTTCAGACCAGCCTTTTATTATTTTGTGTGACATCAGGATGAAAGGCATGAATGGGCTTGAATTCAGGAATACCATAAATGCAAACGATTTCCTTCGGAAAAAAGCCATCCCATTCGTGTTTCTGACAGGGGCAGTCAGCCAGGGAATCGTTGATGAGGCTTACGATTTGACAGTGCAGGGCTTTATTGAGAAACCCATGCATTTTAATGAGCTGAAAACGGTGTTGGGAAAAATTTTTGATTATTGGCAATGCTGCCTGCATCCAAATTCTTTTTAATCCCGGCAGAAGGTGTCACTCAGCACTTCTAACTGACTAATTTTCTGGAGAAAATCTGCTAAACCGCTTCCATTTCAGGGAGGCATATGGTAAAGGTTGCGCCATCACCAAGTATTCCTCTGGCGCTTATCGTACCTCCGTGATTGTTTACAATCTGTCGCACTATGGTCAGGCCGATGCCGGTGCCTGAAACTTTGTCTTCGCTGTGCAAGCGCTGGAAAAGTGTAAAGATGCGGTCACTGTGCTGATTGTCGAAACCAATGCCATTGTCGCTGAATTCTATTCTTACAAACGGTTCGCCGGATGCTATGTGCACCTCGCGAAAAAGTGAAATGGTAATTTGAGGCGTATGGCCGTCTTTCGAAAATTTTAAAGAATTCGAAAGCAGGTTGTAAAGCAACTGCTGGAACTGGTATTCTATTACAAACAGCCGCCCATCATTATGTACCTCGACAATGGCGCCCTGACTGGCAATTTGTTCCTCAAGGTCTTCTAGTACCGGAGCCAGTGATTGCTGCAGGGTTGTTGCCTCATAAGCAATTTTCGACCTGGCTACTCTGGAGTAATGTAAAAGGTCTTGGATCAGCCGTTGCATCCTGGCAGCCGACTTTCCAATTTTTAACAAAAAGCTCTGACCCGTGTCGCTCAATAACCCAATCTCTTTCTCTGTAAGCCAGGAGGAAAAAGTTCTTATTTTTCGTAATGGTTCCTGGAGGTCGTGGCTGGTGATGTACGCAAATGCCTCAAGTTCTTTGTTGATGCGTTCGAGCTCTTCATTTTTTTTGGATATATCAAACAGGCGCTCGGCTGCGAGTACCTGCAACTCGCCAGCCATAATCCTATTTTGCCCTTTCAGTGATTGATTTGCGACGCCAAGGTCAATGTTCATTTTGCGGGTTTCAAGCAGGGCGGAAACCTGGCGGGATAAAATCTGCAAGGCTTCGATTTGCTGCGTTGAAAGTTTTCGCGGCACTACGTCCAGCACACATACCGTTCCGAGCGCGTACCCTTCAGCAGTTGTGAATGCGGCACCGGCGTAAAAGCGGATATTTGGGTCTTGGGTAACAAGCGGATTTTCTGCAAAGCGCAAATCTGCTTTTGCATCTTCAATGACCATCACGTCGTTAGAAGTGCGTATGGTGTGCTCGCAAAAAGCAATTTCGCGTGGCGTTCCATTAAAATCGGTGCCAACTTTGGCTTTAAACCATTGCCAGTTGTCGTCTATGAAAGTGACCAGGGAAACGGGCGTTCCGCAAATTGCCGAGGCCAGTTTTGCAATGTCGTCATATTCCGTTTCGTTCAGGGTATCTGCAATATGGTAGGAGTAAAGTGCCGCAAGTCGTTTCGCCTCGTAATCCGGTGTGTGTTGGTTCAAATCGCTCTATTTATTCTGTTTAGGCTAAATGTAGTGTTCTTATGCAGAAAATACAATCTTTAAATTTATTATTTGCGGCAGTGATTCATCCCAGCCTAGCTTAAGCATCATTGATGCAGTGATATTGATATTAATTCGTCCACAAATGCAACATCGCGTTGTTTATTGCTTTTTAGCGGAGGCTTTGCTGTTATTCCAATATCAAAGTCAGAATCCATGAGACCGTACATAATAAGTAATTTAACTTTCGATAAGAGCTATTTTTTTAAATAAAGCCACTTTTTAATCAACTTTGTATATCTGGGCATCAGCAAATATACCATGATAAAAACCACAGTCCCCGAAACAAAAAAAGCGTTTACGAATTTGTTCCCAGGGACATTTAAAGCTTTTAAGACAGGCAATACAAACAGTGGAACAAGAATGGATAAAGGATAAATTGCCGACCAAGTAACTAAATATTGTTTCCACCTTACCGGGGCGCTAAGGTTTTCACCCTCAGGAGCAAACAGAAAATCCAGCCCGGATTTGATATAGTAGTGGTCGTCTTTTGCAAAAAAAGGCTTTGCCTTTTGGATGTGATTTTTTCTTTCATCAGATTCCATCCATCGTTTCAGGTTTTCTATTGTGTCAAACCTGATGATCACCGTATAACTAAAGGTTAGGTGTGCAATTGGTTTTATAATTTGCCAGTCGATGTTTCCGGGTGCATTTCTGCATATTGGGCCAATTTCATCCAGCCAGATCTCATACTGTTTCTGTTTTCCGTCTAATATATGGTTGTTGATTACGACAGATGCACCCTGATTTTCCATAATTGTATATGTTTGTTTTCTACTTAAAGACAGACGTGGTTGCTACCAAAAACCATCTTCTATAATTCCGGAATGAAAATTTTTTTAATCACACCATGTCCGATCAAATTAGAGCCTTCAAAAAAATCAAAATTCAGGCCCTCATATATAATGCCTTTAAAGAATTCTGAATTGACTAAAGTGATTTCGGCATTGATCACATCTCCGGGAAACGCCAATTCAGTATCCGTGAATTTTTGAATGCCTGTAAATAAGCCATCAAAAAAAGGGAATTTTATTCCGCAACCAAATCCTGACAATGCTGGCGTTTTCCTTCCGCCATCCTCAGTTTTATTATAGGTTAAAAGGGCTAAGAAATGAGGTTGTAAATCCATCGTAGTTGTTTCTGGGTATTTCAGATGTTGCAATTTATGAATTATTTAGTGATCATGTGATGCGAGGTCTGTGTAAATTATAAGTAAAATTTTGTAAACTTTTAATTTTTTCAGATGATAGCTTTACGAAAATTGAAATTATGCGAATGATCTTTAAATTAATCCTTTTGGTATTCTTATCCATTTCGGGAAAAGCACAAAAGCATGAAACAAACTACTGGACAAGGTATGCCTCAGGCATCGAATTTAATAGGCTGAAGATTAGCTCGTCATTAGAAGACCGCGTTGCTTTTGACGGCGGGCAAAGACGAAGCCTTCTCGCAAATGTCGTCCTGCTATATAAGTTAAGAAAGGATGCAACCATAGGCCTCGGATTTGCGCATTTTACCACTTATGACGATCAAAAAAATGGGCTTTCAATTCCGGAATTAAGGCCATTCCAGCAATTCAAGCTCAAAAACAGTTCCGGGAATTTTAATTTTGACCACAGGCTGCGCGCTGAAGAACGGTTTAAACGCGACACGTTGGGAACTGGAAGGCTGCACAGCTACAGCTATACACTCCGGATGCGCTACCGGTTTGAGCTGACCTGGTCTCTGATAAAAAAGCAAAAACAGAAAGGCCACTTTGGCGTTCAGCTTAAAGACGAAATTTTTATAAGTGCCGGAAATATTGCTGAAAACTATGACCAGAATCGGCTTTACGGCGGATTCGTTTACCAAATGTCAAAACCATTGGGACTTGAGGTCGGATATATGTGGGTGAATAGAAATCAAATTGATGCTGAGGACCAGAATATCGATTTAGTCAGGATCACCATTCGGCATGACATCGAATTCGAATAATTTCTCCATAGTTTTTAGCGATGGCAGCTCACGTTAAGAAGTCTCGCATTTGTCGTTGCGTTCCGTTACTGCATGGCGCCCCGGGCATCGCTGCCGCTTTCTCCTGTAAAATTGTATATTTCATTGTATGCGCCAGTGGTAGCATCCCATTCAAAAATGACGCCCGCATTAAAAGTTCCTCCTGCGGTGGTGGTGCCATAATATTTTCCATTGCCGGGTGCTACAATATCAGATTTGGGTGCTTTGCCTTTTACTTTAAAATCATACGCCACCGTAATAGTTTGGGTTTCGGGCGTAAAATAAAAAATAGAACCTTTGTGGTCGGGTCCGCCATATTGCGTCATACCATACAGGCGTGCAGCGTGCGGCGATTGTGCGTATGCAACAAAATAAGCCATTAAGTAGCATTAAAGTTAGGATTGCTTTTTTCATGTTGTTTTTTAGCCGTTTGCTTTGGTTTAATACTGTAGATATGTATTATCAGGCCAACGCATAACATTTCCGGCTAAGCGCATTCTTCTAAATTAGAATATTCTACCGAACGGAAACGAAGTTACGAAAAAAAGGGTTTCAATCTGCTAAAAATCAGACGATTCGCTTAGCCTTTCAGCGGTCGTTGCTTTGATTTATATCTCCAGCTCTAAAAGACCATTCCATGTGCTTATCAAAATCCTGTTTAAGCAAAAAATTTAACTGACCGACATGATGTTGTAGATGTCGAAGATTATAAAGCAAAATTTCCAGGATGGAATAATTCATATCGCCGTCTTCATTACCCTCTATAAATCGTTCGCTAAGTTTATCAGCTGTCAAACTGTCAATGATACCGTTTAATTTTGCGCGACTTAACTTAATATATTCGATCAATTCATGTTTTGTGTAAATCTTTTTTGGTATCAAATCTCCAATTGCTTCAGAAGGTTTTTCTGCTTCATCCATTTGTGAAAAAGGAAGAATAGGAGTAAAGTCGCTTGGCGGCAGCGTTAGATAATAATCTAAAAAAATTGTACTGTGGTAAGCAATATAATAGAAACGTTTTTGTGACAAGAAATAACGATCGGGACAATTTGAAATCGCGTTTATCAACATGTCAATACTTGCTCCAAACTGATTAAAAATCGCTTCCTTAAGTAAATCATTCATGTTGTTAGTTATTTAGTTATTTGACGGTTTCAAATTGCTATGCAACTTTAAGCTAAAATACACAAAAAAAGGCAGAGGCTTATTTTGCTAAAACCATTTCATTGAAAACTTCTGAAGGTGATCTAATTGATCAAAAGTTTTAAGCATAGCCTGTAACACTTCAAAGGCTCTTTCTGCAATTTTGATTTCAATAATACCTCTCTAATGAAAATGATCACTGGAAAGGCCAGTTTCTTGATCAACATCATTTCGAGATTTAGTTTCTTTTTTTTATTTGTCTCCACAAGCTAAAACAAAGAGAGTGAAAATCAAATATGATATTTTCATCGCTATCGTTTTTTTTGAATTACCCATAACGCTTTTTGACTGTAAGCGAATTCGCGATGCCAACGGACGGAGTCTTCTCCGCCAAGATAAAGCTTTCTTCGAGAAAATCGAACTTTCAAATTACTGAAAACCAGCAATTTTGGCAAGGGCGGTATATATGATGCCCGTTCTTTGGTTTGGCACGCCAGATCTGTTCTCTAACACTTGGATAGGAAGCGCTGTGGATGTTTTGGATATGGTGAGTGACGGTGTTGCCTGCGCGGACGTTAAAAGTATCAACACCAAAAAAGTAATTATTCCTTCACAAACTTATCATTCCAAACACCATAGTTAGTTTGTAGTAAAACGATATAAATACCTTTTTGCAAATAACCTACGTCTATACTTTCAGGGCCGTTAGTATAGCTGTTGCTTTTGTTATTTACCTCTGTAACGATCTGCCCAAGTAAATTAACTATTGTAATCTTATTTATATTTACCCCTACATTTTCTGGAAATTTTATATTTAATGTGTTTTGTGTCGGGTTGGGAAAGAGCACACAATTAAAGTTGCTATCGATATTAAAATTTTCAGTACTTAAAATAGCATTGGTGAATCTGATCAAGCCAAAATCCCGGTTCATCCCGGTATTGGTGGTACAGGCTAAAACAATTTTGTTGTCAGACTGTAGTGCAACTGCAACTGCTTCGTCATAGCCGTCAAAGAAAGAGGTTTCAATAGTTCCATTGGAACCAAAATCAATATCGTTGCCACCTTCGAAATTAAAACGGGTAACTACGATATTATAGGTTTCAGGTGTCGGGTTTGCGAGATTCGGCTCCACCTTGGTCAGTGCGACAATAAATTTACCATCAGGTTGCATGGTTACCGATTGGATACTATTATAGACATTGTCCAGTAAGGAGGTAGCAACCCCTGCTGAACCATAATTTGAGTCCAGATTGCCATTTGTATCAAAACAAGCGACCAGAAATTCAGAAAAATAAGTTTGATTTACCGGGTCATAAACACCACTTTTACCCGTAACATAAATTTTCCCGTCGTCTTTTAAGAAGATTCCATTCGCAAGGCAATTAGTTTCGAAAACATTCAATCCGTTTGCATAAGAAGGATCAACAGTTCCATCGCTATTATACCGGATTTTATAGAAGCCAATTTTACCTTCTTGATTGGGAATGGACGCAACCACTACAATTTTACCGTCTGGTTGCAAGGTCGAATATATAGATCCATATACAAATCCACTAAAACCTACCAAAATATCATTATTGAACGTTGCATCGACGGAGCCATCAATATTTAACCTTTTTAGATTAAGGAATGGATTATTCTGTGCATCGAAAACGCGTGAGGCAATACTGATTTTTCCACCAGGTAATGGAAGTACTGCAGCTAAATAATCCTGGGTTGTCCTGCCATTGTTTCCGAAATTCGAATCAAGACTGCCATCGGTATTGTATCTGACCAAAAAGCTTTCGCTGGGATTTCCGAAAACTTCCAGTTCACACGAAATCAATATTTTCCCATCTTGTTGTAATGCTGCACTTTTAATCTTGGAAAAATTTTGACCAAAATCACTGACCGCTTTACCATTAACGCCAAATGTACTATCTAAGCTACCATCAGGATTGGTTCTGGACATCGCAATGAATTCTTTTCCAAGCGTATTCATCGTATAGGTTTTTTCAATGCCTATCGTTATGACTTTATGATCGGGTTGAATCAGTAGTTTAGCGCTTAAATCATTAGAAGAGTCAAATTTTGTAGCAATGATCCCATCAGTGTCAAATGAGGCGTCAGGAACACCGTTAGTTGAATACCGCACTACATTCTGACCAGTGTATTGATTTGTTAATTCTTACCCATATAGACAATGATCACATTGGCGGATTGATCAAATGGTTTGAAATGGATAATGACGCTTATAGATTAGTTAAAAATGTTTGGTTTAATTCGGGGAAATTAATAGCGGAATATCTAAAAAAACCTGAAAATCCAGATTTAAATCTTGGACTTAAAATATTCCAGACAACTGAAACAGGTGTACATGAAGCCATTGAATTCGAAGATTACTTGCTTAAGAACAAAATTTGGGATAGAAAAGTCATATTGAAAGGGCAAATTATCCAAGACTTGGGAATTACAATGACAATTCTTTCACCAGACACACTTAATTTAGAAAAACTATTAAATGAATATAAGTTTCAAACAGGAGACGATATTTATACTGCTGGTAAAGAAAAGGATTGGGGTAAAACTTTAACGGAATTTATTGAAGAAGAAGTACAAAAAAAATATAAATTCTCGCAGGATTCAAGCGTTAAGAATGGTAGTTCAATAACTTTCGTAATAACAATTTTCGGCAAAAACTTTTTATTTCTTGGTGATTCCCATCCAATTCTTATAGCAAAAGCTATAACAGATTTAGGGTTTAGTGAAATTGATCAATTAGTCGTCGAGCTCTTTAAAGTTTCGCACCACGGAAGTAAAAGCAATACCAATGAAAAGTTAGTTAAATTAGTTAAAACGGGTAACTATTTTTTAAGTACTGATAGTTCAGGGGATAATCATCCTCATAAAAGGACACTCGCAAGAATTGTAAAATATAATCCCTCAGCGACATTTCACTTTAATTACCCTCAAGTTTCAGAAAACATTTTGCTGCCACAGGACTTTAAAGATTTTCCACTTTTAAAGATAAAGCTAACTAATAAATTAGAATTTAAGTATGACCCAAGATGATTTAAAAAAATATAGTGTAGTCATTGATGAAGGAAGCGGCTGTCTCTTTCAACCAATGACCGAAGATTATACTTATATTTTAACAGTAAATCATCTTTTTTTTGATAAAGTTAAAGATGAGCAAGGTCAAAAACATAACATTCAAAAAGAAAATGGCACAGAAATTAAAATAA
>Ga0247805_1001325_pt1 | contig 11953 bp, 8 predicted proteins | sample UWRJL044104R1_FD_180930 | JGI IMG/M metagenome (GOLD analysis project Ga0247805, IMG submission 180930) | Plant litter microbial communities from Arlington Agricultural Research Station in Wisconsin, United States - UWRJ-L044-104R-1 | ecosystem: Environmental > Terrestrial > Plant litter >...
TGGAAATCTACCTGCTCAGCCGCGAACCTCATCTGGTGCGCGGCAACCTCGATGACGCGGATATATTGCCGTCAATGGAGCTGCGCAGTCAGTCACGGTCCGAATACGCCTGGATGGGCGTGGCGGACACCGATGGCCGTGTTCGCCAGGCTGTCAAAGGCCTGTTGCTTAACCAGTCGGTGAAAGAACGCCCCTGGTTCAAGGCCGGATTGCGCGGCCCCTACACCGGCGACCCTCATGAGGCACTGTTGCTGGCAAAAATGCTGCCCTCCAATACCAACGGCGAGCCGTTGCGTTTCATTGACTTTGCAGCACCCATTATCAATGTCGAGGGTCAAGTGGTTGGCGTCCTCGGCGCGCATGCCCATTGGAGCTGGGTGACGACCATTGTTCAATCCGCCGTCTCGCACACCGACATGAGCGCCGACACGCAGGTGCTGATCGTCAATCAGGAAGGCCGGATACTCTACCCGGAGCAACTTGCCGGGCAGCAGCAAGACACCATCGCTGGATCGCCCCTTGCCCTTTCCAACGCTTCGGGCTGGTCGGTGGACAGCGAATATGTCAGCAGCGTCGTCGCGGTGCCGACGCCGCCCAACTCGGGGCTGGCCTGGAAGATCGCGGTCCGCCAGCCACTGAATACCGCACTGCAACCCGCTCGCATCCTGTTCTACAAGCTGCTGGGACTGGGTGGGCTTGCCGCGCTGCTGTTCGCGGTGGTGGCTTACTATCTGGCACTGACCCTCAGTCGGCCAATCGAGCAACTGGCAAAATCCGCCAAGCTGGTTCAGGCCCATCGCACTGGCGTGTCCTTTCCCCTGCAGCATCCGGTTCAGGAGATCGAACAACTGGGCCAATCCCTGCAAAGCATGACTGATTCGCTGCTGGGCAAGGAGCGTGAATTGCAGGCGGCGAACGCCTCTCTGGAAACCACCGTCGCGCAACGCACCGCAGCGCTGACCGAGGCCAATGCCGAACTGCTGAAACTGGCGAGCCACGATGCCCTCACCGGGGTTTACAACCGGCGTCGGCTGGATGAAAAGCTTGAGGAGTCCAGCCTGCTGTTCAAACGCACGGGCCGGGCATTCGCGTTACTGTTGATCGACGCCGACCATTTCAAACGCATCAACGACACCTTCGGTCATGCCACCGGCGACGAAGTGCTGATGCAGCTGGCGCAGCTGATTCAATCCAGCACCCGCGCCACTGACTTCGTCGCCCGTTATGGCGGTGAGGAATTCGCCGTGCTGTTGCTGGAAATCGAAGACGAACAAAGCCCGCTGATCGTTGCCCGGAACATTTGCTCGGCCATTGCCCAAGCCACGTTTGCCGTGGTCGGGCACGTCACCGTCAGCGTCGGTGTTGCTCTGGCGCACGTATCGGACCCCACTCCGGCAGCGTTGATCAATCGCGCTGATCAGCAGCTTTATCAGGCCAAGCGCCTGGGTAGAAACCGGGTCGCAGCCCTTGAGCAAGACTCGTGACCCAAGCGAAGAATGCACAGCGCGAAAGCGTCTGATCTTTTGCGCAGCTGATAGCAGTCAGACAGGTTGCGGCCCAGCCGAAAGCCGGCCGCTTTGCCGCACCCAGCTGAAACGTTTCATCTTTTTCTCCAATCCTCGCTTTTAATAGGGAACTCGCACGTGCGGCGGCCCCCTAAGATCCCAAGCCAGCAGACCAGCACTTACCTGTCGGCCCCTGGAACCGGCGTGAAAAAACGCTCATCGCAGTCTTTCAGGTCGTCGCGCAGCAACGTTCCTGCTTCGCTTCCCTTCAGATCGACCACAGGATTTTGCAGTTCATGTCTTCGAGCACTACTTCCTCAGCCCGCCATGAACAGGCCGGGCAGAACACGTCGTCAAAACGGTTGATCTTCATTTCGGTACTCGTGGCCACCATGGGCGCGCTAGCCTTTGGCTACGACACCGGCATCATCGCCGGCGCTTTGCCTTTCATGACGCTGCCGGTGGAACAGGGCGGGTTGGGCCTGAATGCCGTCACCGAGGGTTTGGTCACGTCCTCGCTGATCATCGGCGCCGCCTTCGGTTCGCTGGGCAGCGGTTACGTATCGGACCGTTTCGGGCGGCGCCTGACGCTGCGGTTGCTGTCGTTGCTGTTCATCGCTGGCGCCTTGTGCACGGCCATTGCGCCGTCGATTCCGTTCATGGTTGCCGCGCGCTTCCTGCTGGGCATTGCCGTCGGTGGCGGTTCGGCAACGGTCCCGGTATTTATCGCCGAGATTGCCGGTCCTAAAAAACGCGGACGTCTGGTCAGCCGCAACGAACTGATGATCGTCAGCGGCCAATTGCTGGCCTATGCGCTCAGCGCCCTGCTGGCCGCGCTGGTCCAGGTCCCGGGAATCTGGCGCTACATGCTGGCCATCGCCATGCTGCCGGGCATTTTGCTGCTGGTCGGGACCTTTTTTGTGCCGGCTTCGCCACACTGGCTGGCGTCCAAGGGTCGTTTCGATGAAGCCAGGGACGTGCTGGGAAAACTCCGCGACAGCCCTGAGGATGCGCAAAGCGAAGTCGACGACATGAAGGTCCAGCACCAACAGGCGCGCAAACGCCCGCCGATCAAAGAGTTGCTGCGTCAGAGCTGGGTCATCAAGCTGTTGCTGATTGGTATCGGCCTGGGTTTCACCGCCCAGTTCACCGGGGTCAACGCATTCATGTACTACACGCCGATCATTCTCAAGAACACCGGGATGGGCACCAATGCTGCGCTGACCGCCACCATCGGCAACGGCATCGTCTCGGTGATCGCGACCCTGCTGGGGATCTGGGCCATCGGCCGCTTCGGGCGCCGTCATCTGCTGATGACAGGTTTGGTGATGGTCGTGGCGGCCCAGGTCGCGCTGGGTTGCGTGCTGACGTTCATGCCGCAGAACCTGACCCAGAGCTATGCCGCCCTCGCCTGCATTCTGCTGTTTCTGTTATTCATGCAGATGTGTATCGCGCCGGTCTACTGGTTGTTGATGTCGGAATTGTTCCCGATGCAGGTTCGCGGCCTGCTGACCGGCACCGCCGTATCGATGCAATGGCTGTTCAACGCGGCGGTGGCCTTCACCTTTCCCATGGCCCTGGCAGCGCTGGGTAATCCGACCTTTTTTGTCTTCGCGGTGATTAACGTTGGCTCTTTGTTGTTCGTTTTCTTCTGCTTGCCGGAAACCAAAGGCAAGTCGCTGGAACAGATCGAACGCCATATGAAGAAAGAGCTGGTTTAATGTCGCCCGCCGTACCCAATTTTTGCGAGGTTTCATGACTACGACTGCCGACACGCAACCTACCAGCTGGATCAGTGTCTGCACGCTGGCCGTTGCTGCGTTCATCTTCATCACCACCGAGTTCGCTCCGGTGGGCTTGTTGAGCGCCATCGCCAGCAGCTTCGACATGACCCCGGCGCAAGTGGGACCCATGTTGACGGTTTACGCCTGGACCGTGTCCCTGATGTCGCTGCCGATGATGCTGTTGACGCGTAACGTCGAGCGGCGGCTATTGCTCAAAGTGGCCATCGGCACACTGATCGCCAGCCACATCATCCTGAGTTTCGCCCCCAGTTTCACCATCGTGGTGATCAGCCGTATCTGTATTGCCCTGGCGCACTCGGTGTTCTGGTCGATTACCGCATCGCTGGCTGTGCGTCTTGCGCCAGCGGCCAATCATGGCCGCGCGCTGAGCATCCTGGCCATGGGCTCGTCGCTGGCGATGGTGCTGGGTATCCCGATTGGCCGTCTGCTGGGCGAAGGCATGGGCTGGCGCGCAACCTTCGTCGCCATCGCCCTGGTAGCGTGTCTGATCTGGTTTTTGCTGGCCAAAAAGTTACCGCTGTTGCCGAGCCAGAACAGCGGCAGCCTGACCAGCCTGCCGATCCTCTTCAAGCGCCCGGCCCTGGTGTCGCTGTATGTCATCACCGCGCTGGTGGTGACCGCCAACTTCACCGCCTACACCTACATCGAGTCGTTCGTGCAGTCGGTGGGCGGCTTCAGCCAGTCGACCACCACCTGGCTGCTGCTGTTGTTCGGTCTGGCCGGGCTGCTTGGCTCGATTTTCTTCAGCGTCTTGCACACGCGTTTCCCGGCGACCCTGACGCACATCGCGATTGGCTGTTTGTGCCTGTGTCTGGGCCTGATGTTCTGGGCGTCGCTGAGCGTCTATGCGCTGGTTGCAGTGTTTGCCGTGTGGGGCCTGGCGATGTTGTGCTTCGGCGTGCAAATGCAGTCCCAGGTAATTCGCATGGCGCCGGACGCCACCGACGTCGCCACCGCGCTGCACTCAGCCATCTACAACATCGGCATCGGCGGCGGCGCGTTGTTGGGCAGCATTGTGGTCCATCATCTGGGCGCGGCCTGGGTCGGGTTTGTCGGCGGCCTGGTGGCGATCATTGCGCTGGCCATCTGCTGGGTGACCAGTCGCCGCTACAGCAGCGCCATCTGATCGTTTCAGGCGTTTTGCGAGTGGCTCTACGGGCCACTCAATACGCGTACTGATCAATCACCCGCCGGACTTCCTTGAGTGCCACCTCAAGCGTCGGCAAGTCGACAGAACCCAGTGCCAGCCGAATCGCGTGGGGCACCGGGCCGCAGGCGACAAAAGACTCGGCGGTGGAAACCGCGACATTGGCCCGCAACAGGGCCACGGTGACCTTATCGGCGCGGACCTCCTCCGGCAGCGGCAGCCAGAGAAAATAAGAATTGGGGTGGCCGATACAACGCAAACCGGCCAGCACCTTTCGAGCAAGCCCCTGCCGGGTCGAGGCATCCTCGCGCTTCTCGGTTTCGAGACGGGCAACGGTGCCATCCTCGATCCAGCCGCAAACCATTGCCGTCATGACGCCGGGTGTATTCCAGGTGGTCGCTCTTACCGCTCGTTCGAACAGCGGCACCCAATCCAGGGGCGTGACGACAAAACCAACGCGCAATCCCGTGGCGATGTTTTTCGAGAAACCGGAGACGTACACCGTCAATTCGGGTGCCAGCGTCGCCAAGGGCAGCGGCGGATTCTCGGCGAGAAAGGCGTAGGCGGCATCCTCGATCAGCAACAATCCGTGCTGCCGGGCGATAGCCACCAGTCGCTCCCGCCAGGCCAGATCCAGCACCCAGCCCATGGGGTTATGCAGCGTCGGCATGGCGTAGACCGCCTTGACCCGGCGCCTGGCACACAAGGTCTCAAGCGCGTCCAGATCCGGTTCCCGGTCGGTGATCGGGATCGACACCAGCTCCAGATGATGCGCGTCGGCAATCACCTTGAATCCTGGGTACGTAAGCGCGTCGACGGCAATCACATCACCGGGCTTGAACAGCGCCATGACGGCAATTGCCAAACCGTGTTGCGCGCCGCTGACAATCAGCAGCTGTTCAGCGGCGACCGCCAAACCACGACCGGTCAGATGCCGCGCCAGACACGCGCGCTCGTGCAGACGGCCGGCGTGGGGCTGATAGCGCAGCAGTGCTTCAAGATCCCCCGCCACCGCCAACTGGCGCAGTGCACCGCGCAACAGTTCAACCTGACCGGGCAGTGACGGGTAATTGAAACTGAGGTCCAGCATGCCTGCCGCCACTTCCTGTTGATCGATGCCACGCCCCGGCGGCAACGCCGTTTCCCGGACAAAAGTACCCCGCCCCGTTTCGCCGCTGATCAGCCCCATGGTCTCCAGCTCGGCATAAACCCTGGACGCCGTCACCAGCGCCAGACCCTCGCGGGCGGCCAATTCCCGGTGCGTTGGCAAGCGGGTTCCGGGCGGCAACCCGCCTGAGCGAATGTCGGCAGCGAATGCATCCACCAGAGTCTTGTAGCGAGCACGGGCCATATGAACATGTATCCATGACGATTTTTTGATTGTCATGATCTTCAACCATACGATACCCAGACGCAACCGGCATTACCTTGACCACAGTGAGTGAAGCGCTATGCAACAGACCTCAAACCCGGCAATTGATGTCGACACCAAGCCTGCCAGCGGCTGGCTCAATGGCCTGATCGGCGTGGTCATTTTCAGTGGCTCGTTGCCCGCAACACGCCTGGCGGTCATGCAATTCGACCCGGTGTTCCTGACCGTGGCCCGGGCAAGCATTGCCGGAGTATTGGCACTTGGGCTGTTGATGTTGTTACGCCAGCGGCGACCGGCTACCCATCAACTGTTTCCGCTGGCAATTGTGGCGATGGGCGTGGTGGTCGGGTTTCCATTGCTCACGGCGCTGGCGTTGCAATATGTAACGTCAGCGCATTCGATTGTGTTCGTCGGCCTGCTGCCGCTGGCCACAGCGGTATTCGGCGTGTTGCGCGGCGGCGAACGGCCGAGGCCAGTGTTCTGGCTGTTTTCAGTGCTGGGCAGCGCGCTGGTGGTGGGATTTGCCGTGTCCCAAGGCCTCAGCGTCGCGCCCGCAGGCGACATCCTGATGTTGCTGGCCATCCTCGCCTGCGGTCTGGGCTATGCCGAAGGGGCCAGGCTTTCAAAGACATTGGGCGGCTGGCAAGTGATCAGCTGGGCGCTGGTGCTGGCTTTGCCGGTCATGGCGCCGCTGGCGTGGACGTTGAGCCCGACGTCATTTGCGGGTATCGGTCTGCCGGCGTGGCTCAGCCTGGGCTACGTTTCGGTGTTCAGTATGCTGATCGGTTTCGTGTTCTGGTATCGCGGACTGGCCCAGGGCGGGATCGCCGCTGTCGGCCAGCTGCAGCTGCTCCAGCCATTCTTCGGCCTGACGTTGGCGGCCACGCTGCTGCACGAACAGGTCAGCATCGGCATGCTCGGGGTTTGCATTGCGGTGATCTTTTGCGTGGCGGGGGCGAAGCGATTCGCAGGTTGATCAGGAAGGTCGACTGATTCGGTACACATGACTGGCGGGCTGACCTGGCACGTCGTCGAGGGAGTCAATGTGCTGCATGCCCATCTTTTCCAGCACGCGAATGGAGGCTAGATGGCTGGGCCTTACCACGGCAAAAATGTCCGCCACCTGCAAGTCGTTAAACCCGTAATCCAGCGCGGCCTGGCTAAGCTCCGTGGCATAGCCTTTTCCCCAGGCCGTCACGGCAAAGCGATAACCCAGGTTCAAACGCTCGACATCCAGATACATGCGTGCGTCTATTCCGCCAAATCCGATCAGGGTCTCCGCCGCTTCGCGGGTCGCGATGGCCCACTGCCCGAAGCCCTTGTCTTGCCAATGCGCGAGCCAGCTGTCGAGCAATGCCTGCGCCTGGCTGTTCTCGCGTAACGGGCCAGCAGGATTGAACCGGTTGGTCGCCGGATCGCCATAAATGGCGAACAGCGCGGTCAGGTCTTCAGCCCTGGGCGGCCGCAACATCAAACGCTGGGTGAACCGCTGCTCATCGATCAACTTCATGCACTGCCCTGTCAATTGCTCGCCACCTGGCCGGAAGTCACCAGCGCCTTCAATGATGCGTCGAACTGTTTCAGTGCGTTCACTTGCAGCTCTCGTTGCTGGTCCACTTGCGCGGCAATCTCCGCAGCAGCTTTGTCGTGAACCCATACAGATGACATCTGCCTGGCACCATAACCTTCAGCCTTGCCGATGTATTGCAAATTCGCGTCGTAGAATTTGGCGACGTAGCGCGCTTCGACCTGAGTGTTGCGCTGCGTGACCAATTGGTTATAGGTGTCGAGCATCACCACCACATCAGGCTTTGCCTGCACCAGCGTATCGAGATCCTTGTAGACGGTGACCGTAGCAAATTGCGTGTCCAGCGACTCTTTGAGCCAGCCGATTGCCAGTTGCGGGTCGGAACTGTCGATGAACGCCGAGCTGATCCGCGGATCCAGCACACCGCTCTTCTGACCCTTTAGGGCGACTGCGTGATATTGCTCAAGGTATGCCAGATTGCTGACGGTATTTTCACTGTAAAGCACGCCCACCGACTGGGAACGCTGCAAGCTTGCCGGGCTGTCGGCCACCGGCAGCAAATGGCAGGACTGGGCGTCGGCAGCGTAGGAAGGTGCTGCGACAGCAACGCCACTGGTCAACACGGCGACAAGAGCCAGCAAGGTTGAAATTCTCATCGCACGCATTCCTTCAAAAGCTTCGGTTGGGTATGACGCTATCCTCCTCCTTTGCCGAAACAGACAGAACTCGCAATATTTGATGATCACTATCGATTGAACGAATGATCGCGCCATGCCGTTGCCCCACGGCTAATCGCTGCGCCGCGTGGGCATGAAGCGATCTGCGTGTATAATGCGACTCATTCTCAAACTAGCCTTTACCGTCTCTCATGCACAAACCCTCCCCCGACGATTGTCTGATGACTGCGCTGGCCCTTCATTACGATGACTTGATCGAGCACATCCGGCGTCGCTTCAAGGGTCGGCATTTCGCCCGGGATCTGGTTCACGACGTCTGCGTCCAGGTGCTGGAGAAACCGCCACAGGAACCCGTGCTCCAGCCCTTGGCTTTTTTGCGCAAGATGATATTCAACCGCGCGATCGACCGGGTGCGTGCCGAGCGCATCCGCCTGGCCCACGCCAGCCTGCCAATGCCTGCCGAACAGGGTATCGACAGCTGGGACGGCGCCAGGGCGCTGGAATTCGAGCAACACCTCAAGGCCTTGCTGGCGGTTATCGAGGCGTTGCCGACCCGGCAGCGACAAATCTTCCTGCTGCACCGCATTCACGGCATGCCGCAAAAGGACATCGCCGCCGAGCTGGAGATTTCCGTCAACATGGTCACGCAGCACTTTCGCCGGGCCTTGGGCACCATCGCCCAGCGCTGGCAGCCGGCGCGCCGGGCCTGTGGGCTGGCAACGCCGTGAACCCTGACAACTCAAGGAAAAAACCGCCTGCGCAGGATGCCCTGCAGCCCTTCGCCGACGCATTGCGCGAGCAGGTGCCCTCCAGAGAAGCCCTGCTCAGCGAAGCCAAGGCGTTTTCCCAGCGTCGGCGCAAGACCCGCACTGCGCTGGGCACGGGGTTATTGACCCTGGCGCTGCTGGGCGCGGTCTGGAAAGTCGATCCTGCCTGGCAGACCGAAGACGTATGGGTCGCCAAAGGCACCCGGCAACAGCTTCAGCTTCGTGATGGCAGCCAGGTCGCGCTGGATTCGGGAACGCATCTGCGTATTGAGCGGCGCCTGCGCAGCCGCCAGCTGGAACTGGTCGAAGGTCAGGCGCTGTTCAGCGTGGTACATGCCGATACGCCGTTCATCGTCCGCAGCCAGGGCGTCTCGGTCCGCGACATCGGGACTGTTTTCAGCGTGCGCAGTGATCAACGGGGGGTTGATGTGGCCGTGCTGGAAGGCGTTGTCGAAGTCAGCAACGTCCGGTCTCCAGCGCTGCGCCTTGCAGCCGGGCAGCAATTGCGCGCGTTCGCCGAGCGCATTGACCGGGTTCAGGGCTTCAACCAGGCACAACTCACCGCCTGGCAGCACGGCAAGTTGCGCTTGGACGGTACACCGCTCAAAGACGTCGTCGTCGATGTCGGCCGCTATCGGCAGGCGCCAGTGCGTATCGCCGACGCCAGTACCGGTGAATTGCGGCTGTCCGGCGAATTTGACACCGACTCGGTGGAGAGCCTGCTCAACTTGCTGCCGTCGATCCTGCCGGTGGCTGTCCAGCGCGCCCCGGACGGCACCGTGACCCTCAGCCGAACGCGCTGAGGCAGGCATGAAAAATATTTCTCCGGCGACCTCAACATTCGCCACCGGCTGTACGCCTATCCCATGAAGACAATAAATAACGACTGTTCAAATGGGGAAACAATGGAGAAGTTAACGTCACCGCGTCGCGCGAGCCTGTTACTCGGCGGCCTGTTTATGGCCAGTGCTGTCAGCGCGCAACAAGCTTCCTGGGCACTGGACATACCGGCCCAACCACTGGACCGGTCCCTTAATGCACTGGCCAGCCAGACCGGCAGTCGCATTCTGTTCGCAACCGATGTCGCCCGAAACCGTCAGGCCGCTGCGCTGCACGCTGACATGACCGTGGAACAGGCGCTGCAACGCCTGGTTGCCAATACCGGACTGCGTGCGCAGAAAAGCGCCGATGGCAGCTACTTTGTCGCCGGCCCCGCCGATAACGCGCTGGAGTTGGGTGCCACCAATATCGACAGTCGGTTGATCGGGGAAACCACCGAGGGGACGGGTTCCTACACCACCGGCTCAAGCCGGAGCGCCACCAAGTTGCCGCTGACCCTGCGCGAAACGCCGCAATCGGTCACCGTGATCACTCGCCAGCAAATGGATGATCAGGGTGCCCAGGACGTCGGCGATGTGTTGCGCAATACCCCCGGGATCAGCCAGCAGGCGTACGACAGCGACCGCATGGAATTTTCCACCCGGGGTTTTGCCATCACCAACTACCAATACGATGGGGTCAACCGCATTTACGACGGTGTTTACGGGGAAGCGGCGACCCATGTCGACACTGCCAGCTTCGACCGTATCGAAATCATCAAGGGCTCCACCGGGCTGATGACCGGCTCGGGCGATCCCTCGGCGACCGTCAATCTGGTGCGCAAGAAGCCCACCCGGGAATTCAAGGCGTCGATCACCGGCAGCGCGGGTTCCTGGGACGCCTATCGCACTGAAGGCGACATTTCCGGCTCGCTGAACGATGCCGGCACGCTGCGGGGCCGTTTCGTCGGCGCCTATCAGGACCGCAATTCCTACCTGGATCATTACAGCCAGAAGAAGGATCTGTTCTACGGGATTCTGGAAGCCGATCTCAGCCCCGACACCTTGCTGACGTTTGGCATCGACAAGCAAAGCGTCACGCCACGCGGCACCTCGTGGACCGGCAACCCGACCTACTTCGCCGACGGCGGCCGCACCGACTTCAGCCGCAGCTTCAACCCCGGCGCCGACTGGAGCCGTCGTGACTTTGATTCAGTGACGTATTTCACCTCGCTGGAGCAGGCGCTGGCCAATGACTGGAAACTCAAGGTCAGCCTTGACGAAAAGATCACCGATCACGACACGCGACTGGCCTCGGCCAGCGGCGGCAACCCGGATCGCGCCACGGGCGAAGGCATATTTCTCTATTGGGGGCGCTGGGAAGGCCATCGCGTCCAGAACACGGCTGACGTGAACATCACCGGCCCGTTCACCCTCGGCGGTCGGGAGCATGAACTGGTGGCCGGTGTGATGGCTTCCCACTCCCGCCAGACGGGCGCAAACTACGACACCAGCGCGTTCAGCCTGGTGCCGGGCAGCATCTACGACTGGAGCGGCGACCTGCCCGAGCAGAACTTCCCGAAGAACGGCAAATACGAGCGTACTCAGAGTCAGAACGGGATTTATCTGGCAACACGCCTGCGTCCGACCGACGACCTCTCGTTCATCCTCGGCAGCCGCCTGAGCACGTTCAAATATAACGAGGATTACCGCTATTACCCCGGCGCGGGCCTGGACGATACCCACGCCAGCTACAAGGAACACGGCGTGGTGACGCCCTACGCCGGAGTGGTCTATGACCTCAACGATACGTACTCGGCCTACGCCAGCTACACCGCGATCTACCAACCTCAGGTGTACAAGGACGCCAACGGCTCGACCCTTGCCCCGACTGAGGGCAACAGCTACGAAACCGGTCTGAAAGCGGCGTACCTGGACGGCAAATTGAACGCCAGCCTGGCTTTGTTTCGCATCGAACAGGACAACGTCGCTGAATCAATCGGCACCAATCCGGTCACCAACGAAGGCATCTACCAAGCCATCGACGGCGCGACCACCAAAGGCGTGGAACTGGAACTGTCCGGCGAACTGCAGGAAGGCTGGAACCTGTCCGCCGGATACACTTACGCCCGCACTCGGGACGCCGATCAGCAACGCATCTTCGGTTACCCGCTGAGCACCACCAAACCCGAACATGTGGTGCGAGTCTTCAGCACCTACCGTTTGCCCGGCGTGCTGGACAAGGTCACGGTCGGCGGTGGCATCAGCTGGCAAAGTGGTTATTACGGCCAGATCTACAGCTCCACCGTCGGCGATTACACGCTGATCAAGCAA
>Ga0247805_1001326_pt1 | contig 11952 bp, 10 predicted proteins | sample UWRJL044104R1_FD_180930 | JGI IMG/M metagenome (GOLD analysis project Ga0247805, IMG submission 180930) | Plant litter microbial communities from Arlington Agricultural Research Station in Wisconsin, United States - UWRJ-L044-104R-1 | ecosystem: Environmental > Terrestrial > Plant litter >...
TTTAAGTTGAATGGTGAATTTAAAGGATTTATCATCACAGCGAAACCAGAAAACAAAGGTGAAATGTGCCCACCGCCAGTCGATTGTAATGGTACAGGAGCAACACTTATATCCCGATAAAATGTCAGCATTAATAAATTATTTCACCGTCAACACCGTGGTTGAGCTGATTTGCCTGATTATAGGCACCTGCTTTATTTTCAATGAAAAACAACCAGCATGGTGGATTTTTTACGGCTATATTTTTCTTACCTGTATTGTAGAATTCACAGGAATCCATCTCCGCCTGCAAAAGCTACCTAATATGACTGTCTACAATATCTTTCTGATACCGGAAGGAATAGTCATCAGTTATTTCTTTTACAGCCTGTACCAGAAATATACAAATAAAATAAAATGGCTGATTGCATGGATCGGCATTTTTCTGATTTTCTGGATCGCGGAAACATTAAGCGATAGTTTTCAGGGGTTTGCCTTTAATACTTCCTCTTTTATATCCATTTCATTTGTGCTGGCAAGCTTGTATTATTACTACCTCATTCTGAAAGATCCTAATTTCGAGAAATTAGGATCTTATGCCCCATTCTGGTGGGTTAATGGTGTGCTGTTCTATTATTTTGGGACAACAGCAATTAATATTTTCTTCGATTACCTTTTACAGGATAACATTTATACCTTCCCGCATTCTATAAGATACAACGTGATTAAAATTGTCAATGTATTTTTATACTCATGCTGGTCATACGCTTTTATATGCAGATATCATCAAAGGAAATCGTCTACCTAATCAGTATAATCACTGTAATTTTTCTGATCGCTCCAATTTTTATTATTATTTATGTCAGTCTATATAACCGGCGTAAGAAAAATCATATTGAAGAAACGATAGCATTGAAGAAGACCTTTGACAATGAACTTTTAAAAGCTCAAATAGAAGTTAAAGAGCAGACCTTGCAGACTTTAGCTGTCGACCTGCATGACAATATCGGGCAATTACTGGGTTTGACCATAGCGACATTAAGCTCCATTAACCTCAATGACCAGGAAAAGGCTGCAACAAAGATCAACTCAGCCGAACAGCTCGCAAAAAGATCAGTTAAGGAAATAAGAGCTTTATCACGCCTGCTGCATGGAGAAGAATTACTCAGCCGCGGTCTCATAGCTGCAATCACTTTTGAACTGGAATGGGTTCAAAAATCAGAACTGTTTAAAATCACGTTCGACACAGAAAGCCCTGAAATTAACCTGCCACCAGATAAACTGATCATCGTATTCAGGCTATTTCAGGAAACATTAAATAACATCCTCAAACACGCGCAGGCAACATCCATTTTTGTTACCGTTAAATCCGAAATGAGCACCTTAACTTTGGTTATTAAAGATAATGGAATTGGCTTTAACATTGCTGAAATTGCTTCCGCACACAAAGGTATCGGTCTGAGTAACATGACCAGAAGAGCAAATATGATTGGGGGAAGTGCTTTTATAGACTCTAGCCCAGCATTAGGCACCACCATAACATTCACTATTCCCTGTTAGATAATTACGTAATGTCAGAAGATCAGATTATATCCATAGCTATTGTTGACGATCATAACTTGTTCCGCCAGGGAATGATCAGCCTGCTCTCAGAGTTCAGGGAAGTCCATATTATTTTTGATGCCCCAAATGGAGCAGTAATGAAACAGAAAATGATTGAAGGCCTGATCCCTGAAGTTGTTCTCCTGGATATTAGTATGCCGATTGTCGATGGCTATCAGGCCGCAGCCTGGATCAAAGAAAACTATCCGCAGACCCGGATTCTGGCGCTTAGCATGTTTGAAGAAGATAAACCAATAATCAAGATGCTCAAAAGCGGCGCCGGAGGGTACCTGCTTAAGGAATCTAAAACCACGGAACTCGTTGATGCAATAAAAACTATCAAACAGCAGGGATATTACCTCAATGATCTGGTTTCCGGGAAACTACTTAAAAATATTCAGGACAATACTGCGGGGCAGTCGTTAACCAGCGAGCTGAATCCGAACGAGATCAGGTTCTTACAACTCTGCTGTTCAGAATATACCTATAAAGAAATAGCAGAACATATGAATCTGAGCCCGCATACAATTGATAACTACCGACAGGAGATATTTCAGAAATTCGATATTAAATCTCGTACAGGTCTGGTTCTTTTTGCACTCAAACACGACCTGGTAGAATTATAAACCCACAAAAAAACGGCTGCAGATATCTGCAGCCGTTTGTACCAAATTTGTCTGTGACAAAACTATTTAATAACCTGGATTTTGAGTTAAAGCAGGATTATTTCTTCTTTCGGCATCAGGCACCGGGTAGAGATAATAATTAGGATCTGGCTTTTTCATAATTTCAGTCAGTGCGAGTCCGGTTCTGCAGTAATCAAACCAGGTTTCCCCTTCGAACATCAACTCACGTCTTTTCTCCAATTGTACGGTTTTCACAAAAGCATCCAGTGTGGTCGATCCGACAGCAGGAGTTTCAAGACCAGCCCGGTCTCTCACAGTCTTATAGGAATTATAAGCATCGGCACTAACGTTTCCATCAACCCTTGCCTGTGCCTCTGCATGGATCAGATAAACTTCTGCCAGCCGTATTACTGGGAAGTTCTGCGTAGCGGGGCTAAAAATCCTGTATTTACCAATATAATATCTTGGATCGGCTTCTGTATTCTTGTACACAGTAAAATCTCTTCTCTTATCTCCGCTATCATACAGATCTACAATAGACTTGCCGGCAGCGTAAAATAATACAGACGCATTTGGGTTACTCACTGCAGCCAGATTATTGGTTGCCTGCTCGTCAAACTGTAATTCAAAGATTGACTCCGAAGTATTTTCTGTTTTCCAAATCGTTTCATAATCTGCGGGCAGAGAGAATCCCCCGCTTGTAATTACCTCTTTAGCTAATCTGGCAGCTTCAGAATAATCTTTAGTCACACTACCATGGTATAAGAAAACTTTGGCTAGTAGTGCTTTCGCCGCAAATCCTGTAGCCCTGCCTTTACTTTCGGCATTGTTACTATAAGTGTTTGGAAGTTCAGATGCTTCTTTCAGGTCTGTAATCACCTGGTTATAAACATCTGCTTTTGGACTTCTTGGTACTTTCAGTTCGTCAGTTTCACCCGTCGGTGCTGTGATTAAAGGAACGTCTCCGAACGCACGTGCCAGCTGAAAATAATTCAGTGCACGAACAAATTTAGCTTCACGGATAAACTGATTTTTCCGCTCTGTACCGATAGCTGCAGCAGGCATTTCCTCTACCCGCAGGATAATGTTATTTGCAGCGTTGATAGCAGCGTAGGCAGCAGACCACGTAGTCTGTATCCAAGGATTATCAATTCTGATTGTATTACCAGTAAATTCAATGTATTCCGGGAAACTGGCCACATGATTCACATGACCTGCAGAAAACTCCGGTACAATTACCGAGGTCTGACCATAAGAACTGGAACTCAGTAAGGTCCGGTACATGCCCATTACCGCAGATTGTGCGCCCTGTTCATTGGTGAATAAGTTATCCGGTGTAACCTGTGCTATCGGCTCATTCTCCAGGAATTTTTTGCAGGATGAAAGACTCATACAAGCGACAGCGATTAATATATATTTAGAAATTGTCTTCATTTTTTTTAGAATTAGGCTTAAAAGTTTAGATTAACACCAGCAGTAAAGATCCTTGGCTGCGGATAACTTCCATAATCGTACCCGTAGGTCAATCCCTGGTTAGCACCGCCATGACTAGAACTTACTTCAGGATCATATCCTTTGTATTTAGTAAATACAAAAGCATTTTGAACAGTAGCATATACACGCAGCCCTTTAACTTTAAGGCGTTCCATAGCTTTTTCACTAAATGTATATCCCAAAGTGATATTTCTAATTCTGAAAAACGATCCATCTTCTACGAAACGACTGGAAATAGCACTGTTATCCAAGTTATTAGGACTTGGACGAGGAATATCGGTTACATCACCAGGGTTTCTCCAGCGTCTGTTCCAATCCGTAAAACCATTACTGCTTCTGTTACTTCCATCCAGTCCGGATGCCAGGTTATAGTTAAATACATCATTACCGTAAGAGAACTGGCCCATGATATTCAGATCGAAATTCTTGTATTGAAATGTATTGGTAATACCACCATAGAAATCCGGATTAGGATCACCGATAATTACACGGTCTGCCGGATCTGTAGGCGAACCCAGTGTACCATCCTGTTTCACATAATCGATCATACCGGTCTGCGTATTTACGCCGGCCATCTGCCATCCGAAGAAAGTACCTAAAGCGAGTCCTTCCCTGGCAATATTCAGGTTACCAACCCCACCGTACAACTCACCTCCAGGCAATGAAACAACTTTATTTTTGTTAAATGCCATATTGAAGGATGTAGACCATTTAAAATCACCGGTAAGATTTTTGGTTGAAATCTCAAATTCAAATCCTTTATTCTGAATTTCGCCTACGTTCGTAAATCTATTCTGAAATCCTGAACTCGTCGGAATTGCGATACCAACTAACAAGTCGGAAGTATTCTTGATATAATAATCGGCCAGGATTGAAATTCTGTTGTTAAACAATCCAACATCCACACCAATATCGGTCTGCTTGGTTGTTTCCCATTTCAGGTCTTTATCTCCCAGAACATTAGGTATGTAACCAGTATTTCCCATATAATTATTGCTACCCGTATATAAGGAGTAACTAGCATAATTTGGAATGTTCTGGTTACCGGTAATACCCCAACTAGCTCTTAATTTCAGATTGCTGATCACGGTGTTTGTCTTCAGAAAATCTTCTTCTGAAAGTCGCCATGCACCTGCAAAAGATGGGAAATAACCATAACGGCTATTTGACCCGAAGCGAGATGAACCATCAGCCCTGAAGTTTGCAGTAAATAAATACTTGCCTTTATAATCATAATTTAACCTTGAGAATGCAGAAGCAATACTCCATTCTTCAGGATAAGAATTTGCACCAGTTATTGTTCCACCTGCCGAAATATATTCAATATCATTTGAAGGGAAATTAGAACGGCGGGCATCTACAAATTGAATTTTAGACTGTTGCACAGAGGCTCCAGCTAATACATCGATATGATGATCACCGAAGTCTTTATTATATGTTAAAGTAGTCTCGTTGATCCATAATTGATCTCTGGTATTTCTTTGGGCTCCAATTCCACCCTGAGCCGCAAAAGAACGGATTCCATTAGGCGGCATAAAAAAAGTTTCGTCGATATAACTCATATCTGCACCGAAATTTGTTTTTAAAGTCAGTTCAGGTATAATTTTATATTCAGCAGAAACACTGGTCAGCACGCGGAAAGTCTCCGATTTATTAACAGGTAATTCCAACATCGCAAGCGGATTCTCGCGGCTGGTATTAACCTGATCATAGGCATAACTGCCGTCAGCATTAAATACCGGAAGATTTGGTGGTGCAAGAATACCATTTTTGGTTGAGCCTTCTTTAGAGTTCTCTTCCTGTACCCGGTTATTTAAGGCGCGTGTCAGGTTAACACGTGCAGAGAATTTTAGTTTTTCACTATGCTGATGGTCGAGGTTTAACCTTGCACTCAGGCGACTGAAGTCAGAGCCTTTAATTATACCGCCTTGGCTCATATAGCCAATTGACGTATAATACTGCGTTTTTTCGGAACCACCACTTGCGGAAAGTTCATAATTACGTGTAGGAGCTGTTCTGAAAATCTGATCCTGCCAGTCTGTATTTGTACCCGGATTGGCCAGTATACCATCAGGTACCGGACTTGGATTACCATTTGCATCCGGAAGATATTTATAATAATCTCTCATGTAATCCTGATATTCACCAGTATTCATGAATTTGTACTTTCTTTCATTTGGCACCTGGGAAAAACCTTCGTAAGCATTAAAGCTAAAGTTACTCTGGCCTGGCTCACCTTTCTTTGTCGTGATTAACACCACTCCATTTGCAGCTCTCGCTCCATAGATAGACGAAGAAGCGGCATCTTTCAATACCTCAACAGATGCAACATCAGAAGGGTTAATAGAAGACAGGATATTAATTCCCTGTGTACCGCCACCAAAGTTGAAATCACTTCCCCCCGTAAAATTCGTAGTGCTGTTCACAGGAATTCCATCAACAACATATAAGGGATCGGAACTGGCATTAATAGAGGTTGTACCCCTTACGCGGATACTTAAGCCCCCGCCCGGAGAACCGGATTTCTGGGTAACCTGTACGCCACCCGCCTTTCCCTGAATAGCCTGGCTAATCGTGGGCAAAACTTCATTTTTAATTTCGTCGGCACGGATACTGGATACTGCACTGGTTAATTTAGCCCGGTCAACCGTTCCATAACCCGTTGCAACTATCTCAACTTCTTTTAGCGCTTCGGACTTAGTAGCCATTATCACGTCTACCTTCTTCCGGTCCTTTAAAAGTTCTTCCTTTGTGTTAAAGCCCATAAAAGAAAAAGTGAGTATCGAATTTGCAGGAGCTGCAATCTGATACTCACCTTTTGCGTTGGTTAACGTCTTAATCTGGGTGTTTTTTACTGCTACTATGACTCCAGCAATGGGGCCGGCCGTATCAGTTACCATTCCGGTTACCGTGGGCTGCCCGGGACTCGCTGTCGCTCCAGGCACTGCAGAGGTATCAGTTACTGCCGGCTTCACCGCAGCAGCTGCCGCGGCAGAATCTTTGACAGCGGTGTCGGTTTTAATTACTGTTTTTGGAATAGTGTCTGCAGGAGTTTTCGGAGCAGGAGTTGTATCTTTTGAAATTACAACTTTAGGAACCGTGTCAATCTTGACTTTGGGTACTGTATCCGTCTTAGCTTTAGGTACGGTATCAGTTTTCTGAGGGATCGTGTCTGTTTGCCGGGAAGATGCAAATAATGCATCCGTACTGAGTGTCAGTAAGGGCAAAAATAGGATGTACGGTAGAATTTTTCTTTTCATTTGGATACGCAATTCTTAGGTAAGAGATGTGAATAAAGAATTCAGGGCATCAATTATTGCTCCATTTGTCCAAAATCGAATAAAACGTTAGTTTTAAGTAATTTAAAAGATTAATAGTTAAAAAATATTGTAGACTTTGTCTACAATATGTGCGGTTATACAACAAACCGCACAGAATGAATTTCTTAAAAAAGTATTTTATTCAGCCCGATCAGCATTTGCCCTTGCTTTTTGCTTACTGCGGTTAACCAGCAGATAACATATATATAGCATAATAAGCCAAACTGGAATTAATTCTACAGACATTTTCATTCCTGTAATCCACATAATAATCAGGATTCCGAATAAAAAGATAAGGCAGATAATGTTCGACAAAGGGTATAAAAATGAAGGAAATTTGGTTTTTATACCGCCTGCATCTTTTGCTCTTCTGAACTTCATGTGCGTAAAACTAATCATGAGCCAGTTAATAACCAGTGTAGATACAACCAGCGACATTAAAATCTCCAGGGCCTTATCAGGAATCATTTTATTGACGATAATACAGATTGCGGCAAACAGACTTGATACCAGGATCGCTTTAATAGGCACAGAATTTTTGTTGAGTTTAGATAAGAATGCCGGTGCATTCCCTTGTTCCGCCAAGCCGTAAAGCATCCTGCTGTTACTGTAAACACAACTGTTATACACAGAAAGTGCAGCAGTAAGCACGATCAGGTTCAAGACATTAGCGATAATACTTGTGAAATAAACCGTCTTACCCATCAGGTCGAACTGAAAACCTTTCAAACTCTCAAACACCATTACAAACGGACTACTGTCAGTGGTAATATTCTTCCATGGTGACAGGGAAAATAGAATGACCAGCGCACCTACATAGAAAATAAGAATCCTGTAAATCACCTGATTGGTTGCTTTAGGGATAGTTGTTTCCGGGTTTTCTGCCTCAGCAGCAGTAATTCCGATTAATTCCAGTCCTCCGAAAGAAAACATGATCATCGCTATAGCGGCAAATAAGCCCTGATATCCGCCTTTACCGTCCGAACTAAACAGCCCTTTAGCGAAAAATCCGCCGTCATTCCATAAATTCTGTACGGTGGCCTGTTCGCCACCAGAACCACTCACCAAAAGATAAATACCAAACAGTATCATCGCGATAATGGCCACCACTTTGACAATAGAAAACCAGAATTCAACCTCTCCGTAAACTTTAACGGAGGTTAGATTTAAAGCATTAATGGCCAGAAAGAAGAATAAACTGGAAGACCAGAGTGGGATTTCAGGCCACCAGAAATGAACATACATTCCAATCGCAGTTAACTCGGACATACTTACCAGAATATAAAGCACCCAGTAGTTCCATCCTGAAGCGAAGCCAGCGAAAGAGCCCCAATATTTATAGGCGAAATGACTAAAGCTTCCGGAAACCGGCTCCTCCACAACCATTTCACCGAGCTGACGCATAATAAAAAATGCAATCACACCTGCCAGTGCGTATCCTAAAATTACTGAAGGTCCTGCGAGTACGGCTGCCGGCCCGATACCTAAAAATAAACCAGTCCCTATCGCACCACCCAGAGCGATCAGTTGTATATGCCTGTTTTGCAATCCGCGTTTGAGCTTTTGCTCTTCAGGCTTAGTATCCGTTTGTTTCAATTTGTGTTTCTTGAGATGTTATCCGGCAAATGTGTAAACTATTTATCACATCAGCTATTTTTTTATAAATAATATACTATTTTCTATCAGCTTTCCAGCCAGGCCGGCAAACCCGGTGATATAATGCGTACCTTTGATGATTAATTAAACGAAATATGGCGAAAGATTTTAGTGATTTAATTCTTAAAGATAAAAATTCCGGCAAAATTAAAGACCTTGAAGAAGCATTGGAAGGTGTGGAAGTCACCTATAACAGGTGGTTAATTGCACGTGAAAATATTCATACGGGTCAAAAACCCGACACGCTTAAAAATTATTACCGCCACTTTTATAATGAAGATGGCATACAGTTCTACGTTAAAGAATCTTTGCCTAATGACATCAGAAATGCATGTATATCAGCATTCAGAGGGATATTCGTTAATAAGTAATCTAAACAGACTTTCAGCAGCAGCACCTAAAAAAAGCTATTGCTGAAAGTCCTGATAATAGGTAAAGCTTAACCTGCATCTCTAATGCAGGATTATATTACTTTCAATCTGCTCTAGTGATTTGCCTTTAGTCTCCGGCATTATTCTCCACACAAAAATCAACTGCAATACCATCATAAAACCGAAGAAGAAAAAGGTTACGGCCCCGCCAAACGTCTCCGACAGATAAGGGAAATAGAAAGCGATCAGTGCGGCCATAATCCAATGTGTAGAGCTACCCAGCGTCTGTCCTTTTGCACGAACCTGATTCGGAAAGATTTCTGAAATAAATACCCAGATTACTGCACCTTGAGAAAAGGCGAAAAATGCAATAAAAATCATGATGTAAACCGGAATGGCAATGCCACCAAAACTTTCGGTATAAAAAGTGAAACCCACCAAAAATAGTGTCACAATAAGCCCCACAGATCCAATTAGCATTAACACCCTCCGCCCAACTTTATCAATAAAATTAAGGGCCAGCAGTGTAAAGGAGAAATTCACGATACCAATACCGACTGTAGACAGTAAAGAGGAGTGCGCTCCCAGTCCGGCCATCTCAAAAATTCTGGGCGCATAATAGATGATGGCATTGATACCTGAAACCTGATTAAAAAAAGCAAATAGCATGGCCAGTAAAACGGGCCGGTTATATTTTCCAGAAAAGAGTCCTTCCTTATTTTTTGTCTTGTTGCCTGAATCAAGATCAGAGTTCTGAATAGCAATCAGCTCTTGTTCACAATTTTTCGGATTAATAATTCTGAGGATTTCCAGTGCTTTCTGCGTGGCTCCTTTCTTAAGAATTAACCACCGCGGACTTTCCGGAATAAATCCGATCAGGATGAAAAATATTAGAGATGGAACAGCCTGTACACCCAGCATCCACCTCCAGGAGGTTTCCTCCCCTGCCAGACTAATGAGATAATTGGACAAATAAGAAATGAGTATTCCTAACACAACATTAAACTGAAACAGCCCCACCAAACGACCACGTCTGTCTGCGGGTGAAATTTCAGAAATATAAATCGGCGCTGTTACAGACGAAGTACCCACACCTACCCCACCTAGAAATCTAAAGAACAGGAACATATACCAGTTGTCGGCCATTGCAGTGCCTAATGAAGAAAGCAAATATACTATTGCTACAAAATACAACGTGTTCTTCCTGCCAAAGCGATCTGAGGGTCTGGACCCCAGCAAGGAGCCGATTACTGTACCGATAAGCGCAATAGAAATTGTCAGACCATGTTCAAAAACAGAGAGATCCCAATATTGCTGGATTGCTTTTTCAGCACCTGAAATCACAGCTGTGTCGAAACCGAACAGAAAGCCGCCCAAAGCTACTACGGCCGACCAGGCCAGAACCGAATTTTTTTTCATGATTAAATTTATAATGGTTAATTAAAGCTATCATAAATTCGGGAAAAATAAACTGTAATTCTATCTGGAAACTTGTTTATTTCAAACTGATTTCAGAGTACGTTGAAAGGGTATTGAGTCGGTGTTGATACGGTGTTGAGTCGGTAAAATGGTATAACAACACCGACTCAATACCGTATGGATACCCTTTTAAATCCGTTTCAAACAAGCTCTAAACGTTAATAGACTTTAAATGAAAGGTAGAAATGTGCTGGCGTAATTTTGAATTTAATTTATAATTGATTAATTTACAAATCAATAAAAGAATTTTGATTAATCAATAGTTATATGGCCATCTTAAAATCAAACCTACCCGATGGTTTTTCGGGAAAAACTGGAAATGAGGTTGTATATCTGCTAAATGGAAAATGGGTCAAAAGATCAATCGGCGCCAGAAAAAAGACGCAATCTATTCCATTACTAGCCAGTCAGCAGCGAATGAAGCTCATGAATAGCTTTCTCAAAGCTGCGAATACCTTTTTTAAAACCGGATATGGATTAATAGCGTCGCTGGAGATGAAATCTCCATATTGTGTCGCCTATTCTTTCAATCATAAAGCAGTACAGGGGGTTTACCCCAACCAATTTATTGATTACAGTAAATTGATATGGAGTGAAGGGACGCTCGATAATTCGCCTGCTGTGAACGTAAACATCGCTTTAAATGGTTTGGAATTCACATGGGAAACATCAACGGAGTCATCAAATTCAAGATCCAATGACCACGTGATGCTTATGGCTTATCTTCCCGAAAAAGAACTGGCTATTTTTGAAACATCTGGCAACAAACGTGCTCTGGGAATCGACACCCTCATTTTACCTGCTAGTAAAGAGCAAGTTATTGTGGAAACTTATATCTGTTTTATAGCATCAGACCATAGTTCAATATCTACCAGCATATATACAGGTAGATTTACATGGGGTGTCAATTATTGAAGTTTTACAGCTGTTACATTGATAAAATCCGGGCCGTTTTCTACCGGGTATCCTTCTACTTTTGTTCCATGTACAGTAACACTTTTACCTTCGTAAGTACCCAAATCAACGGCACTGCTCCGTAAAGCATAGGTTTTATCTGCCGATTTCAGCGTGTGTGTTCCATACTGGTAGGTTGTCATTCCAGCAGCTTCGATCGTACCTTTCAATTCGATCTGGCCATTGCCACTGGATTTACGGGCAGTACTGCAGCTACTGAAAGCAATGCCTAATGTCAATAAAACTAATAATTTTCTCATAACCAATAAACGTTAAAACAGTGGTGTATGCTACAAGGTAGAAATATTTTATCTTGTATGAATAGCACAATAAAAAATCCTCTTCATTGATTATAAAGAGTATCCGTGGTGCCCAACTTGATCCTTTCGAATCTATTATTGCATTAAGTAGGTTTATCAATGGATATTTAATTGATTTAAATCCATTCTTTAAAATTAAAATAATGAGTAT
>Ga0247805_1001329_pt1 | contig 11945 bp, 9 predicted proteins | sample UWRJL044104R1_FD_180930 | JGI IMG/M metagenome (GOLD analysis project Ga0247805, IMG submission 180930) | Plant litter microbial communities from Arlington Agricultural Research Station in Wisconsin, United States - UWRJ-L044-104R-1 | ecosystem: Environmental > Terrestrial > Plant litter >...
CCGGGATACAGCTTGATGCATGTATGGAGCTGATTAAAGGACCTTTGTCGAAATAAACAAGCTTACCTTCACTAAAGTTGGTTGCCGCAATGGTTAGTGGGATGTTTAAGCTTTCTATTTTATCGTCCGGAAAGTAGGCTTTAAAAATGTTGAAGGTGTTTTCCATATTGAGTAAGCCCAATGAGCCTACTGCCGGGCGTATTAATCTGAGGAGCTTGGTTTTGATGAAAATATTCAAGGCCTCTTCCGGATCTATACCGGCGGCGAAAAGTGCACCTGCTATAGATCCGGCACTGGTTCCACTGATGTGACTGAATTTAATTCCTGCTTTTACAAATGCTTTCAACACGCCTAAATGGGCAATTCCTCTAATCCCGCCACCAGATAATACGATTCCAACCTTCATACTTATTTTTCTTGTTTAGGCTTGTATTTAGAAGCCGTTAATATTTTTTGTGTGTCTTGTTCGGTCATGAGCTGCTGCAGGGTAACCGATTTGTTTTCCTGCATGTATTTCCTTACAATTTGCCAGCCAATCCAAAGGCCTAACTTCGGCGCTGACTCTGTGCGCTCGCCAAGGCCGGGGGTAAATGGGCCTTCGCTTAAAAATACCTGTATTTTTTGATAATCTGTTTCAAATAATAAATTGTTTTCCAGGTAATATGCCCAGATGTTCCCTTCAAAGTGTTTACACCATTCCAGTTGTGCCGCAGTGTAGCCAATCTTGACGGAATCGGGCACCTGATCGTCCAGTACCTGGTCCATAAAATACAGGATCTTACCATTGTAAATCATTTTAGATAGCAGCGAGTGGTCGGCATCACGTTCCGGGAAGAGCTCTTCGCGTGCATAGGTTTCCGTTAAACGCGGTGTAATGTATTCCGGTGCAAATCTCCTTGAAAGATAAACAGGGACACTTTGTACAATGGCTTTATAAAATTTGCTGTTTTTACCCAGGAACATGTCCAGGCCAATGCCCATATAATCGTCGCCGATGGGTGTCTGCACGGCAAAACCAGAAACAAATGAGATGAATTTCGGCGTTTTAGATTGTGGATAATAATATTTGATATACTTAAAGGCTTGAGTTAATTGTTGCTCCGTTGTGTTAAGCTCTTTAAAAACACTGTCTACTTCATGGGTCAGATCGGTGTACGCCTGATCCTGATATAAGATTTTCAGGATTTCTTCGTTGCTATATTCAGGTGTGCCAATCATTCTATGGATGTAGTCATCGTAAAAGGGGCCATATGTCTTTTGCAGGGTCTGATTGGTCTGCATCAGATCTTTCCCTTTACCATTATACACATCTTTGTCAAAACGGGAGATTTTGATCTCGAGTTTTATGGCGCTAACATCGGGTTTTGTATCTTGCCGGCAGGAAACAAAAACAAGCATAACAAGAATAAATAGATAGATTTGACCGGGTTTAACGTGATGTATCATGATAAACAAATATAAAAAGAACTGGTTCATACCTGCATAAAATAGATACCCTTATGAAAAAATTAATTACTGTATTTTTACTAAGCATTTTAGCCTCCAACCTTTACGCGCAAACCTCTCCCGGCATTGATTATGGCTTTAGATTAGGTTTAACTGCGCATCCGACACTGGGTTGGGTAAAGCCCGAAGTGGGTAAATCTGATGGCATCGCGCTAGGCTTTTCTTACGGCTTACTGGCTGATTTTAATTTTGCAGAGAACTATTGCTTTGCTACTGGTCTGACCATAACCACCATTAACGGTAAAAGTACTGAGGTAAACATCCCACCTTATTATGATGGAGGCTCTGGACAAACGGCTTACAGCTTGCGTTATAAGCTTCAATATATTGAGGTGCCACTGACCATAAAGTTAAAAACAGATAAGATGGGGGACATCCGCTGGTATGGACAATTTGGTCTTTCTAATGATTTTAAGATTGGGGCGAAGCAAGATGCGGACATTGCCGGTAAGGAAGTTAAGACTGACCAGGGTATTGGAAAATACACCAATTTTTATAGAGCCGGATTGATTGTTGGGGCTGGTGGTGAGTACGATATCGCCGATCATACCAGTGTAGCGATTGGTTTGACACTAAACAATGGTTTTACGAATATTGCATCGGATAAAAACAGATCGGTGAAGAATCATTATATTGGCCTTAATATTGGTGTTTTCTTTTAAGTAGTTGACGCCGGTATTTTATTATAGCACACAAACATGAAAATAGCATTAGCACAACTGAATTACCACATCGGTAATTTTGAATACAATACAAAGAAGATCATTGAGCACATTCACCTGGCCAAAGATCGGGGGGCAGATTTGGTTGTGTTTGCTGAATTGGCTGTTTGTGGTTATCCACCAAGGGATTTTCTGGAGTTTGATGAATTTATCGACCTCTGCGCTAAAGCTGCGCAGCAGATTGCGGCAGAATGCAGGGATATTGCCTGTATCATTGGCTTGCCTGTGAAGAATGAGATCCTGGCTGGTAAAGACTTGTACAATGCTGCTTATTTTATTGAAAACGGACGGGTAAAATATGTGGCTAAAAAGGCATTGCTGCCTAATTATGATGTATTTGATGAGTACCGCTATTTTGAACCTGCCAGCCAGTTTGAATGTGTGGAGTTTATGGGGATAAAAATTGCGCTGACCATTTGTGAAGACTTGTGGAACATCAATAACAACCCGCTTTACATTGCTTCTCCTATGGATGAGCTGATCAGACAGAAACCAAAGTTGATGATCAATATCGCAGCTTCGCCTTTTTCTTATTTTCACGATGATGAAAGGGTGGTTGTTTTGTCTGATAATGCAAAGAAATACAATTTGCCTTTGTTGTATGTAAACCAGGTTGGTGCACAAACAGAAATTATTTTTGACGGCGGTTCTATGGCTTTTGATGCCCAGGGAAATTTGCTGGATGAAATGCCTTATTTTAAGGAAGATTTGAGAATTTATGAATTTGTGGAGAATGCCATTCAGGAATATAAGCCGATTGAGCATAAAGCTATGCCTGATATTGAGCAGATTTATGAAGCATTGGTATTGGGTATTCAAGATTATTTTGTGAAATCGGGCTTTACCAAAGCGGTACTGGGTTTATCGGGCGGTATAGACTCGGCGATTGTTTGTGCTTTGGCTTGTCGTGCTCTTGGACCTGAAAATGTGATGGCAGTGCTGATGCCTTCCAAATACTCTTCTGACCATTCTATTCAGGATGCATTGGATCTGGTTAAGAATTTCGGTTGCATGCATGAAATCATTGAGATTAAAGATGCTGCCGATGCCTTTGATCAGATGTTAGCTCCAGCTTTTAAAGGCTTACCTTTTAATGTTGCTGAAGAGAATATTCAGGCCAGATGCCGCGGTATTGTGGTGATGGCCATGTCCAATAAATTTGGCTATATCTTATTGAATACATCAAATAAAAGTGAATGTGCAGTAGGTTATGGTACTTTATACGGAGACATGTGTGGTGCGATTGGTGTAATTGGCGATGTGTATAAAACGCAGATTTATCAATTGGCACATCACATCAATAAAGACGGTATTGTAATTCCGGAGAACTCCATCGTGAAGCCGCCTTCGGCAGAATTGAGACCAGGGCAAAAAGATTCTGATTCCCTTCCGGATTACGACGTACTGGATCGGATTTTATATCAATACATTGAGTTGAAACAAAGCTCCGCTTTCATCATTGCGCAAGGTTATGATGAAGCCCTGGTGAGAAGGATCATTAAGATGGTGAATAATGCAGAATTTAAACGTTACCAGACACCACCAATTTTAAGGGTATCACCAAAAGCCTTTGGCATGGGCCGCAGGATGCCAATAGTAGGTAAATATCTTTCTTAAATCTTTTTACTTAGCCATTTCCGGTAAGGGATGATCATGGCGAGTAAAAAGGCCAGGATACTTAAAGCTTTAGCGATATAATCGCCGTGTTTGACGTAAAAAGTGAGGTCATCATTTAAATTGATGTCGGCCTTTAGCGCAGTTCTGGTCCACCATTTACTTTGCTTGATGATGTCTCCTTTTTGGTTGATGAAGCAGGAAATCCCGGTATTGGCAGAACGTACTACATATCGTCTGGTCTCTATAGCACGGAGTGTAGCGTAGAGTAAATGCTGGTCCTTTCCTGAGGTATTGCCCCACCAGCCGTCATTGGTGATGATGGCAATAAACTGGGCGCCGCTTTTTACCGATTCCGCAATCCAGTCGCCCCATAAGGACTCGTAGCAAATCACTGGGGCTACGCCAATACCGCTGTAGGCATAAAATACACCTGGATGTTCTTGCCAGCCATAACCACCTACTGTTCCACCGAAACCTTCAAATACAGGTGCTAATATGGAAAGCGCTGTGGGGAAGGGCATTTTTTCTACGCCGGGTACAAGTTTAGATTTGTGGTAAAATTGTACATTGGAAGAATTTTCTATTTGTATGGCTGAGTTAAAAACATCGATATAGGTACTGTTGTCGTATTTTCTGGCAGACAAAGTTTGTTTGTCGGGGTACTGTTTTACACTTTCAATACCGCTGATTAAGGTTCCGTTTTTATATTTTTCCAGGAAGCTTTGTGCAAAAAGAAAGTCGGAATTACTGCGGATCCGGGCCTCATCTACACCGCTTGGAATGGCAGTTTCCGGCCAGATGAAATATTCTGTATTGGGTTGGGCGATGGAATCGGAAAGGTGTGTCAGTATCCGCAGCTGATCTCCGGAAGACATGCCACCGAATTTCTGGTAAGGATCAATATTGGGTTGTACAGTAACCACATTTACAGGCACTGATTTTTCGACGTACTGATTGTATTTTGAAAAAGAAAAAGCGGTGGGAATCAGCACAACCAGTATCCAGCTTAATGCCGGAATTAGCTTTTTGGTGTCTTTTGCCGGGGATTTTAACCTTTTATAAAGTTCAAATGCCAGGATATTACTCAGCAAGATCCATACAGATCCTCCATAAATCCCGGTATAATCATACCACTGTGCCAGCTGGTGCATCCCAGATAGCCCATTGCCCAGTGTCATCCATGGAAAAGCCAGATCCCAGGTTTGGTGCAGGTATTCCATGGCAATGTAAAAGCAAATCAGACCAGTGTAAGCTGTGATTTTACCAGTAACCAGGTTTAAACGGTAATAGAGCCAGAAGGCAAAAGTCATTAATAAAGCACCCAGTCCGAATGGAATTAAGGATACGAAAATGGCCACCACAGCGGGATTGACTGCACTGATGGCATTGTATACCCAATAGATGGAGGCTGTATTCCAGACCAGGAAGGTTAAGCCCGCGGTAAGAAATACCCGCTTTCCGGTTTTGGCTGCTTTTTGATCAAAGATGTGCTTTAAGGCAATAAATAAAGGAACCAGACCTACCAGTAATATCGGTGTGGTATAAGGTATTGGCGGCCATGCCAGCCACATTAGAAATGAACTGAGCAGGGCTAGCAATACGGTATTTTTCGTTTTCATGAACAGGCTTATAGAGCGTCCAGTATATCGGCTTTTTTAGCCTCATATTCATCCTGCGTGATCAGGTGCTTGTCGTACAAGGTTTTTAATTTTCTTAGTTTAAGTGTGGTTTCATCTTCCGGTTCTTCGACATGAACTTCCGGTGCCGGTGTAAATACAGGGGCAGGAGGCGGCATGATAGCTTGTGGCTCTTCAATTGGTGCAGTTTCAGGACTCACTGCATTTACGGTAACCGGCGATGCTGAAGGACGTCTCTCTTCCAGATCCTTGATCCGGGCTTGTTCTTTAAAGCTTTCCAGTTGCTCGTAAGCGGCCTGGTATAATTTGCGGGCCTGGACTTTGGGGATATATTCGGTGATGATGTTTTCGCCATGCAAAGGCACACAGATGAATTTAGAGCCAAAAAGTTCTTCTTTAAAAGAGACTTCTTTGATGCTTTTCCAGGAAATGTCTTTAAAATTCATGGTGATACCAAAATTACCCGGCTCACAATAAAAGATTCTTTTATTACTAACCGCAATACAGTCTGGGAGCAGGTTTACTGCCGGTTTTTTCTGTACTGCCAGGTAAATCAGCTCTTCGCTGGTGGTTAACATGTCATTTAACTTCCCTAAAACTTTTTCAACGGCCTTAGGATCTTGTTCGTCACTTAAAAATCTATCTATTAATATCATGATGTTTCTTTATAAGAATTTGGTATGCTTTATCAAAAATTGAACCTAATCTTCGTCGGTTTTGTATTTATTCTTCTTTTTAACTTGTTCTTCTGCTCCGGCAATACAAATTACAAATTCTCCTTTTAATATATTGTTTTCAAAATGTGATTTTATCTCTGTCAGTGTTCCCCTGACGGTTTCTTCGTAAAGTTTGGTCAGCTCCCGACTTACCGAGGCTTGTCTGTCTGCGCCCAGGTATTGTGCAAACTCTTCCAGAGTTTTGAGTAGGCGGTGCGGACTTTCATAAAAGATCATGGTCCTTTCTTCGTCCGCCAGTTTTTTGAAGCGTGTCTGGCGTCCTTTTTTTACCGGTAAAAAGCCTTCAAATACAAAAGCGTCACAAGGTAAACCAGAATTGACAAGGGCCGGAACAAAAGCCGTAGCTCCTGGTAAGCACTCTACTTCGAGTTCATGTTTCAGGGTTTCCCTGACGAGGAAAAAGCCGGGATCGGAAATCGCCGGGGTACCTGCATCAGAAATCAAGGCCACATTTTTCCCTTCTTTAAGGAAGCGGATGATCTCTGAGGTAGCCTGATGCTCATTATGCTGGTGATGAGAATAGGCTTTTTTGTCGATACCGAAGTGTTTTAACATGGGGGCACTGGTACGGGTATCTTCTGCCAAAATGATATCGGCTTCTTTTAAAATCCTGATGGCCCTGAAGGTCATATCTTCCAGGTTGCCAATTGGCGTAGGAACAAGAAAAAGTTTACCCATTTGAATTTACGGTTTACGATTTAAGAATTTTGATTGGTCATGCGAGGTTTCAAATTTATGAATTAAGGTTAAGCTCAGCCTAAAAATCGTAATTCTTCAATCTAAATTCGTAAATCAATCTTATCTTTGTTTAAAAAAATAAATAATGTTGCAAGTTAACTATATCCGCGAAAATAGAGAGAAAGTTTTGGAAGGCTTAGGCCTGAGAAACTTCAGGCAACCTGAACTGGTTGATGAAATTATTAAAACCGATGAGGAAAGAAGACAAATTCAAACTTCATTGGACAATCTCTCTGCGGCGGCTAATTCGAGTGCTAAACAGATTGGCGAGTTAATGCGTAACGGTAAAAAAGAAGAAGCTGAGGCATTGAAAGCTGAAACCGGTACCAATAAAGAGCAAATCAAAAATTTGTCAGAGGAGCTTTCTGGTGTTGAAGCCAAATTGCATACTTTGCTGGTTCAATTGCCTAATTTACCTTACCATCTGGTAAAACCAGGAAGCACGCCTGAAGAAAATGAGGTAGTTTATGAGCATGGTGAGCCAGCTGAATTGCATGAAAAAGCAATTCCACATTGGGAATTGACCGCCAAGTATGATATTATAGATTTTGAACTTGGTACTAAAATTACCGGGGCTGGTTTTCCGGTGTATAAAGGTAAAGGTGCCCGTTTACAAAGGGCATTGATCAATTTCTTTTTAGACCGTGCTACAGCAGCAGGTTATAAAGAAATGCAGGTACCTCACCTGGTTAATGCGGCTTCTGGTTTTGGAACGGGACAATTGCCGGATAAAGAAGGGCAGATGTACCATTCTACGGTAGATGATTTATACCTTATTCCTACGGCAGAAGTTCCTGTAACCAATTTGTACAGGGATGTGATTTTAAAAGAAGAGGAATTGCCGGTTAAAAACACGGCATATACACCTTGTTTTCGTAGGGAGGCAGGCTCTTATGGTGCGCATGTTCGTGGTTTGAACCGCTTACACCAGTTTGATAAAGTAGAAGTAGTACAGGTGGTACATCCGGATCACTCTTACCAGGTATTGGAGGAGATGAGTGCATATGTTCAGTCTTTGCTTCAGGAATTGGGCCTGCACTACCGTGTTTTACGTTTATGTGCTGGTGATATGGGCTTTACCTCTGCGATGACTTACGATATGGAAGTTTGGAGTGCCGCGCAACAACGCTGGTTAGAGGTTTCTTCTGTTTCTAATTTTGAAACCTATCAAAGTAACCGACTTAAATTGAGATTTAAAGGTGCTACGGGAAAAACACAATTGGCGCATACTTTAAATGGAAGTGCCCTGGCATTACCGAGGATTGTGGCTTCAATTCTGGAAAATAATCAAACCGAAAAAGGAATTAGAATTCCGGAAGTATTGGTTAAATATACTGGATTCGAGTATATCGATTAAAAAAAATAAAGCTGTTTTGAGAAGGGGAGTGTGCCATTAATTTTGGCGCAGTCCCCTTTTTATTTTTGTATTTGTTCATAACTTTTGTTACATTTAGGTGTAGTATAAAGTCTTTATAATAAGTTTGTTGAGCTGATCCCTGTTGCTTACGCCTTTCCCCATACCTATTCTATCCGGTCTTTTTGTGTTAAGAATGAACCCTCATCTATTTCATTTTGCAACCTATGAATTTACAAAAGTCAAAATTAGCGCTGCTCTTCAGTTTGCCGGTGCTTTTATATGCAACGGCATTTGCACAAACGCCGGTTCCGGATAAAGTACTTCAAAATGCATCGCTTCAGGAGGTGATTGATTACGCCCTGAACCATAAACCAGGAGTAAAGCAATCCCTGATTGATGAGGAAATTGGTGAAAGGGATATCAAATCTGCATTATCAGGTTGGTTCCCGCAGATTACGGGCAACGCCGATTTTAATGATAACTTAAAACAGGCCGTAAATGCGCTAACGACCAATGGCCAGACACAATACATTACGTTTGGCTCCAAATATACTTCCAGTTTTACAGTGCAAGCCGATCAGCAATTTTTAAATGCAGGCTTAATACAGGCATCTAAGGCAGCCAAATTTTATAGACAGCAATACAAACAGAATACGGAAAATACCAAAATCACTACGATTGTGAATGTGAGTAAAGGTTTTTACGATATCCTGACCAGTAAGGAGCAATTGAACATCATTAATGAAAACATTGCCCGTTTGGAGAAGCAATTGAAAGATGCAAAATCGCAATATGAAGTCGGACTGGTGGATAAAACGGATTACCAGCGCGCGCAGATTAGTCTGAGTAATTCTAAGGCCGATAAAAAGCGTACTGAAGAATTGATGAAATATAAATATGCTTACCTACAGGAATTGATCGGCTACGGAAATGACAGGCAGTTGAGTCTTAATTTCAATGCGAGCAGTATGGAAAAAGAAATTTTATTGGATACCACGCAGCAAGCTACCTACGAAAATCGGGTTGAGTATCGTTTATTGCAAACCCAAAAGCAATTGCAGCAGTTAAATACCAGTTACAACAAATGGACGTATTTACCCACGGTTTCCGGCTTTGTAAATTACAACTGGAATTACCTGAACAATAGCTTTAGTGATTTATATGACCAGAATTTCCCGAGTTCCATATTCGGATTAAAACTGAGCATACCAATTTTCTTGGGCACAAAACGTACCCAGGAAATCCGGAAATCGGAGTTGATGGAGCGCAGGATTGACCTGGATTTGCTGCAAGCAAAAAATCAGATCAATACACAGTACCAGCAAGCGATGGCCACGTATAAGGCTAACCTGAACGATTGGAAAACGGCTGCCGCCAATGTGGAGATTTCCCGCCAGGTATACAATACGATTAAGTTGCAGTATGATGAGGGGATTAAAGCTTATCTGGATCTGATGACCTCTGAAACAGACCTTCGGACTGCGCAGCTCAATTATTTAAATTCATTGTACAGCCTGCTTTCTTCTAAACTGGATGTACAGCAAGCATTAGGAACAATTACCGTAAACCAATAAGCAACCGATGAAGACGATTAATCATTTAAAACTAGGCATTGTTATCTTAGGGTCCATTTCTTTAGCCTCTTGTAGCGGCGGTGATCAGGTAGCGAAGCAACAACAAGCAGGGCCGCCTCCGGCAACGCCTGTTGGAGCCTATAAAGTAACTTCACAACCTGTAACTACGGTAGATACTTATCCGGGGGTAGTTGTGGCACTTGACGAGGTAGAATTGCGTGCCCAGGTCGGGGGCTATATTACGGCCATATATGTTAAGGACGGTCAGAAAGTAAGTAAGGGGCAAAAACTATATGAGATTGACCGTACCAAATATATTGCGGCAAACAATTCGGCAAAAGCGAATTTGCAAATGGCTATGGCCAATCGGGACAAAGCGAAGAAAGATGCAGATCGTTATACGAAACTGGCCGCTCAGGATGCAATAGCCAAACAACGGGTGGATTATGCTTTGACAGATCTGGCGAATGCCGAATCTCAAGTGGAGGCTGCGAAAGCAAACCTGTCTTCTGCGGCCAATGATTTGCAGCGTTCGATTATCGTATCTCCATTGAATGGTACTATTGGTATCTCGCAGGTTAAGCTGGGTGCGTTGGTTGCTGCGGGTTCTACACTTTTAAATACGGTGTCTACCAACAATCCAATTGCAGTGGATATTTCTGTGAACCAGGCCGAGATCCCCCGCTTTTTGACTATGAAAAATAATGCTACTGCGGTAAAAGATTCTCTTTTTAGCATACAGTTGCAGGATGGTAGTATGTACCATCGACAAGGTAAAATTGTAACGATCGACCGGGCAGTTGATCCTTCTACAGGAACCATTAAGGTTCGGATCAGTTATCCCAATGAAGGAAACCGGCTAATTGCAGGCATGACAGTCAATCTGAAGGCCTTGAATAAATCTGCCGAAAATGAATTGGTCATTCCATACAAGGCGGTAATGGAACAATTGGGAGAATATAATGTATATGTGGTGGGAGACAGCAGTAAGGCGCAACAACGGATCATCAAGTTGGGTAAGCAGTTCGATCAGCGTGTGGTGGTTAAAGAGGGACTGAAAGCGGGGGAAACAATTGTTACCGATGGCGCACAGAATGTACGACCAGGAGCCGTAGTTAAATTTTAAAAGAATTTCAAGCTTATGATCTCAGAAGTATTTATCAAGCGCCCGGTCACTGCCATCGTCATATCCATTTTAATTGTTGTGATTGGGGTGATCGTCATTACCACACTTCCCATCAGTCAGTATCCAAGTATTGCGCCACCAACTGTAACGGTTTCCGGTGCTTATACGGGTGCGGATGCCCAAACGGTAGAACAAACGGTAACGACACCTATTGAAAGCCAGATTAATGGTACACCGGGTATGAAATACCTGTCTTCCAGTAGTACCTCTGATGGGCGTTCATCCATTACCGTAACCTTTGATGTGGGGACCAATATTGATGTTGCGGCCCTGGATGTACAAAACCGGGTAGGGATTGCAGAGCCTTCCCTGCCGGAGGCAGTAACCCGATTGGGTGTAACCACTAAGAAAGCAAATAGTGACATCCTGATGGTGGTTGGTTTATACTCACCTAATGGAACATACGATGATAAATTCATTTCCAATTATGTCAATTTGTATGTTAAAGATGCTTTGCTGCGGGTAAAGGGTGTTGGGGACGTGCAAGCTTTTGGACAACCCTTTAGTATGCGGGTTTGGCTGGATGCGAATAAGCTGGCCAGACTGGGACTGACTCCAGCTGATGTTTCTGTAGCGATACAGGAACAGAATACCCGTATTCCGGGCGGTAGTGTTGGTGGGCCACCGCAGCACAATTATCAGACATTCGAGTTTTCTGTGATCCTGGACGGGGATCTGAACACCATAGACCAGTTTAAAAATATTGTCATTAAAACGGGTGCTGACGGCGCGCCGGTATACCTTAAGGATGTGGCCCGGGTAGAACTTGGCTCTTTCAGCTACGCGCTGAGTTCCAGAGTTAATGGTAAGGTTGCTTCTTTAATGGCCATTAACCAAAGTCCGGGTGGTAATGCCGTTCAAACGGCTGACG
>Ga0247805_1001330_pt1 | contig 11945 bp, 8 predicted proteins | sample UWRJL044104R1_FD_180930 | JGI IMG/M metagenome (GOLD analysis project Ga0247805, IMG submission 180930) | Plant litter microbial communities from Arlington Agricultural Research Station in Wisconsin, United States - UWRJ-L044-104R-1 | ecosystem: Environmental > Terrestrial > Plant litter >...
ATATGCGCAGCTGCTGGGCACCAGGGTTATGGATCCGGAGAAGATTAAGGATATGTCTTCCAGAATTGAAAAAGCCGCAAAAGGAATAGAGAAAAACCTGGATCAGTTACTCACAAATGCGAGAAGTGAAAACTCCGGTACCAGCCTGGTTCACGAACAGATCTGGATTGGCGGCCTGCTGGATCAATTACGCCAGTCATTTGAATTAACTCTTGCTTCAAAGAACCAGACATTAATCATTACCCCTGCGATACCTGAGGTTGCTATAGCCGCAGATGAAATCCGTATTATGGATATATTAAGCAACCTGCTGGGCAACGCTGTAAAATACTCGGATCCCGGAACAAAAATTTACATATCTGCAGAGGTTTCATCAGAAAATCAAATCATTCTGAAATTCCGTGACCAGGGGCAGGGACTCACAGAAACAGATCAGGAAAAGCTATTTATAAAATTTGCACGCTTAAGTAGCACACCCACAGCGAGAGAAAAATCTTATGGCCTGGGTTTGTCTATTGTAAAGATGCTTGCAGAAAGTCATAAAGGCAATGTATGGGCAACAAGCGAGGGCAAAGGAAAAGGAAGTTCCTTTTTTGTCTCTTTTCCAATCAGTCAAACTGGAGAATAAAATCAAGAAAAGGTCTATCATTTTATCAATGACAGACCTTTTCTTGTTTTTAGGCAAATTACTTAAACGATACAGTAACCATAACCGGGAAGTGATCCGACGGCATTCTTGCTCTGTAATCCTTAAGCGATACCTCTTTAGGGAAATTACCTGAGCGGTATTCTTCTTCTTTATCTTTGATTGGCGAACGATAAGTATCAGTTAGTATTCCGTATTTACTTACAGCGAAATCATCAGTCAAAAAGATATGGTCAATTCTGCTCTCTGTTTTGGTGTTTGGATTAAAATTATTAAAGGTTCCATTCACCGCATATTTGAATTCTGCTTTCTCAAAAGCGTCTTTCAATACACCAGAATTATCTAACAGCAGGTAACTTTCATTATGCTGGTCTACATTGAAGTCTCCGGTTAAAATTGCGCTATGATTCTTAGCCATTTCTTTAACTTTGCTTAAAATCAGCTTTGCACTTTCCTTTCTCGCCTCCACACCTACGTGATCAAAGTGGATATTGAAGAAATAAAAGGATTTTTTAGTTCCCTTTACCTGCAATTTTGCCCAACTACAAATCCTTGGCAGTACAGCATCCCAACCTTTATTAGGTTTGGTCGGATCCTGAGACAACCAGAAATCGCCATGCTCCAGTAAATCAAACTTCTTCGAATTATAAAAGATCGCAGAATGCTCACCACCCTGTTTTCCATCATCACGGCCAACACCAGTAAAATCGTATCCAGGCAAAGCGCTTTTCAATCCGGTCAGCTGATGATAGAAACCTTCCTGTGTTCCAAAAACATCAAAACCATGGAAACGAATTAAAGCAGCAACAACCGGCAGCCTGCGGTCAACCCAACCATCTCCCTGTGCTACGTCGCCCTTATTATCATTTCGAAGGTTATAAGTAGCCACATTAAAAGTTTGTGCCGAAACCACAACTGAATGCAGAATAAGCAGCATCGCAATTGCCAGTAGTTTTTTCAGATTTGTCATTCTTTTCATTTTTATAAATTAATAATTAACGCCAGACCAATTTAATTCCAGCCTGGGTTCTGTCCTAAAGCAGGATTCATTAACCTGTCAGCTTCAGGTATCGGATACAGATAGAATTTGTCATCCCACTTTCTGGTTACATTGTAAAGCCAGTTTACTTCTCCTTTGTTACCTTCACTTAACCTGTATGGATTAGCTGCCGTACCGGATGTCGCTCCAACATTAACATAACTTACTCCCGGTACCTGAGTAGCCGGCCTGCTGGTGTAAAAGTACACATCTGGTTTCCCATCTCCATTCAGATCCATCAATTGATCTAAAGCTGTTACATAAATCCCATTCCATTGCTGGTCCATCAGTTCCCCGGTTTTCCATCTCACCAGGTCGTAAAAACGGAAACCTTCAAAAACAAGTTCAATACCTCTTTCTCTGCGAATCTCCAAAACTGCCGGGCTGGTAATCTTTGGGAAGTAAGTGCTTTTCAGATATGGATCTGCTATTACCGGAATATTATTCAACCCACCTGTAATACCGGCCCGCTGTCTCAGTCTTCCAATAGTACTAGACCAGTCTGCATCAGTGAGTGTGCCAAGTTCAGCTTTCGCCTCCGCATAATTTAGCAACACTTCGGCAAATCTGAGAATTGGCATTACATTATCATTTCTTTCGCCACTATCATAATACATATCATCTAATGTCCATTTGATCGGATGATAGCCCGTAAAAGTATAAGAAAACAAAGGCGGTTGTTCATCACGAACTCCTCCATTGATCCTGCTATAACCTGGTGTACGGATTGTCTGTTTCAATCGCAGGTCTCTGTTCTTTATCTCTTCCAGAAACGACATCGTCTGATAACCTTGTTTACTGGTAAATGGCGTACCATCGACATTCAGGTACGTATTTACGAAAGTGCGGATCAAACTTACCCGATCACCGTAGGTGGCACTTGTCCAGTACCAGTTTGCGTCATTATAGCGAGATTGCGCATCATCGTACACATTAGTGAGCATTACCTCTGTTGCTACAGGTGCTTTACTTGTAAATAAAGAACGATAAGCTACATCTTTGCCACCAGCCTCACTGATGTTTAGATTTGCACCATTCATTACTTCCTTTGCAGCGTCGGCTGCATATTGTAACCAGGTATCGGCAGTCGTGCTCAGGTTATAGTTTGTATGATATTTACGAAAAGTACCTTCAAACAAACATACCCGGGACTTGAAAGCATAGGCAACATATTTAGTAATCCTTGTACGGGTAGGATCATCTGATTTCAGCAGATTTACGATTGCATAGTCCAGATCCTGACGAATGGAATCCATAACCAGTGTTCTTGGATCACGTGCTTTAAACAGGTCGGGATCATTCACCTGGAAAGTTTTGTTGATCCAGGGCACATCTCCGAAACGTTTTACCTTATCAAAATAAAACCAGGCCCTGAAAAAACGGGCAATTGCGATATAGTTTTTACGCGTTACTTCCGGAACTGCAGGGTCGTTACATTTTTCAATGAAATAATTAATATTACGCAGGTCTCCCCAATCCCATCCGGTACTTTGTCTGGCGCTGTATGCACCAGGCCTTATAAACTCAGGAAGCTCCCGCCTGGCCGCAAAATCTGACATTGCGTCCCCACGCTGTACTCCACCGGCATCCGGCAAGATATTATAAAATGAGTTAGAATATAACTGCAAGCCTTTCTCATTGTTAAATACGGCTTCTGGTGTAGCCGTATCCATCGGCTTCTGATCCAGCTTTTTACAGGATACGGCCACCAGTGCTATATATAATAGTATGAATGTTTTTTTCATGTTTTTTTTATTTGAATTACCTGAAGAATTAAAAAGTAATTGATAGACCAATAGTCATGCTTTTCAGGATCGGATAATTATTACCATCACCGAAATTATCATCACCAGTCAGATCACGGTCAGATTTCCCCGTACTTTCAATATCAATATCTTTAGTTAGCTTATAGAAAGGCGAATACGTCCATAAATTCTCTCCGGAAACGAAGATCCTTGCTGAACCGGCTTTAACACGTGTAAGCCAGCTTTTAGGTAGATTATAACCAAATTGGATACTCTTTAATCTGATATAAGCCAGGTTTTGCAAGTATCTGGTCTGTTTCGCGACGAGAGTTCCCTGTGAATTGGAAGCTAATCTTGATCTGTATCTTGGAAAATAAGCATCCGGGTTAGTCTCAGACCAAATATTTCCCAACTGATATTTAGGGACGTCACCATATGGCCGGTTATACTGTCCCCAGAAAGTATTTGACTCCGCACTCGGATACCAATCCTGCTTACCAACACCCTGGAAGAATGCACTAAAAAAGAAATTACTGTATTCTGCACCGAAATTAATTCCGAAGCGATAGCGTGCCTCGCTATTTCCAATAATCTTTTTATCGCCATGAGAATCTACGGTATTGTCGCCATCATCAATCACACCATCATTGTTCAGGTCTTTAAACTTGATATCTCCAGGTAACCATACTCCACTGGAAGAAGAACGGAAGATATTCTGCTTTGGAGAACTAGCAATATCTTCGGCCGACTTAAAGAAGCCGTCCGTTTCATAACCCCAGATCTCACCTATACGCTGCCCGGTGTAATAGTCATTCAATCGGCGCTCAGGATTATTATACTTTAATATCTTCGCTTTATAATCAGATAGTGCAACCTGTATATTATAACTGAAAGGCTTGTCAGAAATATTAAACTGATCTCTCCAGGCTACGGAGACTTCCCAACCGGTCGTACGCAGATCGGCATAATTCCCCTTAGGCGGAGTAGCTCCAAATACCCCTGGGAGAGTCATCCCAATGGTAAACATATCTGTAGTTTTCCGCACGTAAGCATCTCCGGTAAAACTCAGACGCCCTTTAAGTAAAGAGAAATCTAAACCATAATTATTTGTTGTGGAAGTTTCCCAGGTCAGCCCCGCAGGAATAACTTCCGGCTTGCTTGTCTGTTGAGGCCTGGTTCCTTCAAGGATTCTGTCAGATTGTTTAATTTTCAGTTGCTCCTGAAACATATAAGATGCAATATTACCATTGCCCAGCGCCCCATAAGAAGCCCTGAGTTTAACATTTGATATAATATCAGGTGATACTTTCCAGAAATGTTCTTCAGACAACCGCCATCCTGCAGATACAGAAGGAAAAAATGCAAATCTCTCATTAGAAGGGAATTTGGACGAACCATCATACCTGCCGTTTACCTCCAGTAAATAACGGTTATCATATGAATAGTTCAACCGGTAGAAACCACCCATCACATTCCAGCGTTCATAACCACCCTCGGCCAGAACAGACTGTCCAAGTGCCAGATTCAAGTCTTTAGCATCTTCAAAAATCAGCCCGTTACGCTGTGCCATTACACGTTTATAAGTAGACAACTCGTAGTTGTAGCCTGCCATCGCTTTGAAATAATGCTTACCCTTAAAAGTATTCTCGTACTCCCCATAAATATTGGTAGCGACATATTCCGTCTCACGGCGTGTATTGCGCAGGTCGTTATAATTGTTCCCCACATATTCCTTCACACCAGGAATTCTGCTGTATGGAACAGGGACACGGATACGCTCTTCATTATCATCCTTATACTGCAGGGTGAAATCACTTTTTACACGGAATTTATTATCGAAGAAAGAAGCAGCAAGTCCGGTTGTACTTCTAATTTGTCTCTTATTAGTATTAATTCCATTTTTGCCGTAGTAGAAATCTCCGACAGTATATGCGGAAGAGTGTGACAGCGATCCGTCAGGATTTAACAGTGGAGAGAGCGGATGGGCCTCATCAGCCATATTTCTCCAGATACCGCCGGATTCTCCAACATTCAGTGGATTGTGATATTGTACGTTAGAGAAATCTGTATTATTATTCAGGGACAACCACGGTGTTAGTTGAATAGATCCCTTAGCCCGGATATTATACATTTTATAGTCATCCGAATTATAACGGAAGATCCCATTTTGATTCAGCATCCTTCCGGTCAGGTAAAAACTAGCTTTTTCACTGCTACCAGATAACGAAAGATTATGCTCCATGGAGGAGGTACGGTCCTTATAGAGCTCATGATACCAGTCCGTACTTCCATAATACACATACTCGCCTGTATTCGGGTTGATGTCTACTTTAGGTAAGCTTGGATCGTTAGATCTGCGTTCGAGTTCCTTCAGGTATTCAGGTGAAAAACGAAGAGTCTTGTTTACATTTTGCGGCGTCGTGGAATAGTTATCCCACGCGGAGAACGCTTCATTAAACATGGTGGCCCACTGAAAACCATCGGTTACCATATCCGGAACAGTAGTCGGTTTTTTAGTTGAAAAAGTATTCGAATAGGTGATACTTATTTTGTCTTTTACTGGGTTCTTAGTAGTAATTAACACGACACCGAAAGCACCCCTCGCACCGTAAATTGCGGAAGAAGCTGCATCTTTTAATACAGAAACGCTAGCGATATCATTTGGATTCAGTAAAGAGGGATCACCTTCTACCCCATCAATTAAAACCAGTGCACTTCCACCCTGCCCGATAGAGGTTGTACCTCTGACATTAAATGAAGGCGACGAAGTTGGTTTTCCATCACCGGGTGTAAGGTTTAAATTTGGAATTACGCCCTGAAGTCCTTGAGCGATATTGGTGATCGGACGGTTTTCGAAAACCTCCCCGCTCACCTGATCAACGGCACCGGTTAAATTTTCCTTACGTGTAGTACCATACCCAACGACAATCACTTCGTTCAGGTCTGATGTTTCAGGAACCAGCTTCACATTAACTGTTTTCTGGCTGCCAACCGTAATCTCCTGACTGATATATCCGATAAAAGAAAAAACAAGAACAGCATTAGGTGCGGCGGTGATGGTATATTTTCCATCTGAATTACTCATTGCTCCAGTCGCTGTATTTTTAACTTTAACACTTACTCCTGGCAAAGTCTGATTTGTTTCATCGACGATTGTACCACTAATAGTAAGCTGTTGACTGATGATGCCTGAAGGCAGGATAGCTATATTTTTATCCTGTTTTGCCGGCTCTTTTTTTTTAATAATGATAAATTGGTTTTGTTTTACCCAGCTGAGTTCTTTTCCAGAAAGCACCTGATTCATAACATGATCCAAGTCTGCGCCTTTAAAATTTGCACGGACCGTCTCTTTATCATTCAAAATTTCATTGTTATAAAAAACAGTGTACCCAGACTGTTTTTTGATGATCGAAAATACATCCGTCAACCGGATATGATCATTTACAAGGGTAATCTTATCTTTCCCCTGGCTGCGGGTTGCAGAAGATAAGATGAGTAAAAACAGCAGCAGCAACATGTACCGCGGCCCGGTGTTTAGTTTGAGTTTCTTCATAAATCTGGTCTATATTGGTTTATTATAAGACCGGAAATAGGAAAGAACGGGTGAAGAGGAAACGAAATAAAAAAAATTAGTTCAGATAAAGGACACCTGCTTTGAGGTTTGATTTCACATCACCTGATAATCTCAGGTTAGTCATCACTTCATTTAGCGGCTTATTCTTCTCGAAGGCGCCGGTAAAGCGTTTGCCTTTAATAGCTTGGCTAACTATCACTTTTACATTAAACCAGCGCTCGATTACAGCGCTAAGTTCAACCAACGGCTTGTCATTAAAATAATAAAGTCCGTCCATCCAGGATAGAATATGGCTTTGATCGAAGGGCTGCTCTTTCATCTGGTTGTTTTCCATAATTACTTGTTTACCAGGGACAAGCATAATCTGCTGATTACCTTTCACAGCCTTAATCTTCCCTTCCACCAATGAAGCAACATAATCCTCCTTATCATATGCGTTGATATTAAAAGAGGTACCCATTACAATCACCTGATTCCCTTCTGTATGAACTACAAAAGGCCTGTTCGCGTCTTTTTGAACTTTAAAGTATGCTTCTCCAACCAGAGTTACTTCCCGTTGCTTACCGTTAAACCGGAGGGGGAATTTTAAAGACGAAGAAGCATTCATCCAAATTTCAGTTCCATCTGAGAGCTCAATTTTATAATCTTGTCCTGCTGGAACAGACAGTGTGGTTATCCGGTCCGCAATTGCCATATCCGAAGGCACATAACTAAGTTTACCGTGTTCGACTTTTATTCTGGCCTGATTCAGGTTCATATCCATAGTTCCCTTATCCAATTTTAGCACCTGACCATCTTCCATACTTAAGAGTACGCCTTGCTTTGCAGGCAACACCGTATCAACTAGTACAGGAGCCTGGTCACCCGATTCTTTTTTGATAAAATACAGCCAGACAAATGGGATAAGGAGTACAAGCGCTGCCGCTGACAGATAAGGAATAAAAACCCGGAGTCGTCGCTTTTTTGGTTTACTATGTCTATTTTCTTCAATACTTGATTCGAATTTTTCCCAGCGCGATTGCGGATCGAATTGTGCTATCCGATGGCTGGACGACGAAGATCCTAATTTACCCTGTACTTGTTCCCAAAGCTCCGCAGCCTCTTCAGAAGATGCGATCAGGTCATTTGCATACTGATCCATCTCAACGGAAAGAGTTCCGAGAAATTTCTCTATAAATAAAAGCTCAAGATCTCTTTTATCCTCCGACATATCTTTTTATAACCATATTATTTTCAATTTTTGAGAAAAAACAGTCTTTTCCGTAACCCCTTAATGGCTAATTTAAGATGCGTTTTTACAGAGTTGATAGAAATTCCTAATTCATTTGCTGCATCCTGATATTTTTTATTTTCCATACAAACCAGTTTAAACACTTCAAATCTCTGTTGTGGTAACTCATTCAAAGCAGAATCCAGAATCATTGCCAGTTCTTTACGCTCTATACCGTCCTGATAATATTCCCGATTTAAATAATTGTGCGCATAATCGTCCATTCTGGACAGCCGTACTTTACGTTTGTCTAATACGTGAAGACACCTGCGATACACCGCCTGTTGTAAATAAGCCTTAAAATTAGTTTGTATTTGTCTGAATCTATTTTCTTGCCAGAAATTTATAATGAGATCCTGTACCAGATCTTCGGCTTCCATTTCATCATCCAACAGATAAAACGCCTGTACACACAGTAACTTATAATATTTAAAAAAGAAAACTTTAAGGTCAGCTTTATCTGCTGCACTAAACTGATCTAGTGAACGCTCAGCTTCCGACTCGTTAAAGTATTCAGAATTCAAAATATTTGGTTGATTTAATAGGTGTCTTACCGGTGCAAAGAATAACTACAGCTGGTTGCATTTCAAACATATAACATTAAACCAGCATATGCAAACCTGTGAAAGAGCTGAAGAACAGGATATATGTAAGTATTTTGGTACAAAAAAAATCTGCAGCCGAGAGGTAGAATTCCCTCACAACTGCAGATTAAAAAGTTATAATTAATTATCTTTTACCTTGTTAACTCTTTTGCTCCTGTTGACGTGACTGAACAGATCCGTCTTCAGTGATACCATAAGTCCAATATGCATAGGCATATAACTCATTTAAAGTCCAGCCCCTTTCCTTTCTCAAATATTGGCGGACATCTCTAACGGCATTATACTCTGCCGCAACATATCCGAAACGTGTTGTTGGAAGTTCAGGTAATACGAGTTCACGTACAGCATCGTAAAGCACTGTATTTTCACCTGGATTCGGATGATGCAGCCAGTTAATCTGCATGTCTGCTTCCGTACTCAAGTCTTGTTCTTCGGCTTTGTCATGAACTTCGATAAAAACTACTCCAGAAGCTGTAGCCGGCAATTGTTCAAGAATGGCAGCTATTACAGGTATGCCCGTCGCATCTGCAACCAGCAAATACCAGTCGGCCTCAGGAAACAGATGACTCGTTTTTGCTTTCATGGCAACCCCCAGTTTGTCTCCCGGCCGGGCATTTATAGCCCAGGCAGATGCTGGCCCCTGATCACCATGCGCAACAAAATCGATGATCATTTCTTTACGCTCAAGATCGATCCCCCGGTGCGTATAAGTACGTACAATCGGCCTTAAAGCTTCTGGCGGATGGTTCCATGTGCCTTTCTCATAATCAAACTCTGGAAAATATACTTGTTCAACTCCTGCAGGAGGTATAAATATTTTATTATTTACGCCAACAGTTACTTCTGCAAATTTAGGCACGTCATCGCCTGTCAGCGTCACTCTGATATAATGCGGATTTATATATTTTTTATATTTTAAGATCAATTCAGCCTGAATAACCGCTGGTTTACTTTGTTGTTCACTCATCGTTCTCTATTTTTTTAGCCCGGGAAATCCAGACTAATAGTGCCTGCGTTACCCATGCCCTTTCGGCATGGGTAAACAGGGCTTGTTTCTTATGGCCTATGGATGCCAGGGCTGGGTAAACCCTTCTGCATAATGTAAACGCATAAATTTTGTATCACCTTTTAACGAGAGCAAATCTTGTAAAAATATTCTTATTTAGAAAGGTTCTAAATGAATTAACTGATTCTATGACAATAAAACTACAATTGAGTTGATTATCAATACGAAACAGTACGGAGGAAAATTATGACTATTACTTGCGTAAATTATCATTTGAATACTACGATCCGTTATTTATCCTCTTTTCCAGGATTCAAATTTTCTTCTTGAAGATTTTAGGTAGCATTAATGAGCATCGGTTCGAGTGTCCTTTCTTTGAATACAATCCCGGACCCAGAGTCCGAAAAACTTTTGAATCCATCAAGGCCTTTTATTTTTTCAAGTTCTACGTTCAGATGCGGATCGGACTTTATCATCGATAAAACTGCAGGATCATCTCTCCAGAGATCAGACAAAACGATAACGCCATTATCCAGTCCGAGAGCGATCAATTCAGAAACCCTGGTATTGGCAAATATATGTTCTGGCTTTCTGAAATATTCATTATTGAGCTGAAGATATTTACCGGTAATCCATGAAGCTGCTTTTTCGCTCTTCACACCGATCTTGCCGTCCTGAACACCAAGCTCATTTAAAAAGTTATGTATTTCAACAATGTCGATAAGACCAAAATGATATAAATCCCTGATAGTATAATCTATCCTGTCTGCACACAGAGCAGGAAGAGGCATATCAAGCAAGGTATGCCCGGGGTCTTCGAGCACAGAAGTGCTGAATCCATAATTAGAGAGGATGGACGGTATAGTGGATTTTGCAATTACTTCTTCGAAAATTTGTTCATGATAATCTTCTCCCTTCTGTTTCAGCACATAATCGATAACATGGGAAAAAGCGGTATGGGAAACATCGTGTAAGAGGCCGGCGACCTGTTCTTTCAGATTACCCCCTAGTGTCCTCACAAGAAGCATAACTCCTATAGAATGTTCATACCTACTGTGACCAGCATTTGGAGAGACCAAAAAAGTGGCACCTCCCTGATGAACACTTTTTAATCTTTGAACTGGTGCTGAATTTATGAGATCACCTAATATAGGTTCAAGTTCGAAATTACCGTAAAAAATATCGCTTGTCATCATAATACAAATATAATGCTTCCAAAAATGGTGGTGATGAAAGATCGATTTTTATTCCAGCTGATCCATTTAAATGGCGAAAGCAAATTAGGGCTTGAAACAAAAAAAGGCAAGCGACCGTTTTACCGTGCTTGCCTTTTGGCTCCCTCTGCTGGGCTCGAACCAGCGACCCTCTGATTAACAGTCAGATGCTCTAACCAGCTGAGCTAAGAAGGAGTGCTGGTCATTTTAAAATTTATGCAATCTTAAAATGATAAATTGCAATTTTAATACTTCAATAAAAGGCATAGCCCTCTACTTTAACAGAAAAAGTCTCTCAGCGTTGCTGAAAGACTTTTATTCTGCTCCCGAAGCTGGGCTCGAACCAGCGACCCTCTGATTAACAGTCAGATGCTCTAACCAGCTGAGCTATTCGGGAGTATTCCTGGTTAACCAAAACGTCCTTTTCATGTTAGTGAAGCACCATATGGTTCGTTCGTTTTGGGAATGCAATATTAGGGCTTTTAAATTATTTATGCAATATTTGTAGTGAAAAAAAATGAAATAATTTTAAATAAAAACATATGAGCCTGATTATCATAGGAAGTGTAGCATTTGATGCGATAGAGACACCCTTCGGAAAAACTGATAAAATCGTAGGTGGAGCAGCAACCTATGCCAGTTTAGCCGCTTCTTACTTCTGCAAAAACGTCAAAATTGTTGGCGTTGTCGGTGACGATTTTCATCAGAATGACATTGACACCCTTAACCAGCATGGAATTGACACCACTGGATTGCAGATTAAAGCTGGTGAAAAATCATTCTTCTGGTCTGGAAAATACCACAATGATATGAACAGCCGTGATACACTGGTTACAGAATTAAATG
>Ga0247805_1001332_pt1 | contig 11933 bp, 11 predicted proteins | sample UWRJL044104R1_FD_180930 | JGI IMG/M metagenome (GOLD analysis project Ga0247805, IMG submission 180930) | Plant litter microbial communities from Arlington Agricultural Research Station in Wisconsin, United States - UWRJ-L044-104R-1 | ecosystem: Environmental > Terrestrial > Plant litter >...
GATTATTTTTCAGCATCATCGCACAAAGTGCCGGTGTTAAAGTCAAAGCCACAATACCCGAAAGGATAATTGCTGTTGCCATCGTAATCGAAAACTGTCTGTAGAAAACACCAACAGGACCTGACATAAACGCAACCGGTATAAATACTGCCGCCATTAAGAACGTAATGGCAATAATTGCCCCCGCAATTTCGTGCATAGCTTTTTTAGTGGCTTTAAATGGCGACAGATGTTCTTCTTCCATCTTGGCGTGAACAGCTTCGATAACTACAATCGCATCATCGACGACGACTCCAATTGCCAAAACCAACGCAAACAAGGTTATTAAGTTCAGTGAAATATCGAAAAAGGTCATGAACACAAAAGTTCCTATCAGCGAAACGGGTACTGCAATTGCCGGAATAACTGTCGAACGCCAGTCTCCCAGGAAAAGAAACACTACCAATCCTACCAAAATAAAGGCTTCGATCAACGTGTGAATTACTTTTTCTATTGAAGCATCTAAGAATTTAGAAACGTCATACGAAATTTCATAATCCATTCCTTTTGGAAATTTCGTTTTAATTTTTTCCAGTTTGGCTTTTACATCTTCAATAACCTGATTCGCATTAGAACCAAAAGATTGTTTCAATACAATAGCCGCAGATGGTCTTCCGTTTAGGTTCGAATAAATATCGTACATCGAACTTCCAAATTCTACTTTAGCAATATCTTTCAAACGCAAAAGTTCTCCGTTACTGCTTGACCTTACTACAATATTTTCGTATTGTTCTTTGGTTGTAAATCGTCCTGAATATTTCAATACATATTCAAACGCCTGAGAACGTTTGCCGGAACTTTCACCCGTTTTACCTGGTGACGCTTCTAAACTTTGGCTTGATAATGCCTCCATTACTTCATCTGCAGATATTTTGTAAGCCAGCATTCGGTCCGGTTTTAGCCAGATACGCATGGCATATTCACGTGTACCTAAGATATCTCCGGATCCAACACCGTTTACCCTTTTTAATTCTGACAATACATTAATATCAGCATAGTTGTATAAGAACTTCATGTCGGTATTTTTATCCGTACTGTAAAGATTTACATACATCAGCATACTCGGAACTTCACGGGTAATCTTAACCCCTTCTCTAATTACTAATGGCGGTAATTTATTTGTAACTGAAGCCACACGGTTCTGAACGTTAATAGCAGCCTGATTGGGATCGGTTCCTAAACTAAATACGAGTTGTATACTTCCTTCACCGTCATTTCCGGCGTCAGAAGTCATGTATTTCATTCCGGGAACCCCATTCAATGCTCTTTCCAGAGGAATAATAACCGATTTGATCATCAACTCCCCATTTGAACCCGGATAATCTACTGTTACGTTCACCATCGGTGGAGAAATCGAAGGGAACTGGGTAATAGGCAAATTCAAAACTGACAATACCCCTAAAAAGACAATGATCAGCGATATTACTATCGACAGAACGGGTCTTTGTATAAATTTATCAAACATTTATTTATTTATTTTTTAATGTTAAACCTATTCTGCTTTTAAGCGTAAATTATTGATTACCTTTTGTGGAGCGATGTAAGCAAAATGAATGTTATCATTTTCCTTTACTTTCTGAACACCATCAAGTAGAATTCTATCTTTTTGAGTAAGTCCGCTGCTTATTACATATAAATCCGGAATTTCACCTGTAATTGTAATTTCTCTGGAACTCACTTTATTGTTTTTATCAACAATAAAAACATACTTTTTATCCTGAATTTCATAGGTTGCTTTTTGCGGAATCACAATAGCATTCTTCAACGGAACAAGCATCTGTACTTTTCCGGTTTCTCCGTTTCTAAGTAATTTTCCGGTGTTTGCAAATCTGGCTCTAAAAGCAATATTTCCGGTTTCATTGTCGAATTCACTTTCGATTACTTCAACATTTCCTTTGTATTTGAAAGATTCTCCGTTGGCCAAAAGCAAATTAACTTTAGTTTCTGCACGGTCTTTTACATCGGTTTGGTATTGAAGATATTCCGGTTCAGAAACGTTAAAATAAGCAAACATCTGACTGTTGTCTGAAAGGCTCGTCAACAATTCGCCTTCGTCAATAAGACTTCCTAGTTTTAAAGGAATTCTGTCGATTGTTCCATCAAACGGAGCTCTGATTTCGGTAAAGGATAAATGAAGTTTTGCCAGTGCCACTTCTGCTTTTGCTGATTGCAATTTTGCCTGTGCCACCGCCTGTTCGTTTCTGGAAACTATATTTTTATCGGCTAATGTTTTGGCATTCAGCAATTCGATTTCGGCCGATTTTTGTTCTGCCTGCGCTTTTAGCAATTCGGCTTCGTACATTTTAGGCATGATTCTGAACAAGATCTGGCCTGCTTTTACGAACTGGCCTTCATCCACATAAATATTTTGCAGAAAACCTTTTTCTAAGGCACGAATTTCTATGTTTCGAACAGAGCGGATCTGCGAAACATACTCTTTGGTAAACGAAGTGTCCATTTTTACAGGGCTGGTCACTGTAAATTTTTCCGTTTCTTCTTTATCTTCTTTTTTTGATGTACAACTGGTTAGGCACAACAAGGCTAATAAGCCTGTTAACACGACTATTCTTTTCATGGTATAAAAATGGAAATTAAGCGAATGAATGTTAGGAATATGAAATTCCTTAGAGGTAGTGAAACATCAGTCGCCAGAATAAAACGTGACTTGCCACAATGAAGCAGTGTTCTAAAAATAAAACTCAGGATTATGCAGGATCACGCTATGGTAACCGATGTATAAACAGAATCAAATTCTTAAAACTCTGTGTGTAATGTAAATTGGATTGGATTGGCCACAAGAAGACCCGAAAATTTCAAAATGATTACAGGAAACGGAAATAATCTGACGGGAAAATGTCAAATACCATTGGTCCAGTAAACTATTATAAGAAGTAAAATTTTTATTGGAAAGCAGGCTTTTTTTAACATCATCATTCCCGGAAAAATCTTCTTCCGAATCCACGTCAGCATCTTCAATTATAGAAGTGTTTCGTTCCTGACCGGTAAATTTTATACGATGTTTTTTATCAACACTGTGAACTGGTGCTTTCTGATGGGTTTCAGCATGTACGTACTGCCCTCCGCCTAACAGAAGGAAGTTCATAAATATCATTAGTGCAAACCATCTTTTCATATCGGGAGCGAAAGTAATCAAAGTCGGGAAACAAAAAAAGAAATTTTAGTAAGGTTTAACAACTTAAATCAGCGAAAACGTTTTCATTCGCTATTCTGCACAAACTTTTCATATTACTTTATTTTATGCAAATGAATTCCTTAAAGAAGTTAGTTTTCTTTAATCATTTCATAAAAACAAACATAACTTGCAAAACAAAATATTTGCTATATTCGTCTCGTAAAATATTAATATAACCCCAAATTAATTTTATGAAACACCTATTATTAGCACTATTTTTATTGACAGTATGCCCAAACTGGGCACAATCCGCCACCGGCTATTTTGACAAAGCCCTAAAAAAAGCAGAAGCCCGCAATTTCAAAGGAGCGATTGCAGATTACACAAAAGCAATCAGCATGAATTCACAGTTCGTGGAAGCCTATCAGAACAGAGGAGTTGCCAAATATAATCTAAACGATTACAAAGGAGCACTCGCTGATTTCAATAAAGCAATCGAATTGGATTCTATGAATTCTGATGCCTTTACAGGCAGGGCAAACGTCAATTACAAATTATTAAATTACAAGGAAACTATTGCAGACTGTTCTTCCTGCATTGGTTTAAATCCAAAGGATTATATTGCCTACAATTTAAGAGCTTTGGCGTATAATAAAGTCGGAGACAAGAAAAACTGCTGTAACGATTTTACGAAAGCCATTGAATTAGGAAGCACAAGTGCTATTAAAAACAGGGCTACTTTTTGTAAAAAATAAAACCTAACTCTTTAGAAAACAATCTGTGTTCTGTTTTTTCACAGATTGTTTTTTCAAACTTTAAGGTTATCTTGTTTTAATCATATTTTATTCTACATTTGTTTATCCAAAAATAAAAAATGATAAACAATATTAAGACAGTTTTCAGCATTAAAGATCTTGAAAATTTATCAGGAATAAAAGCGCATACCATTCGCATCTGGGAGAAAAGATACAATGTCCTGGAACCAATGCGAACAGATACTAATATCAGGCTTTATAACATTCAAAGCCTTCAAAAGCTGCTTAATATTACATTGCTTCATGAATACGGATATAAAATATCCAAAATTGCTACTTTCCCAGAAGAAAAAATACCACAATTAGTAAGGGAAATTATTTCTAAGAAAAACTCACAAAATTATGCCATCAATTCCTTTAAAATGGCAATGATGAATTTTGATCAGGAAATTTTCTTCAACACTTTTGACTGGCTGATTTCAGAAAAGTCATTTAAGGAAGTTTTTAAAGACCATTTTCTCCCTTTGCTGAAAGAACTTGGACTGTTATGGCAATCGCAAACGATAAGCCCAGCCAATGAACATTTCATGAGCCATCTTATCCAGCAGAAAATATTAATCTACACCGAAGAACTTCAAATACTGAAACCTACAAAAACAGACAAGGTATTTGTGCTTTCACTGCCTGTAAATGAAATTCATCAAATTGGGTTATTGTACCTTCAATATGAAATTTTACTAAAAGGCTATAAAACCATTTATCTGGGCGAAAGTATGCCTATCGAAAATCTGGAAGATCTGACAAAGCATTTTAATACGATAACCTTTGTTACTTTCATGACTATTCAGCCAGACCACAGCATCGTCAACCAATATGTAAAAAAGATGGAGCAGAAATTGCTTTTGAAAAATAACGAAATCTGGCTCATGGGACAAATGGCAAAACACATTGAAAGACAGCATTTATCAGAAAGGACCTTTGTTTTCGACTCGATTGAAGAAACAATTAATAAAATATAATTTATTTTGTTTAAAGTTTTTGTACATTTGTTAGACAAATGAAAAAAACTATAGCAATAATAGGTTCAGGTTTCTCTTCGCTGGCAGCTTCCTGTTACCTGGCACAGCAAGGTCATGACGTAACAATATACGAAAAAAACAGCAGTATTGGAGGGCGGGCAAGACAATTTAAAAGCAATGGTTTTACTTTTGACATGGGACCGAGCTGGTACTGGATGCCGGATGTTTTTGAACGGTTCTTTAACGACTTCAACAAACAGACAGCGGATTTTTATGAACTCATCAAGCTGAATCCCGCTTATCGGGTTTATTTTGGCATAAATGATTTTATCAGCATTTTTGATAATTTAGAAGAAATTATTTCCACTTTTGAATCTATCGAAATAGGAAGCGGTAAAAAACTACAGTCGTTTATTAATCATGCGAAAAGCAATTATGATATTGCCATAAAGGATCTGGTCTATCGTCCGGGAGTTTCTCCTCTGGAACTGATTACTCCCAAAACAGCCTTAAAACTGGGTCAGTTTATCACTAATGTAAGCGCTGATATCCGAAAGGAATTCAAAAACGAAAGACTCATCCAGATTCTGGAATTTCCTGTTCTGTTTTTAGGTGCAAAACCTTCGAAAACGCCTTCATTTTATAATTTTATGAATTATGCCGATTTTGGCCTGGGCACCTGGCACCCTAAAACCGGAATGTTCGATGTCGTTCGCGGTATCGAAAAACTAGCAATGGAACTGGGTGTGACTATCAAAACAAATGCAGTAATCGAAAAAATAATTGTCGAAAACAAAACGGCAATCGGAATTCAGATCAACGGCGAATTTATTCCTGCTAATATTGTGGTAAGCGGTGCCGATTATCAGCATTCTGAAACGCTTCTGGAAGAAGAACACCGGGCTTACTCAGAAAAATATTGGGAAAGCCGTGTTTTCGCACCATCATCCCTCCTCTTTTTTATTGGTTTCGATAAAAAAATAGAGAACATTTCACATCATGCCTTATTTTTTGATGTTGATTTCAATCAGCATGCCGCTGATATTTACGATAGTCCCAAATGGCCGGACGAACCATTATTTTATGCTAATTTCCCGTCTAAAACAGATGCAACTGCTGCACCGGAAGGAATGGAAAGTGGATTTTTCCTAATACCATTAGCACCAGGAATTCAGGATAGCGAGGCACTTCGGGAAGAGTATTTTGAAAAAATAATCACTCGTTTTGAGCAACTTACGCAACAAAAAATTAAAAATAGCATTATATTTAAGAGATCATTCTGCAAAAACGACTTTGTAACAGATTACAATGCCTACAAAGGAAATGCATACGGAATGGCGAATACATTATTGCAGACCGCTTTTTTACGACCAAAATTGAAAAGTAAAAAAGTAAAGAATTTATATTTTACAGGACAATTAACCGTTCCCGGTCCGGGTGTTCCTCCTGCCTTAATTTCAGGAAAACTGGTTGCTGAGCTAATTAAAAAATCTATCAAATCATAGAAAATGAAATCACTATTTGACACGGTATCTTTCAAATGCAGCAAGCTGGTTACCAAAAACTACAGCACCTCTTTTTCGCTGGCGGTTTATATGTTATCGCCGAGTATTCGCGATGCTATTTACAGCGTTTATGGTTTTGTACGTTTTGCTGATGAAATTGTTGACTCTTTCCATGATTATGACAAAGAAAATCTCATCAACGATTTCGAAAAAGAATACTATAAGGCAATGGAATCCGGCATTAGCCTGAATCCAATTTTGAACTCGTTTCAGCAAACGGTCAAACAATACAATATTACAGATGACCTTATTCAGGCCTTTTTGAAAAGCATGAAACTGGATCTGGTAAAATCGACTTACAACACCCAAACCGAATATGAAGATTATATCTACGGATCTGCTGACGTAGTAGGTTTGATGTGTTTGAAAGTTTTTGTGAAAGGAAATGAACAAAAATACGAACAGCTGAAACAGGAAGCCATGCGATTGGGATCGGCATTTCAGAAAGTAAATTTCCTTAGGGATTTAAAAGATGATAATCTGGTTTTGAACCGAACTTATTTTCCGGGAGTCGATTTGAATTCTTTTGATGAGGACGCGAAATGCAGTATCATCAACGAAATCGAAGAAGATTTCAGAGTCGCTTATGAAGGAATTGTCAGATTGCCAATTGAAGCACAATTTGGTGTTTATACGGCCTTCGTATATTACAAAAAGCTGCTGAAGAAACTGAAAAACACTCCTTGCCATAAAATTGGAAATGCAAGAATCCGGGTTTCCAATTATACCAAAGCCGGTCTTTTAGCGCAATCTTTTGTAACTTACAAATTAAAATTAGTCTAAGGATTCAATCAAAAAAAATAAAACAAAATGATTTCTTTTTTAATCTTTTTAGGGGTTTTTCTGTTCATGGAGTGTATTACATGGCTTACGCACAAGTACATCATGCACGGATTGATGTGGTATTTTCACGCTGATCACCACCAGCCGAAATATGAAAACACTTTTGAACGAAACGATGTTTTCTTTGTCATTTTTGCCATTCCAAGTATTGTGTTGTTTTATTTTGGCGTTCAGGGCGATTTCAATTACCTGTTTTTTGTCGCTTGCGGCATCACTACTTATGGTATCTGTTATTTTTTGATCCACGATGTTTTAATTCATCAGCGTTTTAAATGGTTCAAAAACACTAAAAACAAATATCTGATTGGTCTTCGAAAAGCACATAAAATCCACCACAAACATCTCGGAAAAGAACATGGGGAATGTTTCGGAATGTTATTTGTTCCTTTCAAATATTACAAAATGTAAAATGATTTGGGCGTTACCCAAGGGTCGGGCTAATCAGTTAAGGGATATTACCGTCAGTTCGAGTGTTTTGTTTAAAAAATGCGATAGCTTTTTTTAAACAAAATGTATCGAGAATCTTGTTATTAAAAGCTTCTCGATACAATTTTTAATCATAAAGCTATCGCATTATTATTAAAAATCACTCGAAGTGACGAATGAAAATTTCTTAACTTAATGACTTGGGGTCGAGGTTTTCACTCCCTAGTGCAAACGTAACCAAGAACTATTCGCAAAAAATATTTCATGAAAATATATAAAATAGAAACCGTTCAGCATCTTAACGCCACTATTGAAGAATGCTGGGACTTTTTTTCGAGTCCAAAAAACCTTCAAACCATTACACCTAATGACATGAGCTTCGAAATTCAGGATTTTGATGGTAAGCGTATGTATCCCGGACAAATTATAACCTACACGTTGAAACCTTTGTTCGGAATTAAAATTAATTGGGTTACCATTATTACCATTTCTCAGGAAAACCAATATTTCATAGACGAACAGCGTTTTGGTCCTTACGCTTTATGGCACCACAAACACTTTTTTGAACCGGCAGAAAATGGCGGAACAAAAATGACAGATATTGTACATTATGCCATTCCTTTTGGATTTCTGGGACGAATCATGAATACATTAGTTGTAAATAAAAAGATTAATGGCATTTTTGACTTTCGCCGCACCAAAATCGAGGAATTGTTCAATTCGAAATTATAATTATAGATTTTAAGTTTAAACACATAGAAACATAGATTCTCTTAGTGGTTAAAGGCTTTTCACTTATATAAAAACACATAGCTATGTGTTGAGAAATGTGTTTCTCTTTTATGCCCTTTTCCCGGAAATTAAAAGCTATGTGCCTATGTGTTAAAAGATATTCAGTAAAAACTCATACAATGGCAAAACAAAAAGTTTCCTTTTTCTGGTTCCGACGCGATTTGCGTTTAGAAGACAATACAGGTTTGTTTCATGCCTTGCAATCAGATTTTCCTGTAATTCCTCTTTTTATCTTTGATGATGATATTCTGGACAATCTTCCTAAAGAGGATGCCAGAGTAAGCTTTATTTATGATTCACTTGAAAAAATAAACACGGAACTTAAAACAATTAATTCCTCACTTTTAATCAAAAAAGGAAAAACATTTGAAGTATGGAATTCGCTTATTGCCGAATTCGACATTCAAAATATTTTTTTTAATAAGGATTATGAACCGTATGCCATCAAACGTGATCTGGCCATTGGTGAATTGTTACAACAAAATAATATCGAAGCCTTTTCTTTTAAAGATCATGTGATTTTTGAAGAAAAAGAAATAACAAAAGGGGACGGACTTCCGTACACGATTTACACACCCTACAAAAACAAATGGCTGGAGAAATATCATCTTTCAGGGCAAGCACCTGAATATGATACAAAAGCATTATTGAGCAGCTTTGCAAAAACACAATTTCCATTTCCTGAATTGTCCAAAATTGGTTTTGAGAGAAGTACAATAAAAGTCATTCCTCATAACTTAACGCAGATTGGGAATTATAAGGAAATCCGTGATTTTCCGGCTTTGGATGGCACTTCTTATTTGTCTCCGCATTTGCGTTTTGGAACGGTCAGTATCCGAAAATTGGTGAACTGGGCGAATCGTAAAAACCAGACTTTTTTAAGCGAACTGATTTGGAGAGAATTTTTCATTCAGATTCTGTTTAGTTTTCCGAAATGTGTCAATCATAATTTCAAGCCGGCTTATGATGGAATCCAATGGCGCAATAATGAAGATGATTTTAAACGCTGGTGTTCCGGAACTACCGGATATCCGATGGTTGATGCAGGAATGAGGCAACTCAATGAAACCGGTTACATGCACAACCGTGTGCGTATGGTGGTGGCGAGTTTTTTATGCAAACACTTATTAATTAACTGGCAATGGGGAGAAGCGTATTTTGCAGAGAAATTATTAGATTTTGAATTGGCCTCCAACGTAGGCAACTGGCAATGGGCTGCCGGAACTGGCTGTGATGCTGCGCCCTATTTCAGGGTTTTTAATCCCGAAATCCAACTAAAGAAATTCGACGAAAAAGGAATCTACATACGCAAATGGATTCCAGAATTTGATTTGGGTTATAATGAACCGATGGTTGATCATGCTTTTGCGAGAGATCGGGCTATTGCTACTTATAAGGCTGGGATTATTAAGTAAAGTTCATGTTTTTGTTTAGAAAACTTATGAAAATGAGTGTTTCAGTGAAACGCAAAATTGTTAATATAAAAACCAACTTTCCATAAAGCCAGTTGCCAAATCCGTTGTAATAGTTGTGTGCGTTCGTATTTCAATTTCCAACTACAACTCCAACAATATCAGATTTATTTATAAAACCTGTATATCTTGAATCTTCGGAATTATCTCTATTATCTCCAATTACAAAAATTTTTCCTTCAGGAATTTTTAACGGACCAAAATTGTCTTTGTTCCAATTATGCTTAAAAATCTCATTTATTGTTTTATCAAATTTCCCTTTTTCGTCAATTACTCTTTTAGAAGTTAATCCATATTTTTCGGCGATTAAATCTTCTAAAGTTGTTCTTACATTGTTTTCGGCAATCATAAAAGCAAAATTTTCATCTGAAATTTTTTCTTTTAGTTTTATGTTATCATATTCTTGTTTTGATATTTGGTAAAAATGAATATGCTCAAATTCCTTATCAATATTTTTTTCGTTTAGATAAACAATTCCATTTTTAATTTCAATTATATCATTTTCCATTCCGCAAAGTTTATGAACTCTAATTTGCTTTCCAGAAAATTTATCTTCGTATTTATAACAAACAAAATCTCCAATTTTTGGACTAATTAAATTAGATACAAAAAACCTTGAATTCATTTTTAAATTTGGGTCATTTGCAGTTGTTGGATTTTTATACGCTTTCAATATCCCCGTTTGTGCAATTATAGAATATGAAATAAATAATATCCCAAATGTTAATAATACAATTTTTAGCTTTTTATTCATTTTTTATAAAGTTTTGTGTTTCAACGCTTTTTTGGTAATATGATGCACTACTTCCATAAGGGATGGATGTAGAGCGGTTCCGTTCAACAGGAGCTTCATTGTTAGCTTTTCAAGCCCAACGAAACTCTCGCTGTTGGCGGTAGGTTTTTTTCTACACTTTTTTCAACATCAATATATATTCTTCATTTTCTTTTTCAAAATTTTTATAACGCTTACCATTAAAATCTAATAAGATTTCTATGTTATTTTCGTTAATATATTTTAAAATTCCCTTTATTCGCCCTTTCTCAATTTTGGTTTCTTTTTCTATTGCAATTAAATCAATCCAAATCGGATTTTTAGCAAAATCAACTTCATATTTCAGTTCTGCTTTTATTCCATTTATCATAAAATTTTCACCACCAATTATTTCACCATTTACAGTTAAAGAAACATTTTTATCTTCTATGAAAATTAAGTCAGATTTGTTTTTCGAAAAGTCTGTTCCGTTCCATTTTCCAATTAAGGTTTAGCTATTTTGCGAGTTTACTTTAATTGCACAAAATGATAAAAAGACTAAGAGTAAAATTGTTTTATATTTTTTCATAGTGAAGCTCTAGTATGATTCGTTTTTTCGTGTAAACTTATCGCCAATGCCTTGGTGCCACAGCGGGTTTGGGACTAAATTAAGCCCATTATTTGGATTTGCCAAATCATCCCAAATACAAAACCAATTTTCCATTAAGACAGTTGCTCACTCTGGTGCTCGTTTGCAACGAGTACCTACTTAAATTATGAAAACAAAACATAGCGTTTGCAACGCGTATCACTAAACAGAAGCATTTTTAAAACAAATACTTCTGCTTTTTTATTCCGTAATTTTCTTATAAATTATATATTTGAAGAAAAAGAATGTCTGAGAAATATAAAGTTATTGATAGTACGGTTCCAACTTTTATTACCATTACAATTGTAGATTGGGTAGATTTGTTTGTGCGACCCATCTATTGTAATATCTTAGACGAGTCGCTAAATTATTGTATCAAAGAAAAAGCATTGACTGTACACGCTTATGTATATATGAGCAGCCATATCCATTTAATTGTTACCGCTTTTGATGGGGAACTGCAAAATGTCGTTCGTGATTTTAAAAAAT
>Ga0247805_1001335_pt1 | contig 11920 bp, 10 predicted proteins | sample UWRJL044104R1_FD_180930 | JGI IMG/M metagenome (GOLD analysis project Ga0247805, IMG submission 180930) | Plant litter microbial communities from Arlington Agricultural Research Station in Wisconsin, United States - UWRJ-L044-104R-1 | ecosystem: Environmental > Terrestrial > Plant litter >...
ACCGTCCACTGCCCGTTGCTGCCAACGCGAGCCGTGACGGGGGTCGCCGAGCCATCGAAGGAGACCTCGATCGTGTGGCGAGTGCCGCCGAAGGGCAGCGACCCCGCGACATCCGAACCGAAAGGAATCGACTCGCCCTCAGACGGGTTGGCAACGGTCGGGGTGGCCACCTCGACGGCGAGCTCCCAGGTCGAGCCGAGGCGCTTAGCGACGCTCGCCTTTGCCGAGCTTGACGAGGTCAGCGGAAAGAAGCCGCTGATCTTTTTGCCATTCGCGTTGCTGCAGCTCGAGCCGAAACTGCTCCACGAGTTGACGCCGATCGCGTAGTCACCCATCAGCGCAGAGCCACCGCTGTCGCCGCCGAGCATGCAGCCGTCCATAACGATGCTGTTGATCGTGCCCTTGACGCCGCCGACGGCCGCCGCGTAGTTGACGGCGAGGATCTCGCCGCAGGTCCAGCCGGTGGTTGCGCCCGACTTGCAGGCTTCGGCGCCGACAATCGCGACGACCTGGTCGTAGACGGGCGTGAGGCTTCCCTGGCCCGCGGCGGACTGCCCCTCGCGCACGGTCGGCCCGTTCAACCAGGTCTTGCCTGCGCCGCCGTAGGTGATGAGACCGGCGTCCTGGCTCGACCCGACCTTGAAGCTGCCGGCGACGGGCTTGCCGAGCGTGCGGCTGCCCAGGAAGGATCCGCCGTAGTAGGTGGGTTTGTCTTGCGCACGCGTGACGTAGTAACCGTTGTTCTTGATCGACGGGCTTGTGCAGTGGCCGGCCGTCACGAGGATGTCTCGGCCGGTGCCCACACCGTGCCCGTTGAAGCCGATCGAGCAGCGGTAGGTGCCCGCAGCACTCTCCCAGAAGATGGCGTCGCCGCCGGAAGCAGAATCAGTTTCCGCAAGGCGAGCGCCGGTGAGGTCGAACGTCGGCGTCTTCGGGGCGCCGATCTTAGCCGTCGCGCCGAGGCGTGTGACAACCGCGGCGGCCGCGGCATCGGCGACGTTGATTGTGAGGCGGGTGCCATCCATTCGTGAACCGAGTACCGGCACTCCGGCCGTCTTGAGTGACGCAATCGTCATGCCGGCATTGCGGGCGGCGTCGGCCTGCGCGAGGTATTCACTGGGAGTTAGCCCCACATCGGAGTCAAGAGCCTCGACGAGCGCGTCGGGAAGCCTCGCAGCCTGGCTTTTGTACGCCGACGGAGCGTAACTCGACATCGGAACAAGCGGCTCGGGCTCGGAAACCGCCTGCGCGGCGCTGACGGGAATCACTGTTGCCACTGCAACGCCCACAAGCAGCGCAGTAAGTGCCATGGAACAAACCCGCATGGTGCCCCCGAAGAGTGGCTGGAGAAGACAAAGCTGTCCACTGTTCGCAAGTATGGCCTACAAAAGTTCGACGCGGCCACGATTGGTTACAAGTAGAATCGCCCGGTGAGAATCGTGGTCACCGGCGGCGCCGGATTCATCGGGTCAAACTTCGTTCGACGTGTGCTCACCGACGCCTATCCGCAGTTCGCTGGGGCATCGGTTGTTGTTCTCGACGCACTCACCTACTCGGGCAACCTCGCCAACCTCGCTTCGGTCAGCGGGTCAGACCGGTACTCGTTCGTTCACGGCGACATCCGTGACCCCGCGGTGCTCGCCCAGGTCATTCCCGGCGCGGACGCGGTCGTGCACTTCGCCGCCGAGTCCCACGTCGACCGCTCGGTACTCGACTCCTCGATCTTCGTCGAGACCAACGTGCTCGGCACCCAGCGCCTGCTCGACGCCGCGCTGCACGCGGGAGTTCGCAAGTTCGTGCACGTCTCGACCGACGAGGTCTACGGCTCGATCGCCTCGGGCTCGTGGAACGAAGACCGCCCCCTCGAACCCAATTCCCCATACTCGGCCTCCAAGGCGGGCAGCGACCTGCTCGCGCGCAGCTACTTTCGAACGCACGGTTTGGATGTCTCGATCACCAGGTGTTCGAACAACTACGGGCCGTACCACTTTCCTGAAAAGGTCATTCCGCTCTTCGTCACGAACCTCATCGATGACAAGCACGTGCCGCTCTACGGCGACGGCGGCAACATCCGCGACTGGCTGCACGTCGACGACCACTGCGCCGGCATAGCCCTTGTGCTCGCTGGCGGTCGCGCCGGCGAGGTCTACAACATCGGTGGTGGAACCGAGCTGAGCAACCGCGAACTCACCGGCCTGCTGCTCGAGGCAACCGGTCGCGACTGGTCGTACGTCGACGCCGTCGAAGACCGCAAGGGCCACGACCTGCGCTACAGCGTCGACATCGGCAAGATCTCGCGCGAGCTCGGCTACGCACCGCAGGTTCCGTTCGCCGAGGGGCTCGCCGACGTTGTGCAGTGGTACCGCGACAACCGTTCCTGGTGGGAACCGCTCAAGGACCGCGCCGCGCTGTGAGTTCACACGCACAGACCCGCTATTTGATCACCGGCGCGTCCGGCATGCTCGGCTCCGACCTCGTTGCGGCGCTTGCCGGTCGCGACGTCACGGCCCTCAGTCGCGCCGACCTGGACATCACCGACCCCGATGCCGTAATGGCTGCCGTTGCCGGCCACGACGTCGTTCTCAACACAGCCGCCTACACACGAGTGGACGACGCGGAGACCGACGAGGCGACAGCGACGCTCGTCAACGGAACCGCTCCGGGGTATCTGGCCGCTGCGGCAGCCGCCGCTGGCGCCACCCTCGTGCAGTATTCGACCGACTACGTCTTCGACGGAACGGGCACATCACCGTACGAGGAGGATGCGCCGTTGCATCCACTCAATGCATACGGTCGGTCGAAGGCGGCCGGTGAACGCGCTGCACTCGACGCAAATCCGTGGCGCACGATCGTCTTGCGCACCGCCTGGATCTACGGCGCACACGGCCCAAACTTTGCGAGCACAATGCTGCGGCTAGCTGCCGAGCGCGACACCCTGAGCGTTGTCACCGACCAGGTCGGCCAGCCCACCTGGACGATGGATCTCGCGCGCCAGACCATCGCCCTTCTCGACGCCGGTGTTGTCGCCGGGGTGTACCACGCGACCAACTCGGGAACCGCGAGCTGGTTCGAGTTCGCGCAGGCCGTGCTCGAAGGCGCTGGGCTTGATCCTGATAGGGTCAAACCGACCGAAAGTACGAGTTTTGTGCGCCCTGCCCCGCGGCCGGCGTACTCCGTCCTCGGTCACGATGCGTGGGGACTAACCGGAATCGCCCCGATGCGACCCTGGCGCGAAGCGCTCGGTGAGGCACAAAAAACTGAAATCTTTGGAGCGCAATGACAACCCTGAGAGTCATCGTCGACCAGATTCTTGCACCCGTGCCCGGAGGCATCGGCCGCTACACCGAGGAGCTCACGCGCGAGCTCATCGCGACGGCTCCCCCCGGGTGCCAGGTCGAGGGTGTTGTGTCGAGCTCGCCCGAGAGCGACTACAAGCGTCTTATGGAGCTTCTCCCCGGCCTCAAGCAGCTGCACAAGTCGTCGCTCGCGCGTCGCGAGATGATGGCCGCGTGGCAGTACGGCTTCACGCGCATCCCCGGCTCGGGCATGCTGCACTCGCCGAGCCTGCTCGCCCCGCTGTCGCGCCACGACCGCCTGCACAACCAGGGCAGCCAGGTCGTTGTGACGATCCACGACGTTGTGCCGTGGACGCACCCCGAGACCCTCACCCCGCGCGGAGTCAACTGGCACAAGGCGCTCGCCAATCGCGCCTTCAAGTACGCGGACGCCGTCGTCGTCGACACCCACGCCGTCGCGGGCCAGCTTGCGGAGATTCTCGACTTCGGCGACCGCATCCGTGTCATCGAGGCAGCGGTGAGCCCCAAGTTGACGCTGCCCTCGGATGCCGACGCTCGCGCCGAAGCTCTCGGTCTGCCTGAGCGGTACATCCTCAGCGTCGGAACCCTCGAGCCGCGCAAGGGAATCGAGCCGCTCATCCGCTCGCTCGCGCACCCCGATGCGGTCGACCTCCCGCTGCTCATCGTTGGCCCTCCCGGCTGGGGCACCGTCGACATCGAGGGCATCGCGCGCGACGCCGGTGTGCCCGAGGGACGCGTGCGCTCGCTCGGCTACCTCGACGACGCCGACCTCTCGGTCGCGCTCGACCGTGCGACGGTCTTTGTCTTCCCGAGCCTTGCCGAAGGCTTTGGCCTTCCCGTGCTCGAAGCGTTCTCGTTCTCCACGCCGGTTGTGCACTCCGACGACGCGGCACTCATGGAGGTCAGCGCCGGCTCGGGCATCTCGGTCGAACGCGCGGACGCCGAGGGCTACCCCGAGCGACTCGCACACGCGATCGCCTCGGTCGTCAACGACCCGGAGCTCGCCGCGACCCTCGGCACCAAGGGCAAGGACCGCGCCGGACTCTTCAGCTGGCGCACCTCCGCCGAGAAGGTCTGGCAGCTGCACGCTGACCTCTAGCCCCCTACTCGGTGGTTGAGTAGGCCCGCCAGGGCCGTATCGAAACCAGGCCGAGCGCAGCCGAGGGTTTCGATACACTCGCTGGCGCTCGCACTCAACCAGCAAGAACTCGGTGGTTGAGTAGGCCCGCCAGGGCCGTATCGAAACCAGGCCGAGCGCAGCCGAGGGTTTCGATACACTCGCTGGCGCTCGCACTCAACCAGCACGAACTCGGTGGTTGAGTAGGCCCGCCAGGGCCGTATCGAAACCAGGCCGAGCGCAGCCGAGGATGTCGACACGGTCGCTCGCCCTCGCCCTCGACCAGCGGCGCCAGGGCTACTTGTTGGTCGGCGTCGGGTCGGGGCTCGGCACGGACTGCTGCAGCGCGACATCCACCATCGCGTGTATTGCCGTGAAATCGGGATGGATCACGTTCACGCCGTTGGCGGGCACGAGGTTGAGCTTTTCGACCGGGAGCGCGCGGGTCTTTGAGGCGAGGTCGACGAAGAATCCGAGCATGGCGCTCGGGATGTCGGTCTTCACAACCTTGGAGCCTGCGGAGGCGACCTTCTCGAACTTGGACAGGATGTTCGCGGGCTCGGCCTGCACGAGGATCGCCTCCTGCACCTGGCGCTGCCGCTGCATGCGGTCGTAGTCGCTTGTGCCGTGGCGGGCGCGGGCGTACCAGAGGGCTGTGAAGCCGTCCATGTGCTGCTGGCCGGGTTCGATCCAGCCGTTGGGCTCGGCGTACGGTTCGTCGCTGCCGTCGCTTCCACCGATCGGGTAGCGGCCCGTCGAGTTGATGTCGACGCCGCCGAGCGCGTCGATGAGGTCGCTGAAGCCCTCCATGTCGATGAGCACGTAGTACTGCAGGTCGAGTCCGGTGACGGATGATGCGGCATCCCGCATGGCTTCGATGCCCGGTTCGCTGCCCTCGGCAAGCGCGTTCGGGTAGATCTCGGGGTGTTCCTCGCCGTAGGTGTAGAGGTAGCTGACGAGGCATTCGGGGCCGCAGTCGTAACCGTTCGGGAACACCTCGTGCATGGGCGAGTCTTCGGCGAAGGTCACGCGCTGCAGGTTGCGCGGTATGCCGATGATCGTCGCTGCACCGGTCGCGGCGTCGATGCTCACAACGGAGATGCTGTCGGGGCGCAGCCCCACCCGGTCGGCCCCGGCGTCGCCGCCGAGCAGGAGGATGTTGTACCGGCCGTCGACCGGTGCGGCGACCTCGCCGCCGGAGAACACTTCGCTCAGCAGCCCGCGCGCCGAGTTGGAGACAACGAAGCCGTAGCCTGCCCCTCCCGCGACGAGCACAAGGGCAACGGCAGCGAACCCGGCGATGAATCCGCGGGCCGAAGGTGCCGTGCGCACGAGCCGCACAAGTCGGAGGGTGTCGAAGGTCAGGATGATCCACAGCACGGCGTAGAACACGATGACGACCTGGATCGCGATGAGCGCGTAGGCGTTTGTTGCGACCGCGAGCACAACGAAGCGCGCGGCAAACCAGAGCACTGCGGCGATCAGAACAACCGCCCACAGCAGAAAGGTCCAGCCGACGCCGAAGCGGCCGAGCTTGCGGTTTCCGGCGAGCAATTGTGCCGACCCGGGGATAAGCAGGTTGAGCAGCACAAGCGTCCAGCCCCTGCGAGTCATTACCTCGCGAGAGCTCGCATCCGGGTACCGGACCGGGCTTGTGGCACTCACAGTGTGGACTTGAGTGCCGCGTTCTTTTCGGCGACCAGGGTTTCGAGCGAGCGCGCGTAGTCGGCGAGCTTCTCGGCGAGGACGTCGTCAGACGTGGACAGGATGCGCGCCGCGAGAATTCCCGCGTTGCGAGCGCCGCCGATGGAGACCGTTGCGACGGGCACACCCGCGGGCATCTGCACGATGGAGAGCAGCGAGTCGAGGCCGTCGAGCTTGGCGAGTGGAACGGGCACACCGATGACGGGCAGCGTTGTCACCGAGGCGAGCATGCCGGGCAGGTGGGCTGCGCCGCCGGCACCGGCAATGATGACTCGGATGCCGCGGTCTCGCGCCGTCTTACCGAATTCGATCATCCGCTCGGGTGTTCGGTGTGCGGAGACGACTTCTACCTCGTGCGGGATGCCGAAGTCGGTGAGGGCCGCCGAGGCGTCCACCATCACGTTCCAGTCGGAATCCGACCCCATAACAACTGCGACGATTGGTTCTGGCACGCTGACCATCGTAAGTGTCAGTTGTCGAAGAAGGCTGAAGCGGCGCGCGCGCGATAAACGACGTCGTCGAGGTCGTCGCCGCCCGCTGTGACGTGGCCGACCTTGCGCCCCGGGCGCGGATCCTTGCCGTAGTTGTGAAACTTCACCGTCGGCTGGTCGGCGAGCGCGAGGTCATAGCGGTCGGCAAGCGAGCCGTTCGAGGGTCCCCCGAGAATGTTGACCATGACTGACCATTCGTCGCGACATCCAGTCGCTCCTAAGGGCAGGTCGAGCACTGCACGCAGGTGCTGCTCGAACTGGCTCGTCGTCGAACCGTCGATCGACCAGTGCCCGGTGTTGTGCGGGCGCATGGCGAGTTCGTTGATGAGCAGGCGCTCGTCGGTGGTCTGGAACATCTCGACAGCGAGCACTCCCGTAACACCAAGAGCTTCGGCGATGGATGTCGCGATGTCTGCCGCGACGTCTGCAACCTTGCCCGCCGAGTTCGGGGCGGGCGCGATGACCTCGGCGCACACGCTGTCGCGCTGGATGGTTTCGACGACGGGCCAGAGCTCGAGATCTCCGCTCGGTCGGCGGGCGACGAGCTGTGCCAGTTCGCGTGTGAACGACACGAGTTCTTCGACGAGCAGTTCCGCACCGCCCTCGAACCAGTCGGCGCCTTCCGCTGCGCTGCGCACAACGCGTACGCCCTTGCCGTCGTAGCCGCCGCGCGGGGTCTTGAGCACGCCCTGGCCGCCGTGGTCGCTGAGGAAGGCGTCGAGCTCGTCGACGCTTGTGACGCGCGCCCAGTCGGGCACCGGGAGGCCGAGAGCGCTGAGGCGCTCGCGCATCAGGAGTTTGTCCTGCGCGTAAAGCAGGGCGTCGGGGCTCGGCTGCACGGAGACGCCTGCGGCTACTAGCGCCTTGAGCACCGACTGAGGCACGTGCTCGTGGTCGAAGGTGATGACGTCGACGCTCTGTGCGAACTCGAGCACAGTCGCTTCGTCGCGGTAGTCGCCGAGGTCGGTCACGGCGATCGCGGCGGACTCTCCCGCTGTCTCGGCGAGCACCCGGATGTCGATTCCGAGGTTGATCGCGGCGGGCACCATCATGCGGGCGAGCTGGCCGCCACCGATAACTCCTACGGTGGGCGACATCTTTTACTCCTGGGGGTTCGATCATGCGGTGCCGTTTAGACTGGACAACCTATCTTCGCTTATCGACCAGGTGGATGCATGCGTGCCCTTTTCGTTCAGTTGACGCGCTTTGGGCTCGTTGGACTGGTTGGACTCGTCATCGACGTCGCCGTTTTCAACGCCCTGATCTTCTCTGTGCTGAGCGCATCGTCGCTGCACGAGGGCCCACTGATCGCGAAGATCATCTCCACCTCGCTCGCGATTGTTGCGAACTGGCTGGGCAACCGACACTGGACGTTCCGCGCCGTTCGCCGCGCGCAGTGGTGGCGCGAGGGCCTCGAGTTCGCGATTGCGAGCCTGCTCGGCCTCGGCGTGAGCCTCTCGTGCCTGTGGATCTCGCACTACGCCCTCGGCTTTACATCGCCGCTCGCCGACAACATCGCGACAAATGTCGTCGGACTCGGCCTCGGTACGGCCGTGCGCTTTACGCTCTACCGCCTCTGGGTGTTCAAGAATGTGCCGCTCGCCCCGGACGACACGCACGTCAAGCCGGCGCACACGGCCGAAACCCGAGTCGTTGAGAGCACAACGTGACGCGTGTTCTGATCGACTGCACGGCGCTGCCCGCCAATCGTGCCGGTGTCGGCCGCTACCTCGAGGGGCTGCTCGCCGGGCTCACCTCGACCGATGTCGACCTTGTTGTCGTCGCCCAGGAGCGTGACACTGCGGCCCTCGCCGAGTTCGCCCCGAACGCGCTCATCGAGTCAGTGCCGCCACGCTTTACCAGCCGCGGCCTGCGCATCCTGTGGGAGCAGTTCGGCCTCCCCTCGATCGCCCGGCGCCTGCGCGTCGACGTCATCCACTCGCCGCACTATACGTTCCCGCTGCTCTGGCGCGGCGGACGCGTCGTCACCGTGCACGACGCAACCTTCTTCAGCGATCCGGGTGTGCACGGCGCGCTCAAGCGGGTGTTCTTCCGCAGCTGGATCCGCCTCGACTGGCGCTACGCCGACGTCGTCGTTGCTCCGAGCGCCGCGACGGTGAGCGAGGTCGAGCGCTACCTCGGGGCCGCCAGGGCGCGCGTCTCGGTCGCACATCACGGCGTCGACGCGGAACTCTTTCACCCACCGACCGACGCAGAGGTCGCGGCGTTTGCCCGCGACATCCCGGCGATCGCAGACAACGGCTGGTTCGCGTTCCTCGGCACGATCGAGCCGCGAAAGAACCTCACGGCGCTGCTCGACGCACACGCGCTGCTCGGCGCGGGCGCTCCCCCGCTGCTCGTCTCCGGCGGACGCGGCTGGGACACCGACGTGCTCGCCCGCCTCGACGCCGGCCAGCCCGGAGTGGTGGCGCTCGGCTACCTGCCCGCCGAACAGCTGCCCGCACTCCTTGGTGGAGCCACGGCCGTGATGTACCCGAGCCTCGGCGAAGGTTTTGGCCTGCCCGTGCTCGAGGCGATGTCGTGTGGCGCCGCTGTCATCACGACCGACCGTCTCGCCCTGCCCGAGGTCGGCGGCGACGCGGTCGAATATACGGCGGTGGATGCAACGGCAATCGCCGAGACAATGCGCGCACTGCTGGCATCCCCAGGCCGTCGCGCGGAGCTGTCAGCGCTGGCTACGACCCGCGCGGCTCAGTTCACCTGGGAGGCGACGGCTGTCGCGCACGTGGCCGCCTACGAGCGCGCTCGAGTCGAATAACACGCATGTTGGTTGAGTAGGAGCGCCAGCGACGTATCGAAACCACACTCGATTTCGATACGGCCGCGAGCGGCCTACTCAATCAGCAAGCAGGGATACTAGGGGCGACCGAGGCTGCGGTAGTCCCAGCCGGCGCCGCGCCAGAGATCGCGGTCGAGGCAGTTGCGTCCGTCGAGGATGACCTGGCCGGCGGTTGCACTGAGGTCTTCCGGGGTGAGGGCGCGGTACTGCTTCCACTCGGTGAGTACTAGTACGGCGTCTGCGGCATCCACGGTGTCAGCGACGGTTGTCTCGTAGTTGAGCTCCGGGTGGAGGCGCTTGGCAGTCTCGATGGCCTCAGGGTCGGTAACCGTGACGATGGCGCCCAGTTCGTGCAGGCGAGCCGCGACATCCAATGACGGCGAATCGCGTACGTCGTCGGAGTCGGGCTTGAACGCGAGGCCGAGCACAGCGATGCGTTTGCCTTCGAGGCCGCCGAGGGTTTCACGGGTCAGTTCGACCATACGTTCGCGGCGGCGCAGGTTGATCGCGTCGACCTCACCGAGGAAGGCGAGCGACGAGCCGAGGCCCAGTTCTTCGCCGCGGGCACGGAACGCGCGGATGTCCTTGGGCAGGCAGCCGCCGCCGAAGCCGAGACCGGAGTTGAGGAAGCGGCGGCCGATGCGCACGTCGTGTCCGATGGCGTCGGCGAGCATCGTGACGTCGGCGCCGGTTGCCTCGGCGACCTCCGCCATGGCGTTGATAAACGAGATCTTCGTCGCGAGAAAAGCGTTGGCGCTGACCTTGACGAGTTCGGCGGTCGCGTAGTCCATAACAATGCGCGGGGTGTCGTTTGCAAGAGCGACGGCGTAGATCTCGTCAAGAAGCTCTGTCGCGCGCGCGCCGGTCTCGCCTGCCGGAACACCGTAGACGAGGCGGTCGGGGCCGAGGGTGTCTTGCACGGCAAATCCCTCGCGCAAAAACTCGGGGTTCCACGCGAGTGAGGCGTGCGGGGCTCCTGCGGCGATCTTCTCGGCAAGCCGCGCGGCGGTGCCCACGGGAACCGTCGACTTTCCGACGACGAGCGCCCCTTCGGCGAGGTGCGGGATGAGCGCGTCGACCGCAGCGTCGACATAGGTCATGTCTGCGGCGTAGGAGCCCTTCGTCTGCGGGGTTCCGACGGCGACGAAGTGCACCGCGGCGTCGGCCACTTCACTCATGTCGGTCGTGAAGCGCAGGCGACCTGTCGCGATTGCGGAGGTCAGGATCTCGGGCAGGCCGGGTTCGAAGAACGGGGCGCGGCCTTCCGAAAGAAAGTCAATTTTTGCCTGGTCGACGTCGACGCCGATGACCTCGTGGCCAAGTTCGGCCATGCAGGCAGCGTGCACGGCACCGAGGTAACCGCAACCAATCACTGAAATCTTCACACCGAACTCCATTTCGAGGGCCCGCTTTGGGCGGACGCGCCAATACATACTACGAACCCTGAGGGTCAGTAATTAACGCTCGCCCCAACGGGTGGTCTCATCGGGGTGCGCCGACTGCTCCTGCTGGCGTCGCGCGGCCACCGGATTCAGGCTCGATTCCATGAGGTCGTGCAGTGCCGACTGCACAAGATCGGCGCCGGGTACATCGCGCAGCACAACCGGCCGCTCGAGCCCCGTGTTGATGATGACGTCGCCGGATTTGAACAGCGACTGCAGCGTGTTCTTGCGCACGGTGACGTCGTAGCCGCGGCTGTGCAGCAGCTCCTGGCGCACGCGAACGAAGAAGCCATTGCGCAAGACGATGCGGCGCGTTGTGATCGTGTAGTGCCGGCCGAGCCAGGCGAAGAGCGGCAGCAGCCAGAGCAGCAGCACGACGAGCGCGGCAGCAACAGCGACCGCGACGTTCTGCCAGGTCTCGTCAAAGGAGCCGTAGAAGTAGAAGAACAAGCCGATTGTCACGACCAGCACAAGGCTCGGCCAGAAGAGGGCGCGGGCGTGCGGGCGCAGTCGCGCGACGACTGCCTCGGGAATCCTCTCCCCGGGAACGCTCGCTTCAGTGGACATGCCTCATTCATACCGCACATGGGTCACGTCACCGGCGGCGACAGACACGGATTGTCCATCCAGTGACCGTCGAACGATGAGCCGCCCAGCGCGATCGATGTCGGTTGCGGTGCCGTGCAGGTCGTCGGCGCCGGGCAGTTCGACCCGCACCTGGGCTCCGAGGGTTGTGCAGGTGTCCCTGAGTTCGTCGCGGATTCCGCTGCCCTCTGCATCGCCCCCGAGACGCACAAAACCGGTGTAGAGAGACGTGAGTTCGGTCAGGTACGCGGCGAGCGCGACATCCACCAGCTCGGTTGTTTCGACAACGGAACCCGCGAGTCGCAGCGACGTGGCGGTTGCGATCGGCAGCTCTTCGCGGGTTTGCGCGAGGTTGAGCCCCGCGCCCATCACAACGCCGTCGCCCGTCGGCAGCAGCTCGCCGAGCAGCCCCGAGATCTTCGCCCCGTCGACCTGCACGTCATTGGGCCACTTGAGGCCGGTGC